>SESF01000274.1_pt1 | contig 10664 bp, 8 predicted proteins | sample 3171521 | NCBI WGS metagenome assembly SESF01 (sample SAMN10866945, study PRJNA518727) | freshwater metagenome | biome: subpolar coniferous forest; feature: holomictic lake; material: water; isolation source: holomictic Lake 227, 6 m and 8 m depth | place: Canada: near Kenora, Ontario | collected...
GTGATTTAACTCGTCAATCAGCGTAAGCCCGATGTTGACGCCTGCTTCGGCTTGTTGTCGATTGCGCAAACAACCCTTGGCATCAAATACGTTGAGCTCACTGATCACACAGCGATAAAGATAACTAAAGCTGTCGTAAAGCGTAATTGCTTTTTCAGCAAGCTCTATGGCTTTCGCGTAAGCGGTTTGCCGTTTCTCTTGCATACCGTTACTTTTGGCCGACTTCAGTTTTCTTGCTGCCTCATATTCCTTTTCAATCGCGGCGTAGGCGGCTGTTTCAAGGCGATCACTCCAGCTTCCCAGTCTATGGGCAATCGCATGATAAGTGTCTGTTTGACGCACACCGCCCATGGTCTTGGCATGGCCTGCACGGATCCGATACCGTCATCGAAAACCAGGTACATAGTCTTGAGCCCATTACCCATAAGACACTCAAAATGGTTTTTCCAATCGTCAGCGTTGCGACTGTCAGCGAGCTCCATTCGAAGAATGGCGCTACTACACGGATCTACGGTAATCAGTATCGGAAAATTTTTTGAAAAAATCTCATCACTGGCAAAAACCAGATACTGGATGATGCCCGGCTCTGTAGAGACGGTCATTGGCAACAAGCCACCGATCTGTGACAGCGATTGACTGATAGACCCCGTAGAGGATAATTCCAGTCCAAACCGCGTCATGACGGTAGAGGTTGCGCCAATACTGCTGGCACACTCCAGCCGGAGCGACAGCATTCTCTCTAAGGCTTGTTCTCGGAGAGAGGGGGCGTGAGTAGCTACCGTAGATTCTTCAAAAAGAAGTTGACCGACTTTCTTTAATTTATTTGCCAGCGCATAAATGAACGTTCTGGAAATACCGTATTCATCCGCCAAACGGGTTATGGTTCCCCAGACACCGTTCAATAGGGCATGAAGAGCGTTAGTGCCGATGAGTAAACGAATATCGTTGGTTAGATCGGGACGCCGCGTAAATAGCCTTCCGCAAAAAGGCTCTTCAAGTGGAAATTGGAAATCTGCTGGATTGGCTAATGGCATGAATATAAACCTTCAGTGTACAATGAACTGAAGGTTTTTCTGATTCATTTATACATCGAAAGGGATCGCTTTTTCTTGCTTTATAAAACCTGTAATTGAAAAAGTGTAAACTGAGGATTGAAGGATGCCGAAAATCAGATAATATTGAAAATGGTGATTAGTTTATACCTAATCGAAGTGCCGGAATTTTCATGGTCATATTGAAATATAATAATGAAAGACCTGAACCGGAAAGCCAGAAACTTAATAATTACTCGCTTCCTTTTTGTTCCATTGGGGCTATTTGCTAACGAACTTGATTCCTTTTTGCGAGGAAACAATAAAGGCATTGTTTATTAATGAGTTATAGTATCTAAGTATATCACTCTTATCACCGTCTTTCATTGAACCATTGACTCTATCTGACTCAGTCACATCGACTTTATCTTTCCATACAATAGCATTAAGCTTTCGATCATAAATTAACAAATCATATTTGAAAGATACCGAAACCTCAGTTCTGGGCAAGCCACCACCAATCATCATAGGAATACCCAAAGGAGAACCAATAATGGTTCCGGTAAGAAATGCTCCGGCTAATACAGTACCAAATGAGCCTGTGTCGGTATGTAAGTTAATATCACATACATCAAGCTCTGAAAAAAGAATAAACCTTTTATTAGTTGGGTATTCGCGCAATAAGCCTACGCTGTAATTATCCTGAAAAAAATTGCTTCTGCCTTCAAAACCGACTTGGTTGTCAATCCAATACTGGCTTTCATTGAGAACTCCAATTTCATTAAGCTGCTTCCCAACTTCACGTTCAAAGTCTTTTTGGAAATTATAATTATCAGAATATTGAAGTAGAATTACTCGTGGATGAGAGCCAATATATACTATATCTGCATTTTCAATTTTGTGATGAGACGTTACGATTTCTTTCTTATCAATTTTAACGGAACACCCATAAATATCGCATAAAAACAACACACACGAAAAAAATACTATTAGCTTTTTAAATATTTTCATGTTTGATCGCAAACTTTATAATAATGTAGATTTTTGATAGGATACAAATCTAATTTGCATCCTAAATGAAAAAACAGCAGATATATTAATTTTCTAATTTATCTTTATGATTGATTTTTACCTTCATTGGGGATGCTGATGGTGATTGTTGAACAACGGATTCAATTTCTTTATATCCGACTACTTTACCTTGAGCATCATAGTCATACTCAATGGAATGCGTGTATATCGGTGGAGTACATCCAAGGAGAAATGAAAGACTAATTACTGCCAGTGAAGCGGTAAGAAAATATTTGGTTAGTTTATTCATTAAGTCGCCTTTTTCTGTAGATTGTTTTAAGTTATATGCAATATAACCTTATTTGGATGTAATTATTCACGCCCTCTCTTTAAAAAAAGGGGAGGGCTGAATACTTACATTTGAATTATATCCTAACATTCGTCACAATAAGTTATTATAAATAAAATAATTGAATAAGAAATATAGGGCCAGGTCTTTAATTATCATATTGTTATGCTATAATTTTTTAATTTTCCTTTATGACAAGACCTCTACGTATAGAATTATCAGGTGGAATTTACCACGTCACTTCGCGGGGTAATCGACAGGATGATATTTATTTTTCCGATGATGACCGCAAAGTGTGGCTGAATCTGCTGGGTCAGGTTTGCCAACGTTTGAATTGGTACATTCATGCGTATTGTCAGATGACCAGCCATTATCATATTGTGGTGGAGACACCGGATGGTAATCTTGCCCAAGGTATGCGCCAGTTAAACGGTGTCTATACACAATACATTAATCGTACCCACGGAAGTGTCGGGCATTTATTTCAGGGACGTTATAAGGCCATTTTGGTGGAGAAGGATAATTACTTGCTGGAACTGGCACGGTATGTCGTGCTTAACCCGTTACGTGCGGGTATGGTCAAGGAGATTGGTGATTGGCCTTGGAGCAGTTATCCGGCGACGATGGGTGTGGCAGCGACGCCCTTTTGGTTGGAGACGGATTGGTTGTTGGGGCAATTTGGCAAGCAACATAACCGGGCGCTAAAAAAGTATGAGGATTTTGTTCGTTCGGGTATTGGTTTATCCAGTGTATGGAACCAATTGACCTGCCAGATTTTTCTTGGCAGCAAGACCTTTGTAGAGCTTATGCAGGCCGAAATTTCCACCGAAAAGTCATTGGATGAAATCCCGCGTGCACAGCATCGGTTACCTGCCAAGCCATTGATCAGTTACCGACTGGATCACAAGGAAAACCGGCAGTATGGAATGGCGTTGGCTTATCTAAGCGGCGATTATACGATGAAGAAGGTTGCCGATGAATTTGGCGTGCATTACACAACGGTCAGTCGTGCAGTTAAAGCATACAGCTGAAGCAATTTTTATTGACGGGATTAGCATTCAATAAAATCGAGTATAAAAATCAGGTCGGGTTAGCGAAAGCGTAACCCGACAAATCGAAGTATCTGTGTCGGGTTACGGCTAGTGCCTAACCCGACAGAGAGTATTAGCATTTTTTTTGATAAAAAAGTGTCAACTGCTTTTGGGCTTCTATTAAGGGTGCCTATTAGTAAGGGAAACTTTTTTCTTATACGCTAATAAATATGCTATCTTTCCTGTTGAGTTAGAGGGCTAAGTGTTCTCTTGCCGGACAGCCTACTGGAGTCTCTAACCTGTTTAAGCGCTGTTGTATTTAGTCAAATTGAAGATTTTAATGGAGCGATAAGATGGACGGGAAATTAGATCAGTGGAAGGAATTAGCTAACTCTGAAGTAAAAAGAATGGGTAAGACGGTCGATGATTTGGTTTCCAAGACCTTGGAAGGTATTGATATCAAGTCACTTTATACCGCTGAAGATACCAAAAATCTGGAAACAATTGACTCCCTGCCGGGTATTTCTCCTTTTGTTCGTGGTCCCAAAGCCACCATGTATACCGCCAGGCCTTGGACCATCAGACAGTATGCCGGTTTTTCCACAGCCAAAGAATCCAATGCGTTTTATCGAAAGAACCTGGCTGCCGGCCAAAAAGGTCTTTCTGTCGCGTTTGATTTGGCAACCCATCGGGGTTACGATTCCGATAATCCGCGTGTAGAAGGCGACGTTGGCAAAGCCGGTGTCGCGGTTGATAGCGTTGAAGATATGAAGGTGTTGTTTGACCAGATTCCCCTTGAGCAAATGTCGGTTTCCATGACCATGAACGGAGCCGTTATTCCGGTTTTGGCTTTTTATATCGTTGCCGCAGAAGAGCAGGGGGTGGCGCAAGCGTTACTGACCGGTACGATTCAGAATGATATTTTAAAAGAATATTTGTGCCGTAATACCTATATTTATCCGCCAAAGCCTTCGATGCGTATCATTTCTGACATCATCGAATATTGTTCAAATAACATGCCTCGCTACAATACCATCAGTATCAGTGGCTACCATCTGGGTGAAGCGGGTGCCAACTGTGTTCAGCAAGTGGCGTTTACCATTGCCGACGGTATTGAATATATTAAGGCGGCGATTAATGCCGGTTTAAAAATTGATGACTTTGCTCCGCGTCTATCGTTCTTTTTCGGCATTGGCATGAATTTGTTTATGAACGTGGCCATGTTGCGTGCTGCGCGTTACTTGTGGAGCGACGCAGTTGAACAGTTAGGCGGCAATGAGCAGTCCAAGGCGCTGCGTACCCATAGCCAAACGTCTGGCTGGAGTTTAACCGAGCAGGATCCTTATAATAATATCATCAGAACCACTATTGAAGCCTTGGCGGCAACGCTGGGTGGAACGCAATCCTTACATACCAATGCGTTTGATGAAGCGTTGGGATTGCCAACGGAATTTTCTGCCCGTATTGCCCGTAATACCCAGATTATTTTGCAAGAAGAGTCTGAAATTTGTCAGACTGTCGATCCCTTGGCAGGGTCTTATTATGTTGAATCATTGACGGATAATATCGTCCAGGAAGCCCGTAAAATTATTCAGCAAATCGATGATGCGGGGGGTATGGCCAAGGCTATTGAACTGGGTATTCCCAAGCGCATGATTGAAGAGGCGGCGGCAGAAACCCAATCGCAGATTGACCAAGGCAAGCGCGTTATTGTGGGCGTGAACAAGTATAAGCTGCAAAAAGAAGAAGCCGTTAATGTCATGGAAATCGACAATCAAGTTGTTCGTGAAGCGCAAATAGCCGGTTTGCAAAAAATTAAGCTGAGCCGTAACAGTGCGGAAGTTAAAGAGACGTTGGACAAAATTCGTGTGGTTGCCAAAGAGGGCGGCAATCTGCTGGCAGCGGCTATCGATGCGGCACGCGTTCGGGCGACCTTGGGTGAAATTTCTGATGCGATGGAAGATGTCTTTGGCCGTTATCTGGTGCCTAGCGAGTGCGTAACCGGTGTTATTTCCAGAGCGTATCATAATAGTGAAGCAGGGGCACGCGAGTTCGATGACGTTAAGCAGTTGGTCGATGATTACGCCGACAATGAAGGTCGTCGTCCACGGATTTTGATTGCCAAGATGGGGCAGGATGGTCACGACCGGGGAGCAAAAGTAATCGCCAGTGCCTATTCCGATTTTGGTTTTGACGTTGATTTAAGTCCGATGTTTTCTACACCCGAAGAAATTGCCAAGCTGGCCGTAGAAAATGACGTGCATTTTGTGGGCGCTTCTTCGCTTGCGGCAGGACACAAAACGCTGGTGCCGGCGTTGATTGAAAAATTACAGGCGTATGGACGGGGTGATATTAAAGTCATTGTGGGCGGGGTGATTCCGCCACAGGATTACGATTATTTGCTGGAACGTGGCGTCGCCAAAATCTATGGGCCGGGAACGCAGATGATTAAGTGTGTCCGTGAAGCGATGGAGCTGTTGAACCAAGCATGATCAACGCCATGAGTGCCGATGAAATCGTCGCGGAGATTTTAAAAGGCAATAGAGCCATTCTTGCCAGGGCAATGACACTCATTGAAAGCACGCACCCCAAGCACCATAAACTGGCCGGTGAAATTCTGGATAAAATTATGCCGCTGGTTGGTAAAGCCAAGCGGATTGGTATTACCGGTGTACCGGGGGCAGGCAAAAGTACTTTGCTGGAAGCCTTGGGTATGTATTTAATCAATAGTGGCTTAAAAATAGCCATTATTGCTATTGATCCCAGTAGCAGTATCAGCGGGGGCAGCATTCTTGCTGATAAAACAAGAATGACCACGTTACTTCGGGAGCATAGTGCCTTTATCCGTCCGGTTCCCGCCGGGGGGCATTTGGGTGGAACCAGCCGAAGAACCCGAGAACTGACTTTTCTTTTGGATGCAGCAGGTTTTGATGTCGTCTTTATTGAGACGGTGGGTGTGGGGCAGTCTGAAATTGAGGTGGCTGATTTGGTTGATTTTTTTTGCCTGGTACAAATTGCCGGGGCAGGGGATGAGCTTCAAGGTATTAAAAAGGGAGTCATGGAAGTTGCCGATGTTATTGTCATTAATAAGTGTGATGGCGATAATAAAATGCTGGCTGAAATTGCCAGAAATATGCTTAAAAATGCGTTGCATATTTTAAAGCCAAAATATATGGAGTGGCAGGCACCGGCGTTAACGTGTAGCGCAAGAGATAATACGGGAATAAAAAATATTTGGGATGTTGTCGAGCTATTTTATGCCACTATGGAGCCTGCCGGAAAAGTGGCATTGCTGCGGAAGGGGCAAAATGTGCGCTGGATGAAGCGGAAAATTGAGGAAAATGTTATTAATATGATTTATAACACTCAGGATATTAATGAGTTGTATGGTAAAACCAAAGCCAGTGTTGAGAGTAATCAGCTTTCGCCACGACACGCCGTAGAGACTGTCAGTCAATACATTGCAGAAAAACTAACTTATGATAGCTTGAAATGAATAATTATGAATTTGTAAAGGTTGAACTCAAAGACAGGGTCGCTATTATTGAGTTTAATTATATTAAAAAATTGAACGCGTTGAGCGAATGCTTTATTCAAGATATTTTGAAAGCGTTGGTAGAGCTGAATGTTCCCGAGATTCGCTGTGTTATTTTGCGAGCGCCCAAGGGCAGCAAAGTATTCTCATCCGGTCATGACATCAGTGAACTGCCCAAGGCCAAGCGCGATCCACTGCCGTTGAGCTATCAAGACCCGTTGCGTATTCTTACGCGAACCATTCAGCGTTATCCGAAACCTGTTATTTCCATGATTGAAGGGAGTGTGTGGGGCGGCGCTTTTGAATTGGTCATGAGTACGGATATTGTTGTTGCCAGTAATAAATCCACCTTTGCCATGACGCCGGTTAATCTGGGGGTTCCTTATAATGTTGTGGGTATTCATAATTTGATTCGCGATGCGGGTTTGCATGTGATGAAAGAAGTTATTTTTACCGCGACCCCGATTTCTGCTGAACAGGCTTTAAAGATTGGCATATTAAATCATATTGTTCCGGATGAGGAGTTGGAAAATAAAACCCTTGCCATTGCCAATCTAATCTGTGAAAAAGCACCGCTTGCCATCGCGGTCATCAAAGAAGAAATGCGTGTTCTGTGTGAGGCAAATGCCATCAATCCGGATGAGTTTGAGAGGATTCAAGGGCTTAGACGATACGTCTATGACAGTCTTGATTATAACGAAGGACTGACTGCATTTTTTGAGAAAAGAAAACCCAATTTTATTGGAAAATAAGGTCTTAAATGAGGCATCCTTCATAGAAGCCCAAAAGCAGTTGACACTTTTTTTATCACAAAAAATGCTAATAATCTGTGTCGGGTCAGGCGCTAGCCGTAACCCGACGAGATGTTAATTGCAAAAAGTGTAAACCGAGGAGTGAAGGATGCCTTAAGTGATTCGCACAAATACCCCCTGCAAAAATTGCCACCGATTATAAACAGATTTAATCGGTGAATCTGTGGCGGACTATTTGTTGCACGTTCCTTACCGGTAACAGGATTAAATCATGACGCGCTATTCACTATTAACGCCCGAAGAAGCGGCCGGCATTATTAACAATAATGACATGGTCGCTTTTAGCGGCTTTACCGCCGCAGGATCTCCAAAAGTTGTGCCTATTGCCCTTGCCAGGCGAGCTACGGCGCTACATGAAAAAGGTGAAGACTTTACCATAAGATTAATTACCGGCGCTTCTGTGGGTGCCCAAGTTGATGATGAGTTGGCGGCTGCAAAGTGCGTTAAATGGCGTGCGCCTTATCAGTCAGCATCCGGTATGCGCAAAGCCATCAACAATAATGAAGTTGAATTTGTTGATATGCACCTGGGTGAAGTTGCACAAATGCTATGCGCCGGTTTCTTTGGCGAGATAGATGTGGCCGTCGTTGAGGCGGTTGATGTGACCAGCGATGGCCGTGTCTTTTTGACATCGGGTATTGGCAATTCTCCAACTTTTTTAGAGAAGGCAAAAAAAATAATTATTGAAAGAAATAGTTACTTTTCCTCACGAATTACCGAGTTTGCCGATAATGTGACGTTGCCAAATCCACCCAAGCGTGCGGTTATTCCACTTTATGGCACGATGGATAAAATAGGCAAGCCTTATGTGCAAATAGATCCGGCTAAAATTATAGGTATTGTCGAAACCAATCAGGCCGATCAAATTGAGGCATTTACAAAAAATGATGGAACCAGTGTCCAGATAGCACACAATGTTGAAAAATTCTTACTGAACGAACTTAATGCCGGGCGTATCCCTAAACAGTTTTTGCCGCTTCAAAGCGGTGTCGGTAATATCAATAATGCAGTGATGGAAACCTTGGGTAAAAATCCGGATATCCCAAAATTCACCCTGTTTTCCGAAGTGCTGCAAGAATCGGTTGTTGATTTGCTTTTGAGTGGCAAGGTCACTGGCGTCAGTGCGTCCAGTTTGACAATCACGCCCGGTAAACTGCAAACCATTTTTGATAATATGGACTTTTTTAGCGATAAAATTGTTCTCAGGCCGCAGGAAATTTCAAATAACCCTGAGCTGATAAGACGTCTGGGTGTGATTGCTTTGAATGTGGGTTTGGAATTTGATATTTATGGTCATGCCAATTCTTCCCATGTGTTGGGCTCCGGTTTAATGAATGGTATCGGTGGCAGTGGCGACTTTGAACGAAATGCTTATCTGTCTGTTTTTATGGCGCCTTCCATAGCCAAGGGTGGCAAGATATCGTCTATTGTTCCGATGTGCGCCCATGTTGACCATAGTGAGCACAGTGTCAAAGTCATTATCACGGAGCAGGGCATTGCTGATTTGAGAGGCTTGTCGCCCAGCCAGCGAGCCAAGTCCATTATCGAAAATTGTGCGCACCCGCTGTATAAGGAGGCGTTGTATCAATATCTGTCAACCTGTAAACCGGGGCATATACCGCATGATTTACATCATGCGTTTGATATGCATATCAAGTTTCTGGAAACCGGCAGTATGTTGTAGTGTTCCCTTCGCCTAAGCGAACACTAACCTTCTTGTCCGTCAATACGTGGACTGGTTAAAATGGGTGCATAGACAAACATAAATAAAGAAAATGCAGTCAGCCAGGATAGCGTTGAACCATAAATTATCAGGTTGTACCAGTTGGGTAACGCCAGTGGTAATAAGACTCTGAGCAAGGCCGCCAGGTTAATTAATACAAACCCGATAGCCATGGCATTCGAGAGTCTGAGCACCCGGCCGGTATGGCCTAATGATACTCTGGCCATCATGCCTAACGTTAATACGCCGATGCCGCCCAGTGTAAAGGCATGTAGGGCCAACGAAGGTAATACCCAGGCGTAGGCGGATAATGCGGTTAATATAAAGCCCAGTATAATCCAGCCATAACCGGTGTAGAGTATCCATAATAACGGTACATACCATATCCGTTGCACATACCAGCCAGAAAGGCGTGCGGTATTGACTATCACGGCAAAAATGGCTGTCAGTGCTAAAAGCGTTCCCGAAACAGTTGACAGTTGCAAAGCAAAAACGGCAACAGCGGAGCCTATGGACAAGGCATCCAGTAACGGATTTTTTATGATCAGCGTGCCATGTAAACCACGTTCGGTAAAGAACGGAAATACTCGTCCGGCAAGGATTAGAATCAGGATAATAATGGTCGCGACGACCAGTTGAATACCGATCCACGCAGTGCCTTGGCAGAGCTCCAAAATTTCTGCATGTATCAAGCCATTACTCAGTGCTAATAATAGTAACAGGCCAATAAAAATCAGGCTTTTGAAATGCTTTGCCTGGATAATCGGTTTGCTGGTTTGATAAGCCAAAACGGGCAGGAAAGCAAAATCAATGAGGGCAATAAAAGCGTCGGGTAATAAACCGGCATAAAAAGGCAAAATGCGACCATAAAGCCATAACAACGCCAGTCCCGCCAGTTTATCACCCGTTAATGTGGGTTTGCCTGTCCAGTTTTTAACGGCCGTTAATAAAAATCCGGCAATAACGGCAACAGAATAACCCAACAGCATTTCATGGGCATGCCAATAATTGTTGGCAAAATAATTATCTGCAGTTAAGGTGCCTTTAAAAACAGCATTCCAAAGCACGATTAAAATGAGCGCCGATAATCCGGCCAAGGCAAAGAAAACTCTAAAGCCCAAGCCCAAAAGAGGCGTATCAAAAATTTTGTGTGTGTTCATAGGTTTGTATTT
>SESF01003892.1_pt1 | contig 10657 bp, 11 predicted proteins | sample 3171521 | NCBI WGS metagenome assembly SESF01 (sample SAMN10866945, study PRJNA518727) | freshwater metagenome | biome: subpolar coniferous forest; feature: holomictic lake; material: water; isolation source: holomictic Lake 227, 6 m and 8 m depth | place: Canada: near Kenora, Ontario | collected...
GCGATCCGTGGGAACTCCGGTCAGCCTGCCGTCCTCAGCAAAGTCCCGCTGAAACGATTCCCACGATTCATACGCCGCCACCGCCGTGGCGTTGGGGTCGAGCACCGCCAGCGCCATATCGCCGAACTCGCCGTCGCCTTTAGGAAAGGCAGCCTTGGCGTCCGGCGCTACGTTGGTGAAGTAGATCCTGCCCAGGCTTATGGGGTCCGACGTGTTGCCAGTGATTTCCAGGTGCGCCTCCTGCCCCACATACTCGGCTACGTTCCAGTGCTCGAGGCGCATCTGGTCGCTCGGTTTATCCGAGTTGGTGCGCAGCCATCGGTCTCCGACATAGAGTTTGACGGTTCTCCCTCTTTTGCCGCTCAGGTAATAACAAAGATAGGCCTCGGCGATCTTGAATGATTTGGATACGAGTTTCCCTGGTTGGTTGCCTCCCTGCGTGGTAATGGCCAGGAAACTGCCTGCGTATCCCGCCAGCCGCTGGGGATCGGCGGACGACCGGTTCATGGGGCTGGAGCCAAACGCCTTGCCATGCACCGTCCACTTATCGTAGGTCCCGTCCTCAAAGTCATCAAACAGCACCACTCGCTGCTTGGGCAAGGTACGGGTGGTCGATTCCACCAATTGCATCCGGACGGCGACATGCTTTTTCCCGCGCTCGACCTGGTTCAAACTGTCGCCGACGCACTGGCCAGCCAATTCCAGGCACACACCATTCTGCAGCCAGCCCGCCAGATCGACGTCGATCGCGCGCCGCGAGGTGTTTTCAATTCTGAAGCGCAATACCGTGGCCGGGTTGGCGGAGTCGCGCGCATTGAGGGGGACGAACGGCGAAAACACCTCCAGCGAGATAGCGACGGGAAGCGCTGGCTTCTTGGTGGTGCGGTATTCGATGGTGGCAATGGGGTATTCGCCAAAGAATCGAATATCGTCAAAGTCCCCGGAATTGAGCCGGCGCACTTGGGGTGACTCCTCATCGGTTTTGACCCGGACCAGGAAGCCCTGGTCGAGCAGCGTCGGCGGTCGGTAGCTGCTGTAGCAGGTGCAAGGACCGTTGCCATAGTTGCGGGCGTTATTGAAAATCCACCAATGCGCCAGCGTGCCGTCCCCGCGAACATAGAGTTCGCCAGCGCCGATCCCGCCGCAGGGCATCCCGATGTTCTCCAATTCAGCCCCGCGGTAGGGCCGGCGCTCGCCTTTGGCGAACAACGATTCGACCCGCTGTGGATCCAGCTTCTTGTCGGCCGGCACGAGACGAGCCGCGGCGGCGGCGTGGCAGGGGGAGAGGCGTGCGAGCGAAGCTCCCAGCGCCAGACCACCGGTTCCCATCATCGTTCTTCCAATAAACTCGCGTCTTTTCATAGCGTTCTGTGCGTCTTCTCAAGCATGTGCAACAGCGAAAGCAGGCACCATGCACTACCAATACAGGAAACTGGGATCGGGACGGTAAGCCGCGGGGATCTGCTCAACGGGGACCGCGTAGGCGCCGGCATAACCCGGGTCGGTCTGAATGGCCTGGGGAAACTTGAAGAAGCTGACGTGGATGTCGCCGAACAAGACGTTGTTGCGGCGCTGGCCGTTTAAATTGTGCCAGACGTTGTGGGGGTTTTCCGCCGGGCGGTTGCCATGCCAGTTATGGTCGCCGCTGATGATTTTGTTGACGGGACCGCGGGCGATGACGCTCGACTTGATGGGACGTATCGCCCCGGGAGCCAAGGCCGGCGTGTTTTGGTCGGCGCGTGCGCCGGTGACCATCTGCACGCGCCAACCGGTGATGCTCCACATCTCGCGGTAGCTGGAGCCGTTTATACGGAAGATCGTCACCCCGGGGGGAGTGACAATACCCGCAATGGCTTCACCCTTGTCGCTGGGACAGGCAAACAGGCGGAAGCTGTCGGAATTGGTGTTATTGTTGCGGGCGAGGCCGACGTAGGCGTTCAAGGGCCGGTTGGTCGGTTCGATGCCGCCGCCTTCGGCCAGGCCGTAGCTGCCGAGGCCCTTCCAGCCGCCGCTGCCGTTGAAGCCGGCGGTGGTGGGGAAAGACTCGGCACTATCGTCGGCATACATGAAGAATGATACGCCGATTTGCTTGAGATTGGAGATGCAGTTGATCGCACGGGCCTTTTCTTTTGCCCGGGCCAGCGCGGGCAGGAGCATCGCGGCGAGAATCGCGATGATGGCAATGACGACCAGAAGCTCAATGAGCGTGAACCCACGGTTTCGGTGGAACGGGGAGGCTGGGCAACGGTGATGCATAATTCAATGGCGTATTAATGAAAGATTTGAAATCGGGTTCCAGTCTCTCAATAATAATATAGCATCAAATCGACAATGCTATTGGGCAATGTCTGCGGGATGCGCTGGTAATCCGGGCTGGGATCGTCGTGCAAAGGGAATTTGCCCTGATTATCATCGACAAACTCTATTCACGTTGCGGGATTAGGGCAACACGAAATCCAGCGCAATTCCTCAGCGACCCGTACCGCGAGCCGGGTGAGGGCCCCGGCGGGGATTGACAGGGCCATAACGAGAATGGCTGCTCTTATGATAGAGAACCCGGCAGAATAAAGAACGAAGATTCTCTGCAACGGTTTGACCAATTCTCTTCAGTAAGGCGGCGAAGTTTGACGGCGGCGGCAAAAAAGGTGAGCTGTCGGCTGAGATTTGGTGAGAATCCGCCGTTGATATCTTTGGGTTGTTGGTTTCAACTTGTAACGAAGTTATGAGAATCACACACAAAAGGTCTGCTGGGGGCGGGAGAGCACCAGCCTGGCGCGGTCTGGCGCTGCTGGTTCTTGCCGCGGGTTTGGCGATTCCCGCCCGCGCCGCCCGCGGTTCTGCGGGCTCGATTGAACTGCCGCTACGCAGTCGCGATCCGAATACCGGCCAGCCGCGGGTTGAAACGCTCAAGCTCGATCCAGCAAGGATCGGCATCATCGTCATGGACATGTGGAATTATCACTGGTGCATGACGGCCGCCGAGCGGGCCGCGGCAATCGTGCCCCGCCTGAACCGCGCACTCGATGGCGCCCGCGAACTCGGGATGACGGTCATCTTCACTCCCTCCAGCGGCACAGCCACGCTTGAGGATACCCCGCAACGCAAGGCGGCGATGGGCTTCCCGGACAGCCCCTTCCGCGAACTCACTAACGTGCCTTCTCCTCCATGTTCACTCCCACAGCTCTATCCGTGCAAGTGCGGGCCGGGGATCGAGTGCCCGGTCAACTACGGCTCGGACGGCATGATGCCCGGTCTGCGCGTCGAGCCGGGCGACTACATCGCGTGGGGCACGCGTGAAGTGAATAACCTCATGCAGGCGCGCGGCTTGACTCACCTCATTTACACCGGGATTCACCTGGATATTTGCGTGCTGGGCAAGTCCGAGGGGATGATCCCGATGAGCCGTCTAGGTTACCAGTGCGTTCTGGCGCGGGATATGACGGATGCGCACAGCTATCCGCCCCAGGATGCCCTCGATTACGCCGTGGAACAGATCGAACGGCATTTGGCCCCCTCCCTCGAGTTGATCGAGGTCTTGCGCCGCTGCGGGCAGTGGGATGAGACGTGGGCCGTGGACCTGGTGCAACTGCGTCCCTGGGGCCGACCGATGCGCCCCTATACGTTCGAAAAGACGGCGACGATCCACCTCGAACAGCCACGCCTGCATGAAGCCGAGTTCCGTTACACGCTGGATGGTTCCGTCCCCACAGCCATATCGCCCCTGTACACAGCGCCGATCGTTGTTGATCAGACGGCGACGCTGAACGTACAAGCCTTTCGCCGTGGACAGCCGGTCGGCTTGCCGAGTCAGGGATGCTATGTGAGACTCCCGCCCGATCCGCCGGCGCCGACGCTTCGGCTTTGGGAGCTGGATCCGCTGAGCGTCAGCCTGTCGGATCAGGCCAGCGAATGGCGCGTCGCTTATCGGAACTGGGGCTTCCAGATGCGCGGCCAGACGTATCTGTGCGGGATCACGCTTCACGCCCCCGGCTCGATCGTGTTCGCCTGCAAACCGGATTACCAACGTTTCGTAGCCTTGGCGGGAGCCGACGACGGACCGATGGGCAAGCTCAAAGCCCAAGGCCTGGCGCAATACCCGAGCATGCGCTTCCAGGTTTATATTGATGACAAGCTGGCGGCCGAGAGCCCCGTAATGCGCCTGCTCCAGAAACCCTGGCCATTCGATGTGCCAATCCCCACCGGAGCGCGCCGGCTTAAACTGGTGGTGGATGACGCCGGGGATGGCAACCGCCTGGATGTGGGCTGCTGGGCCAAGGCCGGTTTCGTCAGCCCCGGTTACAAAGGGCCGCGCGTGCTCTACTGAGCCGAGAGGAGCCAGGCGCACGAATGATGACACGACGCGAATTCATGAGAAATGCCGGCCTGGCCGCGGCTGCCATTCCCGGCGCGCCGGGTGCGTTAGCGGCCGCCGAATCCAGTCAAGGCGTCATCGACAGTACGAAAATCAGCATCGTCAAGGTGGAGCCACTCCTGGTCGCGTGAACTCATGAATACAACTAAGACGGTATTGAGGCCGGCTCTATGGATGACAGTAGCTCTGGTGGCGGGATTTCTCGGCAAAACTATAGCGGCAGCGGACCTTTTCCCGGATTCGGCGCCAGGCGAAGTGCGGGATGTGGCCTTCTTCCTCAGGCGGCTGCGGACGCTGGATCATCTGCCGGAATTGGAGAAATCCCACACGGCGATGGCAAGCACCTGGGATCGCAAGGGCGGCAATGAGGATGGCAACGATTTCAAGCGCATCGAACCGGATGGCAGGAATATTCTGCTGGATGTGGATGGGCCGGGATGCCTGCAACGGATCATGGGGTGTAACCCCGATCACATTCTCCGGAAAGGGTTTACCGACGCGCAGAAAGACACGCGGATACAGATTTTCCTCGACGGCAATTCCCAGGCAGTGGTTGACCAGGAATTGAACGACTTCTTCTTCAAGAAAGCAGGAGCAACATTTCCTTATCCACTGCAGTTTTGGAAGACCTATCCAGGCTGCTTGCATCCAATCCCATTCCAGCAACACTGTCGGGTTCAACTCTATAACCCGCGCTACGGCCAGGCGGGTTGGGACAAGGATTGGGGCTGGGCTGGCTGGTGGCAATTGGCCTACACGATCTTCCCGGACGGCGTCAAAGTTAAATCACTTGCCCTGCCATTGGATGACAAGGCCAAACAGGAGCAGGATGCCACCTGCAAGGCCTGGCTTCGCGCCGAGTCCACTCCCCCCGAACCCCCGGCCCAATGGACGGTGGACAAAGAGATAAGTATTCAACCAGGTGCCGCGGAGGAAACCCGGCTGGACGGTGTTGGAGTGATACGGCAGATGCGGATGCGAGTGGAGCCTTCCGATCCGCGCACCCTCCGGGCGGTGCGGCTGCAAATGCTTTGGGACTCCGCGCTGTCTCCCAGCGTCGACGTGCCGGTCGGCTACTTCTTCGGACACGCCGAGACAGGACATGGCACCCTGCGAAAATCCAAGTACGTGATGCCTCGCGGACAGGAGGAAACGCCTCTCGGCCCGGAATTCGATTACTCCTGTAATTTCGATTCGCTTCTGCTCGGCGTCACCTCCAACGAGGCCTATACCCTTATCCCCATGCCGTTTGCTCAGGGAGCCGTTATACGATTGGGCAACACTTCGCGGGAGGTGACCGCGCGCGTTAAGGTGAAGTTGGAGGTGGAGTCACGCCCCACGCTGCCGGCCAATTGGGGTCGGTTCCACGCCACGTATACGGAGGAGCCGGCAGCGACCGAAGCGGTGCCGAAATTGGGGCCGAAAAACGTCCCGTGCAAAACCGTCCTGGAACGTCGCGCCCGCGGCAAGTATGTGGGAGTCCTGCTGCATCTGGACTGGCCGCATTCGGAAGCCTGGTGGGGTGAGGGCGACTGGATCATCTGGACCGATGAACACGGATGGCCGCCCTCCTACCACGGCACCGGCAGTGAAGAATACTTTCAAGGAGGAAACGGTCAATTCGACCGGAAAGCCGTTTCGGGCTTTGTTAGCGAGCGTCCCGGTCATCCAACCCTGTATTCGTTTCATTTGAACGATGCCTTCCAGTTCCAGGAATATATCCGCGTGGTTGAGGAGCAGATGGGCTACGGCGCGGGCGACGACTTCATTCGGCAGGCTCATCCGCTCTGGGGCAGCACTGCCTATTGGTACGCTGACCGCGCACTGCCAGCGGAATCGGACCGGACGCTTTTGCCGCGGGCGAAGTAGGGAAGGGGGCGGACCCGGCAGGTGGTTGAAGGATTCTTCAGCATGAAGCCCGCCTCAACCCAATTGCCCTGGTCCAGCAGGCTGCGGCTGCCCGCATCCATGCACACCAGGTTGATAAACCGGCTGCCGGGTGAGATCTTCACGTCGAACCGCCATGGTTCTTGCGAGATGCGCATGACCGGGCTCTCGGCCGCCAGTTGGCCGTCGATGAATACCCGGAATACCACGCTGCAGTGCATCACCAGGTTTCGGCCCGAATCGTGATCCAGCATATTGTCGGCAATTCCTGCCAGAGCGACAAAACGATCATACTCCGGCTTCAGCTCATAGCGCACCGCCGAGGGCGCGCGGAAGCCCAGGCCTTTGGGTCAGTGTCACCGTCACGGATTGCTCGAAGAAGTACGGCCGTTGCGGCTTGCCCCAAGGGGTAATGCGGACTGTTTCCACGACCCAATGATCCTCCCACAGGCCGGCCTTGCGCCATTCCTCGGCCAGGTTGATTGTGGGCACGCCCGCTTTCTCAAGATCCTCATCGGTCTGCTGCGTCCCCCGGTCGGGGGTGAAGCCCGTGGCCGGATTGTAAGAGGTGATCGCATCATTGATGTCCCGCGCCAGCAGGCAGTTCAAGCCGGCCTGGACCATGTACTTCAGCGCCCCCGGCTTGCCGAACAGGCACATGTTGGTGTGCAGCCCCAGGTAGATCACAAGCGTGATGCCACGTTCTTTCAGCAGTGAGTAAATTTCCTCGGTACTGCTGGCGATGAGGTCGTTGACCGCCAGCACGAGGTCCGGGTTCATGCCGTCGTGGCCGTAGTTGCCCAGGCAAATGACGCCGGGTCCGCACATGCAGCCTCCGCCCGGGGCCGTGAAACGGACCGGTGGCATCTCCCGTTCCTTCGGCACCGGCACAAGTCGTGCCCCAAGCGCCCGCTCACGTTGCGGGTAGCCGGAGTACATGCCCACCACGTCGCTTGGGGCCCAGATAATGGGCATGCCGAGTTTCCGGGCACATTCCAGCGCGCGGTTCCACCGTGGCACCATTGCTGACACCCGCTCGCAAGCGGTCATGCACCAGTGATAGTTCCACGGGTCCACAATCACTACCGCCACCCGGGAGGAATCGACGTTCTCGGTTTTGTAAAGCAACTGGCCAGTCTTGGAATCGCGCGTCTGGAGGGTCAGATTCAGCGGGCGCGATTCCGCGAGGGCCAAGTTGGCCGCAAGGGCAAGGAGTAATCCCAAGGTCATCCCGAGGCGTAATGGTTTGATCATAATGCAAGGATATCAGGCCGACGGAGCTTCACGCAAAACAACAACACTACCCGCTGAGTTCGCCGTTATCATGCCCCGTGTATAGACCTTCCTGGCTCTGGGAGTCTTGGCAGGCCGGGCGGTACAGCTTGGCTATTCGGGTGGTTCCTCGGCACGGTTCAGATCGCTTTTGACAATCTCGCGCGGCGACAAGCACAAGCGAGCGCGACCAAAACCAGCCGGGAGCACACAGCCGCCGCGCCGGTGCCGCGTTTTGGCATGCGCAACCAAATCCAGACCGCTCCGCTCGCGCTCCAGGCCGTACTCCGGATGGCGGCGATGGTGCCGGACCACGAGGACGCGCACGCAATCGCCCGCGACTCGATAGAGGAAGTGATAGGGAAAGCGATTGCGGTTGGCTCGCCTAAGGTCGGCTTTGAAAATGTGGTGCCGGTCAGGCCGATGGGCAGCGTCCAGCATGGAGTTACGCAATTCCCGATAGAAGTCCTGGGCCAGCTCCGGCTGCTCGGCCCGCTCGTAATAGTACATGATCTCATCCACATCGGAACGGACACGCCGATGCAGGACGAGCCTCATGATTTGCTGCGTTGGTGTATGTGCAAATCCATGTCTCGCAGGCTCATCGCCTGAGTGGGATCGGCGTCCAGTTCCGCGTCGCGCCGCAGTGCCTCGGCCACGCCATCATCGCCATCGAAAGCGACCGGCGACAGGGACCGGAGCAGACGCGAGGCGAGGCCAGCGCGGTCTTTCTCTGGCAGGCGCAAAGCCTCAGCCGCGATTTGATCGACGCTCATTATGAAGCTGAGAGTAATCCCCGTCCTATGGTGTGTCAATTGGCAGGCGTGCCCACCACGGAGGTACAGGGTCAGCGGCGGACTTTTTCCCGGCCGTCAGAGCAGGGTCCCCTGTTTCCGGTTTGGGTCACGGCTTGCGATAAATGCCTCACGCAAGGCGTCGAGCTTTTCCGGTGTATAGTTGCGCCGAACCTTCACAATTTCGGCACCAGCAAGTTGGTCGCATCGTTCGTTATCCGGGTGCCCGACATGGCCTCTGAGCCACTGCCAGGTGACAAGGTGGCGCCCGGTGGCTTCTTCGAGTTGCCGCCACAGATCATCGTTTTTCACTGCCTTCCGGTCTGCCGTGCGCCAGTGGTTGGCTTTCCACCGCGGTAGCCACTCGGTGCTGCCCCCGCGCAAATATTCCGAATCCGTGAACAGCGTAACCTCGCACGGTTCTTTGAGGCTTTCAAGAGCAGCGATGGCGGCTTGCAGCTCCATGCGATTGTTGGTGGTGGCAGGCTCCCCACCCGTCAACTCGCGCAAGTGATCGCCACATCGAAGCAGTGCGGCCCAACCGCCAGGCCCTGGGTTTCCATCACACCCGCCGTCGGTGTGGATCGTTATCTTTTTCCAACTGCCACATTCTTCCATGCCCAAAAACTCTGTTGTTCCGTCCCGTCGGTCGAGGAATTTCGCCGCCGCGTGTCAGCATCCGAATGGAAATTGTAGCCGGACATGCCGGCCTGGTGACGGGGCCCTCAGCTCACGCTGCGGCCGGTGGCCAGTATCAAAAGTGCGGACTTGCTCTTGCTCCCCTTGTACACAGCCTTCGGATGGCTCGGGCAAGGCTTAGGATGCTGGAGATCTCCGGGACGCGCGTTTGGCGCACATACTCGTCCGGTTGGTCCGCCGCCCACTGCTAACGCGTGTTAAACAGGCTGGATGAGCCTGGTGAGTTCACCCAAACTCGGCTTGTTTTGCATTACCTTACGCGTAGGGTCTGGCTATGATATTTCCGCTTTCCGCCTACATTGAAGCCGCGCTGGAACTGGCGCGTTATGACAAGCTGGAAGACGGCTCGTTCGCGGGCGAGATTCCCAAGTTCAAAGGCGTGGCCGCGTTCGGGCGGTCATTGCGCGAATGTGAAAACGAATTGCGCTCCACGCTGGAAGACTGGATTCTCGTCGGCTTGAAACTCCGTCACAGACTTCCCGTGCTCGGCGGCATTGACCTGAATATGAATCAACAGGGCCGGCTGGCGACCGCTTAAACGGCGGGAATTCATGCGCCGCCTCCGGGCGCTCGGTTTCGACGGCCCGTTTTCCGGCACTCGGCATCAGTTCATGGTGTCCGGCCAGCACCGGCAAACCGTTCCTACTAATCTACCTCCGGCTCCAAGGCGCAACCAGCCACGGCAGGCGCGCCCAGCAAGTCGCCATGTTTCGGGACGCATTAGCCCGGGCGGAAAAAGGAGACGCACTCGCCCAATGTCAGGTCGGACAATTCTACGCGGCTGGCCAAGGCTGTGAGAAGAATCCGGCCGCAGCCGTCATCTGGTAACGGAAATCGGCCAAGCAAGGCAATGCCGCAGCACAAACCCGCTTGGGCATTTGCTACAATGGAGGGAACGGCGTTGATTACAGCGCCACCGAAGCGCTGAGTTGGCTGCGCAAAGCAGCGGCACAAGGAGATGCCGAAGCGAAGGCTTACCTGACCCAGGTCATCTTTCGCGATCCGAGCCTGTATCCTGGCTTCCCGGAAGCCCTGCGGTGCTTGAAAGAGGCCGCGGAACAGGGCAACGCCGACGCGCAAGGCGGGCTGCTGTGTTTGGCCTAGTTCAATGCCTTGCAGGAGGGAAAACCCAACGGCTCCGAATGGCAGGATCTCCGCGCCTCCGCCGAAAAGGGCAATCGAAAAGCAGAGATCCACTGGCCAATCGGGGTTCGGTCTTGCTTGGCACTTCGCATGACACCGCAGAATTTGCCGTCGATGCCATCGTTCACTGGTGGTGCCGGGAGGGGCGCCGCCGTTATCCGCAGGCCTCGGAAATCCTGATCCTGGCTGATAGCGGAGGTAGCAACGGAGCGCGGTGTCGGCTCTGGAAATATGCCCTCCAGGAAAGACTCGCTGACCGCTTCGGACTTGCAGTGACGGTTTGCCATTACCCCACCGGTGCCTCCAAGTGGAATCCCATTGAGCACCGCCTCTTCAGTGAGATCACCAAGCGTTGGGCCGGTCAACCCTTGACCGATTACCCCACTATCATTCGCCTAATTGGTGAAACCAAAACCCGTACCGGCTTAAAGGTCCACTGCAGCTTGAGCCCCGAGAACTACCCCATCAAAATTAAAGTCCCCAATGCTCA
>SESF01022907.1_pt1 | contig 10656 bp, 5 predicted proteins | sample 3171521 | NCBI WGS metagenome assembly SESF01 (sample SAMN10866945, study PRJNA518727) | freshwater metagenome | biome: subpolar coniferous forest; feature: holomictic lake; material: water; isolation source: holomictic Lake 227, 6 m and 8 m depth | place: Canada: near Kenora, Ontario | collected...
TGTATGACCGCAAGGAGCGGCTCAATGGCGCGACCACCAGATGCCGGTGGGCCGGGGCACATGGAAATCGACCCGCCGATCCGGGTTGGCCAGCGTGTAGATCGAGTAGGTGTAGGGCCTGGCCCAGTAGAGGCCGTGGCAAAGCGCCCGCACCCGGTGCAGTTGGAACAGCGGGAACTTGCAGCGCCGAACCCAGGCGGGGGCGTTGGCCATGACCTGTTGCATCTCGCGGAGGCTGTTGGGCGCCAGGCAGAGGTTTTCACCGGTGTCCGAGAAAGAGGACGTGAAGTGCCGCAGCACGGCCATTTTGAGCCCGCGGCGCACCATCTCCACGTTCCACACCTTATCGCCCAACGCGCGCCACTGGGTATCGAAGAACAGGCCGTGCTCGTCCAACACCCGCCGGTGGATGAAGATCGAGCTGCTGATGACCGGGTTTTGAACCCACATGGTGTTCTTCCACGGCACCAGCGACTTGCGGTGGCAGATGTACCTCCCCTGCGCGTCAACTACGATCGTGTCGGCAAACACCACATCGGTTTGCGGCTGCCGGCGGAAGAACTCCTCGACGGCGCGCAACCCCCCCGGCAGGTATTGTTCGTCGCAATTGAGGTAGGCCAGGATCTCGCCAGTCGCTCTTCGCCAGCCCCGGTTGATGGCATCGTACATGCCCGTGTCCTTCTCGAAGTAAGCTTTCACCCGGCGATCCTTGGCCAGCCATTCCTGCGTGCCGTCGTCTGACTGGGCGTCCTGCACGATGTGCTCGACCTCAACGCCCGCCTGGTCAGCCACCGACGCTACGCAGAGCCTGAGCCATTTCGAACTGCGGAAACTCGGGGTGACGATGGAGACTTTCATACGCTTGCCTTGAGCCGGTTCCCGGATCCGGGTCTTACTGCTTCTCCAGGACCGCTCGCAAAGTCAGCTCCGACCCTTCGGTGATCTGGATTTGCCTCCGGTAATCCTTGAAGCCCGGCTTCTTCACTTCAACCACATGAGCGCCTTGAGCCAGCTTCACCATCGCGGGCGTGTTGCCGACAAAGGCGCCGTCCACGAAAATCTCATAACTGTCGTCCTCCGCCTTCACATTCACTACGCCGACATTCGAAGCCGAGGCGGACACGGACGTGGTGTGCGGGACGGTGTTTGTCACTCCGCTTAGAGGCGGTGAGCCTGCTTTGGCCGACGGCAACGAAGATTCCTCCGCGGAGGAAGATTTGTGCGGCTTGAACTCACTCGCCAACCGCTGCCCCTCCGCCACTTTGTCGGGTGTCAGATACCTTTCGGCCGAAGCCAGGTTGATGCGGGCGTCGTCGGCGCGTTGGTCGCCCTTGGCCGTAGCGAGATTGAACCACAGGTAGGCTTGCACGTAATCTTTGGGCACGCCCGTGCCTTTGGTATAACACAGGCCGAGGGCGTTTTGAGCCTGGGCAAATCCTTGCATAGCGGCCCGCCGGGTCCACTTGATGCCTTCCGGAACGCTCTTTGGCACGCCATTGCCTTCCAGGTAACAGGTGCCCAGCTCGCTTTCGGCATCAGCCAGGCCCTGATCGGCAGCTTTGCGATACCAGTCCACCGCCTCGACGGCATTCTTTGGCACACCATCCCCGTTGGCGTAACACATTCCCAGATCGAATTGGGCCTCGGCCAGGCCTTGTTCCGCAGCTCTTTTCAACCACCGCGCACTCTCAACTTTATCCGGTTTCACGCCGTCGCCGTTGGCATATTTCAGCCCCAACAGGCACTGCGCGCGCGCCGAGCCCTGTTCGGCGGCCTTGCGGAGCCATTTTACGGCCTTGCCCGGGTCTTTGGACACGCCATCGCCAGTGGCATAGCGGGAGGCCAGGCTCAGTTGTGCCTCGGAGTCTCCTTTGTCTGCCTTGGCCTTGATCGCCTCGAACTGCTTGCGCTCCGCGTCGGTCGTTTGGCCTGGCAAGGGAACAACGGCGACGCCCAGGAGCAGCAGGACTGCGACAATGGCACGATTTAACTTCATGGTTCCAGATTAGTCCGTTTCAACCGCCTGGCAAGTGCCGCGTCAATGAAGTGTTTAGCCCTGCAAGCGGGCGCCCAAATCCGCTCGACAAGGCTGGCGGTTTCTTTCCATCATCCGGGCCAGAGCTATGCCAGTCACCGAAATCTCTGTTCAGCACCTCCTGACCCTTCCACCGCGCATGGTGGCCGAATTCGAAGCGCTGGAAGGCCGGCGGCGGCCCGACTGGTTTGCCACCTCCGACCCCACCGGCCAACCGCTCGGCTCGGGCGGCGGCACGGCCAATCTCCTGGCCGAGGCTTGGCGCACGACGGCTCCCAGCGAGCCGTTCGCTGGCTGGCTGCGGCAGAGCCGCAAGCTTATCCTGCACGCGGGCGGCCTGAGCCGGCGCCTGCCTGCCTACGCGCCTGTCGGCAAACTGCTCATGCCCATCCCCGTGTTCCGCTGGTCGCGCGGGCAGCGCCTCGACCAATCGCTGCTGGACCTCCAGCTTGCCGACTACCAGCGGGTGCTGGCCCACGCCGGGCCGTCCACGGCCGCGCTGATCACCAGCGGTGACGTCCTGCTGCGCTTTGCTCGCGAACTGCCGCCCTTCCCCGAGGTGGATGTGCTCGGCCTCGGCATGCGGGTGGCCGCGGAAAAGGCGAAGGACTTTGGCGTATTCTTCTCCCCGCGCGGCCAGCCGACCGAACTGGCCTTCTTCCTCCAGAAACCGGCCGCGACGAAAATCCGCGCGCTGGCGGAGAATCACATTTGCCTGGTGGACACCGGCATGTGGCTGCTGAGCGAGCGGGCCGTGCGCGTGCTCATGGAGCGCTGCGGCTGGGAGGGGAGCGGGTTCAACGGCGGCACCGCGCGCCGCTATGAGCTCTACGCCGAGTTCGGCCTCGCCCTGGGCAAGTCGCCGACGGTGTGGGACGCGGCGGTTAGCGCGCTTACCTGCGCGGTGGTGCCGCTGCCAGAGGCGCAATTCTACCACTTCGGCGCCAACGGACAGATGATTGAATCGGTGGCCGCCTTGCAGAACCTGGAGCTGGACGAATCCAAAGTGGGCCGCACCGGCGCGCGCCAGCAGCCGGACCAGGTCACGCAGAACTCACGCTTCGACGCCGCCCTGCGTCGCGAGGGCAACCATACCCTCTGGGTCGAGAACAGCGTGGTGCCGTCCGGCTGGCATCTCGCCTCGCAGCATGTTCTCACGGGCGTGCCGGAGAACGATTGGACCCTCCGCCTCAGCCCCGGCGTATGCCTCGACTTCGTGCCGATTGGCCAGGACCAGCTCTGTGTGCGGGCCTACGGTTTCAATGACCCCTTCGCCGGTCTGCTGGGTGACCCGGCCACCCGCTGGCTTGGCCGGGCGGCGCGCGATTGGTTCGCCGCGCGCGGCATCCCGCCGGAAGAGTGCGGCATCGACACGCAGGCCGACATCCATTCGTGTCCGCTCTTTCCCGTCCTGCCCGCCGGCGAGCTGGAACCGGCTTTCATCGAATGGCTCTTTGCCGCCACGCCCAGGCCGGAAGCCGGGTTCGCTCGCCGCTGGCGCGAGTCAAAGCGGCTCTCGGGGCAACAGATTCCTGACGAGGTCAACTTGCGCCGGCTCTATGAGCAGCGCGCGCGGTTGCGCCAGGCCTGCGTGCTGCCGATGCTCAAGAACTTCCGCTGGAGCGTCTTCTTCCGGCTGGACCTGGAAGCGACCGCGCGGGCCTTCGCCGCTGGCAACGACGCCGTGCCTGAATTGCGCTTCGAGGAGCAGGACGATCCGATGCAATTGGTGCACGACCAGATGTTCCGCTCCGCCGTCCTGCGGCATCGCCGTGAGCCGGGCTGGGAGCAATTCGAGGCCGGCGCGTTCGCCCGGCTTCGGGAGATGATCGTCCACGAAGCCCGGCTCTCGCCCGCCTGCCCGCGCCGGAGCGTCATGGAGGACCAGATCGTCTGGGCGCGCAGCCCCATCCGTTTTGACCTGGCCGGCGGCTGGACCGATACGCCCCCTTACTGCATCGAGCACGGTGGCAAGGTGCTCAACCTCGCCGCCGACCTGAACGGCCAGCCGCCTATCCAGGTCTTCGCCAAGCTCTCCGAGCGCCCGGAACTGGTCATGCGCTCGATTGATCTCGGGGTCGAAGAGCATGTGCGCACTTATGCCGAGCTGGACACCTTCGCGCGGCCGGACAGCCCGTTCGCGCTGGCCAAGGCGGCGTTCGCCCTCGCCGGCTTCCTCCCGCGCTTCCATTCTCAGGGCGGCTTCGCTTCGCTGGAGGAGCAGCTCCGCGAGTTCGGCGCCGGCATTGAAGTCTCCCTGCTCGCCGCCGTGCCGAAAGGCTCGGGCCTCGGCACCAGCAGCATTCTCGCAGCAACGGTCCTGGCGGCGCTGGGCGACCTGTGCGGCCTGGACTGGGACCGGAACACCTTATTCACTCGCACCTTGTCGCTGGAGCAGATGCTCACCACCGGCGGCGGCTGGCAGGACCAGGCCGGCGCGATCTTCCGCGGCATCAAACTGATCGAGACGGTGCCCGGCCTGGCGCAGAAACCAGTCATCGGCTGGCTGCCGCAGCATCTGTTCGACCACGACTACGCCAATCGCTCGATCCTGCTTTACTACACCGGCATCACGCGCCTCGCCAAGAACATCCTCGGCGAGATCGTGCGCGGCATCTTCCTCAACTCGCCCTCGCGCCTGGGCATTGTCGCGGACATCGGCGCGAATGCTGACTTAGCCCGAGCCGCCATTCAGAAGTGCGACTATGAAGCGCTCCTGGCCGCCATCCGCCATAGCTGGTCGCTGAACCAGCGCCTGGATGCCGGCACCAACCCGCCGGGGGTCCAGCAAATCCTCGATCGGGTTCAGGATTATCTGGGCGCGGCCAAGCTGCTCGGCGCCGGCGGCGGCGGCTACCTGCTGCTGTTCGGCAAAGACGAAACGGCGGCTGCCAGGATCAAGCAATTGCTGACCAGCGATCCCCCGAACGCCCGGGCCCGCTTCGTTGATTTCAGCCTCTCGCAGGCGGGGCTGCAGTTGACTCGGAGCTGAGGTGCTCGGCGTCAGTTCCTCTGTTTCATGGCCGGCTGCGGTCGGGCAAGCCGGAGGCTTAAGAGCATGGAGATCGCAAGGCCGGTTCGTCGCCGGCGAGCGCACTCAGTCACAGACGGATGTTGGCTATTGGATGTTCGATGTTGGCCCCTCACCCCAGCCCTCTCCCCGTCCGACGGGGAGAGGGAGAAGCCACGCCGTGCTCCCAGCGGCCCACCAGCCCCTCCGGATACCCTTCGGATACCCTGCGGACTGGTTGACTGGTGCTTGGCTAGTGTCCCTCTAGCGGCCACTGCTCCTCGGGCAAGTGGTTCCAGAGCCAAGACACCTCGGCGAGAGAGAATTCCCCGAAAGGGACTTTGCGCGCCTTGGACCCCTGAACCGAAAAAGGAAAACACATTGCGCTCCCTGTTCAACGGCAGTGGGGCCGGGTTCACTCGCCCCTTGTCGCTGGAGCAATCGCTCACCACCGGCAGCGGCGGCTACCTGCCGCCGCCAGGATCAAGCAATTGCTGACCAGCGATCGATCCCCCGAACGCCCGGGCCGGGGCTTTCCCCCGGCCCTCACGACCGGTACGCCCTAGCGGTCCTACTACTGCAGGCGATAGAAGCGCTGGAACAGGCCAATGGCATTGGTCACGGTGTAATTGCCCCCGACAATCGTCGGCGAGGGCGACACCATCAGCCAGGTAGCCGGCGGCGACGGCAGGTTGGTGGCGGAATAGAGGGTGAAGCACGCGTAGTTGGTCGGCCAGGAAATCACTGCATTCGTGCCTGCTCTCGTGATTGCCAGCGACGGCCGCGCGGGTGTCAACGCAGCTCGGATTTGAAGGCTGCCCGACACGTTAGTGTACCAACCGCCCGCGCAAATGTAGTAAGGTATGCCACACACGACCGGGATGGAGACCCTGGACTGCCTGCCGCCCCCGCAACCCGGGGTGTCGTCCTCGCACCCCAGCGAGTTCAGCGCACCGCACGCACCGCTGAAGACTTGAATCTTCGTGTCGAAGCCGCTCGGGCAGGTGTCCACCGTCAGCGTGCCCGTCCGGATCGGGTAGTAGTAGAACCATACGCCTTTGAAAATCGTGCTGTAACTCACACACGACGTGGTCGCGTCATCCGTGGCGGTGCCCGTGTGTTCCGGGAAATACACGCCGTCGCTCAGGCCAAACGCCCCGGCGCAGGTGTCGTTCGGAGGCACCGTCGTCCGGGCGCGGATTTGGAGGTTGCCGAACGCACCACCATAACCGCCCGCGCAGATGCGATAGGTGGTCCCCGCGGTGCAGGAGAAGCCGAAGCTTGATTGCAGGCTCCAACCTGATCCGCAGTCCGCATCGTCGTTGCACCCTAGCGAGGTCAATGCGCCACAGGCGCCGCTCAACACTTCGATCTTCGTGTCGAAGTCGCTCGGGCAAGTGTCCACGACGGCCCAACCCGATACGGCGGGCGTATAAGTGTACCAGACGCCCTTGTAGTCTGTGCCCAGGCAGGGCAGCGCCAAATCATCGGTCGCGCAGCCGGTATTCTGGGCGTAATAGGCGTTCTCGGCCAAAGCGATGGCCCCGGCGCATAAGTCGTTGGCCGGCGTGCCGGTGCAGACGGAGTACGCGCGAATATTCAGGTTCCCCAATGCCCCGCCGTAGCCGCCGGCGCAAATACGGTAGGTCACCCCGACGGTGCAGGGGAAGGTGTAGCTGGATTGGTAGGTAAATACCCCTCCGCACGCCGACGAATCGTCATTGCACCCAATCGAAGCCAAGGCGCCGCATGAACCGCTGTAAATGGCGATCTTGGTGTCAAAACTGCTCCCGCAGGTATCCACGGTGGCATTGCCGGAAACTGTCGGCGTATAAGTGAACCAGACGCCCCGATACATGATCCCGGCGCAGAGCACGTTCGTATCATCCGTCGCGCAAGCCGTGTTCAGCGCCGTATAGCTCTGGCTGTCCAACAGATAGGTGGCTCCGGCACAAGTGTCGTTGGCCGGCGCCCCGCCGGCGCAGACCGAGTAGGCCCGTATTTTCAGGTTGCCCCCGTGCCCGCCATAACCGCCCGCGCAGACCAGGTAGCTGCTTCCGGCGGTGCAGGGGAAGCTGACGCTGGACTGCAAGCCGCAGAAGTCGTCATTGCACCCCAGGTTGGTCAACGCGCCGCAAGCCCCGCGAAATACGATAAGCTTGGTGTCAAAGTCGCTCCCGCACGTATCCACCGTGGCCGTGCCGGTCGCCGTCGCTGTGAAGCGATACCACACTCCGCGGTAGATGGTGTTCTCCCCCGTACACGGCAGATTCGTGTCGTCAATCGCGCACGCGGTATATTCCGAGGAATAAAGCAGCGTATCATACAAGGGCGACGCATTGGCGCAGGTGTCATTGCCTGGCGGCGCGCTGTTGCAGGTGGAGTAGGCACGGAGCTTGAGATTGCCCGAATACCCGCCAAAACCGCCCGCGCAGATGCGGTAGGTCGTTCCCCCGACGCAGGCAAAGCTGAACGAGGACTGAAAGCCGCACGAATCGTCGTTAGTCCCGATGCAGGCCAGCGCACCGCACGCGCCGCTGAAGATCGCGATCTGCGTGTCGAAATCGCTGCCGCACGTATCCACCACCGACGTGCCGCTCACGGTCGGCGTGTAGTAGAACCACACCCCTTTGGCGATGGTGCCAAACAAACACGGCAGCGCATCGTCGGTCCCGCAGGCGGTGTATTCCGTTGAATAGTTTCGGCTGTCCATCAAATAGTAGGCGCCGCTGCACGCGTCGTTCGGTAACGTGCCCACGGTGCAATAGGCCTGGGCGCGGATCTTCAGGTTTCCCGACGCGCCGCCATAACCGCCGGCGCAAATCCGGTAGGTCGTCCCGGCGGTGCAGGGGAAGGTGTAGCTGGACTGCACGCCGCACGAGTCGTCGTTGCACCCAATCACGGACAGCGCGCCGCAGGTGCCGCTGAAGATGATAATCTTCGTGTCGAAGTCGCTCCCGCAGGTGTCCACCGTCGCATTGCCGGTGACGGTTGGTGTGTAGTTGAACCAGACGCCCTTGTAAATCGTGCCCGCACTGGTACAGGGCAGCCCGGTGTCATCCGAAGCACAAACGGTGTTTGCGTAGGTGTAGAACGGAGTGTCAGAGAGGGTGTACGCGCCGGCGCAGGTGTCGTTGGCTGGCACGGCTGACGAAGCGCAGACCGAGTGGGCGCGGATTTGCAGTTCGCCCGATATTCCAACGTAGCCGCCACCGCAGATGTAGTAGGTCTGCCCCGCCGTGCAGGCGAAACTGAAACTCGACTGAGCTCCGCAGGAATCGTCGCTACACCCCAGCGAGGTCATCGAGCTGTTGAAGATCTGGATCTTGGTGTCGAACGTGCTCGCGCAAGTGTCCACGATCCCGGTGCCCGTCAGCGTCGGCGTATAGCTGAACCAGATTCCCTTGGAGATCGTGCCGGAACAAGGCAGTCCCGTATCATCCGTCGCGTTGGTAGTCCATTGGGAGGTATAGCTCAAGCTATCCGGCAAGACCGCCGCGCCGCCGACCACGTCATTAGCGGGCGGATAGAGCCAGTAGCTGATGAAGCCGTAGGTCACGTTGAACCGGCCATATTCGTCAATGCCGTTCTGAACGGTGCAATCCGAAGCCCCGCCGTAAAGCTGCCCGATGACCCGGTGGCCGGTATCGTAGAGCGGACACCCACTGCTGCCGTGTTCGGTGACGCCATCGTACCACCGCATGTACCACCAGTTGGCATCATTGCTCGTCGTGTTACCGAAACTGATGCGTTTGTAGTCGGCGTTGGGATGATGAATGCTGGTCAGGGTGTCGCTGTTGGCCGGCGTGCCGGTGGCCCAGCCGGCGTAAAGCGTGCCGCCGGGCGCGGGCGAGCGTAGGCGAATGAAACTGAATTCATCACCCACCGCGCGGGCTTGCGTGGCCAGCAAGTCGGCGCCGCCGGTGGTGTGCGGGACGCTGCCGAGCGACGGCGGGGTGCCATTGCAGGTGCTGGTTTGATAGAACCACCAGGCTTCCATAGTCGAGGCCGTTGCCTGATCGCCAATGCAGTGATTGGCGGTGAGGAAGTAATCAATATATGTCGTTGGCACCGTGTTGATCAAACAGCCGGTACACAAATACGTGCCGCCGCTCTTGACGAACGAAATGCGGGCCACCCCCGAGGCCTCACCGGCCCAGGCCGGGAAGCAGGTCACATCGTTTTCGCAGGACTCGGCTGCTTTAGGGCTGGGGATCGCGGGCTTCGGTATGAGCGGACGAAAAAAGTGAGACAACTCGGTGGCCCGGAAACTCACCGTGGCCGGATCCACTCCCGGCGGCACCTGGCATTCCACCACCACCTCACTGCTGAAGATGGATTCCGTCCAAACCTCCGACTCGCCTTGCAGACTTTGCGCTGTGATCGGCGTCGCTTCGGTCGCCGGGTTGGCGGGATCATAAACCATGACGCGAACGCCGTCGGGCAGACGCAACGATTCCAGATGCACGCGCAGGCCGAGCGCGCCTTCCGAGGCCACGTCAATAAGCAACACGCGCCATCCATTGGGCAACAGTGTCCACGCCGCCGCCCGGGCGGTCTTGCTGTCCACGATCACCGGTTGGTCAAAGCCACGGCCCACGCCGATTTGGTACGGGCCTTTGTCGGGAGAAGTATCGGCTTTCAGTAAACTGTTCAATTGATTGGCCGACAAGGGTGGCAGCTTGATCTGCTGCTGGTAGCTGGGGGCAGCCATGCTCGGCCCGAACGGAGCCACGACCGGGGCGGCCATCCTCCCGCTCGTGGCCGGCTTCACTGCGGACTCGCTGCTGACCGCGCCGGTAGCCGCACTGGTTGCGGCCACGGGTGCTGGGCTGGCTTGTTGTGCGCGGGCCAGCTCCGCTTGCTCGGCCGCCGCTTTGGCTGGGCTGCGCAGCTCCACGTTGGACAGTGCCACGGCTTCGGCGGCTCGCAGTTGGGCCGCCACGGCCGCTTCGTCCACGCCAGCCTTGGTCTGGCCACTCAATTCCACATTCGCGAGCGCCGCGGCTTGCGCCGCCTTCAGTTGGGCGGCGACCGCCGCCTCATCCACCCCGGCCTTGGTCTGGTTTCGCAGTTCCACATTGGACAGCGCGGCGGCTTCGGCCGCTCTCAGTTGGGCCGACACCGCCGCCTCACTCACCCCGGCCTTGGTTTGGCCACTCAATTCCACATTGGATCGCGCGGCGGCTTCGGTCGCTCTCAACTGGGCCGCCACCGCCGCCTCATCCACGCCGGCTTTGGTCTGGTCGCGCAGTTCCACATTGGATCGCGCGGCGGCTTCCCCGGCCCGCCGCTGGGCCGCCAAGGCGGCTTCATCCACGCCGGCCTTGGCCGCGGATAGCCCCGATCCCGCGGGCGGCCCGCCCGCGTTTCCTGCCCCTTTGGAGGCCGGATTGCTGTCGGCGGATCCCGCGGTCGAAGCCAGGAGCAGGCATCCGCACAGCAGCAGGCTTTGGGAAAGCCCTGGCAGCATGGGCATGCCTCTCTTAAAGAACCACACGGTTTTGCAGAAGAACTGGTTGGATTTGGTTTTCATGGAACTTTCATCTTTCACAGGACATTATGTTTGCTATGACCATTGACGTTGAAACAGCACCCGCTTCGCCCAAAG
>SESF01020524.1_pt1 | contig 10644 bp, 4 predicted proteins | sample 3171521 | NCBI WGS metagenome assembly SESF01 (sample SAMN10866945, study PRJNA518727) | freshwater metagenome | biome: subpolar coniferous forest; feature: holomictic lake; material: water; isolation source: holomictic Lake 227, 6 m and 8 m depth | place: Canada: near Kenora, Ontario | collected...
TTACAACGCTGTTCGGCACTATCTGTCTTGCGCTGGCGTGCGGGTCCTATCGCGCTCCCGCCCAGGCTCCCCCCACCCATTCCGAGGTCCAGGACATCCGGCGGGAGATGGACCAACTGCGGCAGGATTACGAGCGCCGGATGCGGGCGCTTGATGAGCGGCTCAAGCGGATCGAGACCCCGATTACCGCAGCGGGCACCAACGCCGCGCCGGGGGTCGCCGTGCCCTCCCCAGCCTCGCCGGCCCTCACCGTTACTGCAACTGCGCCGGAGAGCAGCACCAACGCCACCGCCGCCAGGCAAGCGGCTATCGATCGCGGCCGGGAATTCGCCAAGGAGCAGTTCCAGCAGGATGGCGAAATGTTGGACCGCGACCTTGCCCAGCCCACCAACGGCTATCTCAAGCAACGGGTTGAGCAGGTTCTGCAGGACTTTGTTGATATCTCCGGCTATGTTCGCGCGGGTTACGGGCGAGACAGCCAAGGCGGCCCGCAAGTCGGCTTTCAGGCCCCGGGCGCGCTGGCCAAGTACCGCCTGGGGAACGAGGCCGAGAACTACGGCGAACTGGCCTTTGGCAAGAACTGGTACGTGCCCGGCATCTTCTCCACGGATGCCCAGGAACGCCCCAACGGCACGCCCACCGGCCCCATCGCCCGCACGCAGGTGCGCTTGTCCTTCTACGACCCCTATTCGGCGTATAATTCCAGCGAGAGCACGCAGTTCGGGGTCCCGGAAGCCTGGGCCGCCATCGGCAACGTAGTCCCCGCCCAGCCCTCGATGAAGTTCTGGGCCGGCAACCGCTTCTTCGAGCGCTCGGACATCCACATCAATGATTTCTTCTTCCGCAACATGAGTGGCGGCGGCGGCGGCGTGGAAGATATCCAACTGCCCTTCGGCCAGTTGTCGCTCGCATGGATCGGCAACGGCTCCGAGAGCGACCTCTACACCGACGTCCCCTCACCGAACACCCCGGCCAACAGCGCCGGTTTCAGCAAGGGGAACTGGGACCTGCGGCTGTATGAAGTGCCGCTGCCGTTCGGCAAGGGGGACTTCAACTTCATCTATGCCAATACTCAGACCGGCCTGGACCAGAACGGCAATTCGCTCAGCCAGATGGATGGCTTCGCGGTTTACTTCCTCCACCTCGCCAAGCCGCTGCTCGACCCGAACAGCTTCAACCTGTTCTCCCTCCAGTACGGCACCGGGCCGGCCAAGACCTTCACCTCCGGCTTCGAAACGCTCACCTTCGACGGCAAGCCCTACATCCGGCCGGACCCAAATGACTCCTGGCGGTTTCGGGCTACCGAGCATCTCGTGCTGCAACCGTGGGAGCATTTCTCGATTGGCCCGGCGCTCCTCTACCAATACACCGAATATGGCAATGGTTTTGGCAACCAGACCTGGATCTCGGCGGGCGTGCGACCGGTGCTGGAATTCAACAAGTACTTCAGCCTCGCCTTCGAGGGCGGCGTGGACTACGTGGCCAACAGCTTGACCGACACCAGTGGCAATCTCTTCAAGCTCACGCTGGCGCCGCAAGTGGCCCTGGGCAACCGATTCTTCAGCCGCCCGGTCCTGCGGGCCTATATTACCTATGCGCAATGGAGTGATGCTTTCGTCGGCCGGGTCGGCGGACAGGATTACCAGAACCTGAGCAACGGCTTCAGTTACGGATTGCAGATGGAGACGTGGTGGTAGATTAATGCCTTGTGACTTCGGCAAGGCCTACGCGGAACAGCCGGTTGGAAGCTCCCAAATCCTGTGGGAGGAAATAGAGCGAGCCGTCGAAGATCGCCATCGCTTCGCGTGCCAGTTCGACCCCATGCCTGCCAAGCAATGTGACTGTCCGACACTGGAAGTCACGCTCCAGGAAATGCTCAAACCAGCATAGGCGGCTGGCCAGTGAAGCCGTCGCCAATTTGGGCGAGCGGAAAAGGCCCGAGGCGTAAAGGCGCTCGCCAACGACCTTCCAATCCTGCACCGCCACGCCAGCGCGCCCTTCAGAGCCAGCCACCGCACCCACCCCGCGTGCTTCCAACTCGTCGCCCCTCAAAGTTCGCTGCAATTGGCCCTTGAGATCCCAAACGTAAACCTTTTCCGTGTCCCAGTTGGCGCCAAATAACAACCCCTGCTCGGTGGAAACCGCCACGGCCCCAATGTGGTCGTTCACAAGGAATTCAAAGACCGGCTTGACCTGTTGGCCTGCTACCAGGTCCGCCAGCAGAAATGCGCGGACGATGGCGCGGCTGTTCCGCTTGCTCTCCGCGACCGGAATCCATAGCCGTGTTCCGTCCGACTGCATTCCGCCCGGATGATCAAGGCCCGTGAGGGCGCCCTGGGCATCCATCGGCGTTATGTCCCAAACGTCCCAGTTCGTTGCCGCTGGGTCAGTTCGCAACAAGAGCGCTCGCCTGGGGCGAACGTCATCCCGGCGCGCCGTCACGTAGTACTTGCCGCCTGCCAGCTCCAGCCCCTGGGTGTGGGCCCGGGCCGGTCGGCCTTCAATCCGCATCGGCGGAAGGCTGACAACGTCCACGGCGAAATCTTCTGCCCGGGATTGAGCGCCGTGGGAAAGCAACACCGCCAGGGCTGCAGACCGGGCGGTGCTCCAACGCAGCCGGAAGAACTGAAAACCCAGGAATGAACAAAGCGCACCCATAATAGTAGCTCAGAAACTCAAGCTTGAAGCGCGTCCAATCCACCGCAACCAGCCTTGACCAACCAATGCTTCATTCTGACTTGGTGTGGAAGGGCGCGGGGTCTTCGCGGAGGGAGTTGGGATCGGGATGCGCCGCTCGGCCACGAATGGCCAGTTCGCGCTCGCGCAAGGCATCGAGCATCCGCAGCTTTTCCGCCACGGGCCGCGCGGCGAGCTGGCGGCGCAGCGCGCGTTTGCTTTCGAGCATCTTTTGCAAGTCGAAGCTCATGGCGCGTCGCTAAGAAACTGTCGTTCAAACCTTTGCCAGGCGTCCACGAGGCCCTGGCGGGCAAGGATGGCCTGGAAACGCGCAGGGTCGAGCGCGCCGGCCTCGATGAACTGGAGGAGCCGGGCTTTGTCCTTGGCACGTCCGGTCTGGAGCGCGATAGCGGCAAGGTGTTCGGCGGTGAAGACCCGGGCGGGCGTTCCGTCCACGTCTCGGGCTACAGCTTCCTGCAACGCTTCTTCCACCAGCGGTCCAGTAGGCGGCAGGAATTGAACAGGCCAGCCACCGATGATGATGTATTCGCCCTCCATCGTGCCGCCGCGCGCCTTCAGATAATCGAAGATGCGTTGCGGGCTGACCAGCAGATTCCCCGGCTCTGGGCGGAAAGCCACGAAAATGTCCACATCGAGCGTCGCGACAGGCTCGAGGTAGAAGGTCGCTCCCACCGCGCCGCCAATAGCGTAATGGTCAATCACGCCGTCGGCCTGCATCCGGTTGATCGTGGTGATAACGGCGTTGATGTCCATATTCAGATTATAACCAATTCACAGCCCCTTCACGGCATCGACCGCACGATCTTCATCGTCTCCACGCTCACGGCGCAGTGATCAGCCGCTCCAACTCGTGAGGCAGGTAACGCATTTGAGTTATTTAGACTCCTAGCTTAAAAACCTCAAGCGCAAATACAGGCGAGTTGCAATCGGCCCAGGGCGAGGCGAGCACTTTCTTCCGATTTCTTAGCCGCGTTCAGGCAGACTGGGTGCATGGCGGTTCCCAGCCTCGCATTTCAAGCTTGGCCTGCCAGTTCCGCAGCGTGAAATAACACGAAAATGTTGCTTGAATAGCATCACTGCTTGTGATGGAGTCTCCGCTGTCGGGAAAGAAGAAACGATGTAGGCCAAAGTCAGGACCACCATGCGAACCTTCAAGCTTAATTGGAAGCCCTTGCGACCCGCACTTCTCACATTCCTCCTCGCCGTGCCAAGTCTGCTCTGCCCAACCACGAGTTCCGGAGCGGCAGGAACGGTAATCGCCTGGGGCGGCAATTCCAATGGCCAGACGAATGTTCCGCTGGACTTGACGAACGCGGTTGCCGTGGCGACGGGGGAAATCCAAAGCCTGGCAATCAGGCGGGATGGAACTTTGGCCGCCTGGGGCGGCGACTCCACTTCGTTAACCAACGTACCGGCCGGGATAAGCAATGTGGTGCAGGTTGCCGGCGGGGGCACGCATGGCTTGGTGTTGCGAGCGGACGGCAGTGTGGTGGGCTGGGGCGACAATAATTATCCCGACACCAACAGCCCGACCGGCCAGGCGACGCCCCCGGCAGACCTGGCCAATGCCGTGGGAATTGCCGCCGGTTGGGCCCACAGCGTGGCCCTGCGCTATGACCAGACCGTGGTTGCCTGGGGCTGTAACAACTACGGCCAGACCAATGTTCCGGCCAACCTGGGTCCGGTGATGGCGGTCGCGGCGGGAGACTGGTTCAGCGCCGCGCTCCGGAACGACGGCACGGTCGTCGCCTGGGGCGATAACAGCCTCGGCCAGACGAACGTGCCCGCGGGCCTCAGCAACGTCGTGGCTATTGCGGCGCGGGGTGGAACGATGCTGGCGTTGACGCAGGATGGCCAAGCCGTCGCCTGGGGTGACGGTTCGCTGGGGCAAACCAATGTGCCATCCGACTTGACCAACGCGGTAGCCATTGCGACCGGTGGGGCGTTTGAGCTGGCCCTGCGGGATGATGGGCGAGTCGTTGCCTGGGGCGACAATGGGTCCGGGGAGATTGATGGCGCCGCCGGGCTGGCTCGGGTCACGGTCCTCGCCGCAGGCGGGGCGCACGGGGTGGCCTTACTGGGTGACGGGGCTCCCCATGTGACATTGCAACCCCGCAACCAGGCAGCGGCAGCAGGTAGCAATGTAACTTTTGTGGTGAAGGCGGTGGGTGATCCGTTCCTGAGCTACCAATGGCGCAAGGACGGCCTCGACCTGACCAACACCATCAACCTCTCTGGGGCTAGCACGCCAACTCTAAGCTTAACCAACCTCGCGGGGACCGACGCCGGCGAGTATTCGGTAGTCGTCAGCAATCTCTCGGGCGTCGTGACCAGCACGGTGGCAGCCTTGACGATATTGAGCTCGGCCGTGGCGGATTCCTTCAACCCGGGGCCGAATGGCTATGTGTATGCTCTCGCGGTGCAGCCTGACGGCAAGATCTTGGTGGGGGGTACGTTCAGTACACTGGCGCACCAGACGTGTAACTGTCTCGGACGGCTCAATGCAGACGGCAGTCTCGACACTGCCTTTGACATGGGGGTAAGACCCGAAGTGGATTCAATCGCGGTGCAGTCAGATGGCAACATCCTAGTGGGAGGTACGTTCACTACTATCGGCGGGCAATCACGCACTAACCTTGGCCGACTGAAGCCCGATGGAAGTGTGGACCCCACCTTCAACCCGGGGGCACTTGGGATCTCGTATCTGCTCGCGCCGCAGCCTGACGGCAAGATTGTTGTGGGTGGAGACTTCGCCACGCTTGCAGGCAAGACCTGCCGCTTCCTTGGCCGTCTCAATCCGGATGGCAATCTGGACGCGAGCTTTAGTCCGGCACCTAGTGCTCAAGTTTACGCATTGGCTCTGCAGACTGACGGCAAAATTTTGGTCGGAGGCCTTTTCACAAGCTTAGCCGGTCAGACACGCAATGGCATTGGGCGGCTCAACGCCGATGGCAGCCTCGACGCCGAGTATGATCCGGAAGGCAGCATTGGGGTGTACTCCCTCGCGGTGCAGGCCGATGGGAAAGTCGTGTTAGGCGGCATCTTCACCACCTTAGCCGGGCAGGCACGCAACCGTATCGCCCGGCTCAATTCCGATGGCAGCCTGGACACCGGCTTCAATCCTGGGGCAAATGGCAAAGTGTCGTGTCTCGCGCTTCAGGCGGACGGCAAGATCCTGGTAGCCGGCTCCTTCAGCACGCTCGCGGGCCGGACATGCAAGTACATTGGCCGGCTCAATCCCGATGGCAGCCTGGACCCCACCTTCAACCCGGGAGCAGTCGGCAATGTTTATGCCCTCGCCATACAAGCAGATGGCCGGGTCCTTGCCAGTGGCGCCTTCAGCTCGCTCGGTAGTCAACCGCGCAGCTACCTTGGTCGGCTCTACAACACAGCGCCGGCAGTTGAGAGCATGCGCTTAGCCGGCTCAACGGTGACTTGGTCGCGCGGCGGCACAGGCCCCGAAGTATGGCGTAGCGCCTTCGACGCTTCGACCAACGGCATGGACTGGTTCAGCCTTGGCCCCGGCATGCGCATCCTTGGAGGGTGGCAAGAGACGGGGACCCTGTTGCCAACCAACACGACGATCCGCGCGCGGGGCTTCTGCACGGGCGGACAGGATAACGGGTCGGGCTGGTTTGTGGAAACTTCAATTGGCCCCCCGGCGATCACCCAGCAGCCAGTCAATGTGGCGAGTCTTACCAACACCGCCGTGACCTTCAGCGTGAGCGCGGCAGGACTGCCAACACTGGCTTACCAGTGGTGCAAGAACAGCGCGGCCATAGCCGATGCGACTAACTCGGTCTTCACCATTCAGAGCGCCGTAGCGGGCGATGCGGGAAGTTACCAAGTGGTGGTGACCAACGGGTTTGGCGCCGTCACCAGCGTGGTGGCCACGCTGAGAATAGTAAATCCGGCCCTGCCAGATCCCTTCAACCCGGGGGTGGGCGGTGTAACTCTGCCAGTCGTCTATTCGCTGGCACGCCAATCGGATGGCAAGGTTCTGGTCGGGGGTTTCTTTCTCACGCTAGGCGGCCAGAGGCACGTTGCCATTGGGCGTGTCAATACCGACGGGAGCCTAGACAATGGATTCAACGGGGTAATCCCCAACTCTTCAGGCAACCCAGCGGTGTATTGTGTAACGCCGCAGACAGACGGGAAATTACTCGTGGGCGGTAATTTCGGCCCGGGCGCCGGGCCACCGAACTACCTCTTCCGGCTTAATGCCGACGGCAGTTGGGACAAGAGCTTAACGCTGGCCCCCGATGGCGCTGTCTATTGCCTGGCTCAACAGGCGGATGGGAAGATTCTCGCAGGCGGCAATTTCACCACACTGGACGGAGTGCACACCAGCTCCCGCCTTGGCCGGTTCAATGCCGATGGTAGTTGGGACAGCACCTTCAATCCGCAGGTGGGCGCAGCGGTGACCCCAACGGTGTACTCTCTCGCAATCCAGCCCGACGGCAAGATCCTCGTCGGTGGTTTCTTCGCTACGTTAGGTGGGCAGTGGCGCTACAACTTAGGCCGCCTCAATGCTGATGGCAGTTTGGACGCCAGCTTCAACCCGAACGTAAATGGCTGGGTGTATGCTCTCGCGCTTCAGGCCGATGGCAAGATTCTGGTGGGTGGCAACTTCACAACCATCGGCGGGCAATCGCGCTCGCGCCTTGGGCGACTTAATGCGGACGGCAGTTTGGATGTCACCTTCAGCCCGGCTGCCAACTCGACGGTGTATTCGCTGGCTGTGCAGACGGACGGCAAGATCCTGCTGGGTGGCCAGTTCACGACTCTGTGTGGGCAATCCCAAGCCTATCTTGGCCGACTCAATGCCGATGGGAGCCTCGACACTACGTTCACGTCAGGTGCAGGCAACTATGTCTATTCCCTGGCGGTGCAGCCAGACGGTGAGGTTCTGGTAGGCGGTGCCTTCTCCACCTTGGGTGGGCAGCCGCGCAATCGCCTCGGGCGGCTTAGCAATACCGAGCCTGCCACAGAGAGCCTGACCTTCAACACGTCAACGGTGACCTGGCTGCGGGGAGGCACGGGACCGGAAGCCTGGCGCACCACCTTCGATGTCTGCACCAATGGCACGGATTGGACCAACCTCGGCGCCGGCACACGCATTCCTGGGGGCTGGCAACAGACAGGGCTTTCGCTGCCGACCAATGTTACAATCCGGGCGCGTGGTTTCTGCACCGCTGGTGAGTATAATGGGTCAGGCTTTCTTGTTGAGACGCTGGTGGGTGCCCCGGTAATTACCTGCCAGCCAGCGAACATCTCGAACTTCACCAACTCGGTGATGGGCTTTAGCGTGACGGCAGTTGGGACACCGCCGATTGCTTACCAATGGTACAAGAGCGGGGCGGCGATAACAGATGCGACCAACCTGGCCTACACCATTCAGAGCTCCGCGGCGGGCGATGCGGGCAGTTACTGCGTGGTGCTGAGCAACAGCTTCGGCATGGTGACCAGCGCGGTGGCGACCCTGACCATCTTGACCCCCGTATCAGCGGATGCGTTCAACCCGGGAGCGGGCGGCGTCAGCTTCCCATCGGTATCTTCGTTCGCAGTGCAGCCGGACGGAAAGATCATGGTCGGCGGTTCCTTTAGCACACTGGCCGGGCAAACTTGCAGCAACCTTGGCCGGCTCAATGCGGACGGCAGCCTGGAGATTGCATTGAACGCGGATGAGCCCGCCCCCTACCTCCCATGGGTATATTCGCTGGCTCTCCAGCCCGACGGCAAGACCCTGGTGGGGGGCGCCTTCACCATGCTGGCCGGGCAGCCACGCACCTATCTTGGCCGCTTTAATGGAGATGGCAGCCTGGACACGGCCTTCAATCCCTACATTCCAGGAGCGGGCCAGGGCGTGCTTGCCCTCGCGGTGCAACCCGACGGCAAGATTCTAGTGGGCGGCAACTTCACCGCGCTGGCCGGACAGCCGCGCAGCAACCTTGGCCGGCTCAATCCCAATGGTAGTTTGGACCCTGACTTCAATCCTCAAGCCAATAACGTGGTGTATTCATTGGCCGTGCAGCCGGACGGGATGATCCTGGTGGCGGGCGCTTTCACTGGGCTGGGAGGCTGGAACCATGGTCGCGTCGCTCGGCTCTACCCCGATGGCACCCTGGATACGAGTTTTAACCCGGTGGCCAACGATACGGTTCGTTGCGTAGCGGTGCAACCCGATGGCAGGATTCTGCTGGGCGGCTTCTTCACCACGCTGGCTTCGCAGAGCCGCACCAACCTTGGGCGGCTCAATGCTGATGGCACTCTGGACGCCGGGTTCAACCCGGGGACGGGCGGCGTTTCCAGTCCGTCCGTGCATTCGCTCGCGCTCCAGACGGACGGCAAGATTCTGGTGGGTGGCTACTTTGCCACCCTGGGCGGGCAGACGTGCAACCATCTCGGGCGACTCAACCCCAATGGCAGCCTGGACCCGACCTTTAATCCGACGCCAAACCTCACGGTGTCGTCAGTCGCAGTGCAGGCGGACGGGAAGATTCTGGTGGGCGGCGCTTTCACTAACCTCGCCGGGCAGACGCGCAACTATGTTGGCCGGCTAGCCAACACCGAGCCGGCCACACAAAGCCTGAGCTTTGACGGCGCCACGGTGACGTGGCTGCGCGGCGCCACGGGGCCTGAAGCCTGGCGCACCACTTTCGACGCCTGTACCAACGGCACGGACTGGATCAGTCTCGGGGCCGGCACACGCATCACCAGTGGCTGGCAGCAAACCGGGCTTTCGCTGCCGGCTGGCGCGACCATTCGGGCGCGGGGCTTTTGCTTGGGTGGAGCGTTCGATGGTTCGAGCTGGTATGTGGAGACCGGGCTGGGGCGGGCGGCCATCAGCCAGCAGCCGACCAGCCGCACCAACAACGCCGGGACCATCGCCCAGTTCGTCGCGCAGGGCGCGGGCACGTCACCGCTCAGTTGCCAGTGGCGCAAAGGAGGAGTGCTACTGAGTGACAACGGTAACATCTCGGGTTCGCAAACCGCGACCCTGACGCTGACCAACGTTCTGGGCGCGGACGCGGGGAGCTACTCCGTGATCATCACCAACAGCAACGGCAGTGTGACCAGCCAGGTCGCGACGCTCAGTGTGGTGGATCCTTTCATCAGCGCCCAGCCGGTCAGCCAGACCGCAGACGCGGGCGCCACGCTGCTCTTCAGCGCGACGGCAGCGGGCACAGAGTCTCTGCGTTACCAGTGGCGCAGGAATGGGCTCAACGTGGCTGGTGGCACGGAGGCATCACTGACGCTCACCAACGTCCAATGGGCCAACGCGGGCGGCTTCGATTTGTTGGTCAGTAACAGCTTCGGCATGGTGACCAGCGTAGTGGCCACTCTGAGCGTCAACGGGCCGGTGATCCCGGTAAACGACGGCAGCTTCGGCCCGCACACGAACGGGTTTGGCTTTAATGTGGGCTGCATGCCCGGCGAGGCGGTCGTGATCGAAGCTTCCACCAATCTGGTGGACTGGGGGCCCGTCCAGACCAACCTCGTCACCAGTGAGGGAATCTTCCTCTTTGTTGACCGGGATAAGAGCATTTACCAGCGGCGCTTTTACCGTGCCCGCCTTTATGCCGGCGCGTTGCCCGCGCCAGCGATTGACCTCAGCACTGGGGCCTTGAGTTTTCCGACCAACCCTTTCGGCTTCGACCTCTGCGGCGTGGCCGGACAAACCGCGGTCATTGAGGCGTCCACCAACCTTCTGATCTGGATGCCGCTAGCCACCAACCGGCTCGGGACAGACCCGCTCTACTTCAGCGATCCCGCCTCCACGAACCTTTCACAGCGCTTCTATCGCGCCGTGCTGGTGCCGTAGGGGATCGAACGGCCCTGGTGCGGTTCCATGCCGTTGACGCTTCATTATCCAAAACACACTCCATTTTAGCCCGACGCCGGCGTGAGGTAATTACTTTCTTCAGCTCCTTCGGCGGTCAGACC
>SESF01000124.1_pt1 | contig 10641 bp, 9 predicted proteins | sample 3171521 | NCBI WGS metagenome assembly SESF01 (sample SAMN10866945, study PRJNA518727) | freshwater metagenome | biome: subpolar coniferous forest; feature: holomictic lake; material: water; isolation source: holomictic Lake 227, 6 m and 8 m depth | place: Canada: near Kenora, Ontario | collected...
AGTTTGATTCGACCGCTGACACCCAAAGGGGTCAACCAACCAGAACCATTTTGTTGGCGACCTGTCGAGAATTGGATGAATACCTTCGCCCGCGAGTGCCAACGAAAGAAAATAAGCGGCAAGACAGCGGTGCTCGGGCTTTTCCGAATCAATGTTATTCTGAGCGCAAAGAAGGGCCGTCTTTGCCCCAACCACAGCAATAGCTTTTTCACCGAGTTTCCGCGAGGTGTGCATCGCAACCAATCCGTTCCAGGCGAGCATGTAAGCATCTTCGTAAGGTTGCCATATTCTGAACATTCCCATAAGCCTAGGTTGGTTATAACTTTCCGTTTTTGCTGGTCCTCGCAGAGCCGCCGCGCCTCATCAAGGGTAGGCAGCCTGGGGCTTCCATGTTGAAAGTGCGAACGGCGCTCATCCGCTGTTGCTGTTAATGGCGGTGGCTGAACCGCACCCACTCCAGCAAGCCTTCCGACCAGACCGACGCGCCGGCACGAATTTCACCCCTGGCAAAGAGCTTTTCCAGTTCAGCCTCTGAAACTGGCCCCCTCCGGCACCCTTGCTGGTCAAAATAATACCATTGCCTGGTTGTGCTCTCGCGGGTAGCTGGCGGCGCTTGCTGCTGGTGCCCCGGGGCGGTTATAGCATCGTGGCCAGAGGAGGATATATGATCGAGCAGGTCGCTAATTCGGTCAAAGAACGGAGCGATGTTAACCATAAAAATGAAGTTGCAATTTTCTTCCCGCGTCCAGTCAGCCAACTGGGAAAGCCCCTCCCAACCGATATACCGCCCGCTGCCATGCCAACAATGATGCCGCCCCTGGTCATCGCTCTTTGTGTCAAGCAAAACGCGGTGAATCAGGGCTTCTGCGGCAGGCCGATAGGAAAGGAAGCAGTCTATTTTGAACTGTTCAGACGATTGCAAAAGCCGCTTCTTAAAGCCCATTCGTTTGAGCTTCTCAGTAACCGAGTCAAGAAGATAAGGGTTCGTCCTTAGCTTCACACATCCTGGCGTCGAGGAGTCGAGGTCAATTAGCCGTTTCGCAACGCGCTTCATGTTGTCGAGATAGTGCTGTTCTTGTATCGGGTTCATAATTCGATGCGACCGTCCCAGCTATGTCAGGGCATATTCGTAAGCCGATGCATGGTTAGATGCAACTGAATTTGCTGTTGTTGGCGGCATCGGCCTTTGCACACGCAATCGGCATCCTTGCGCTCGGGTTTTCGAAGGATTTGTAGCGGGGTCAGAACAAACCTTCTGCACAAGTCGGTGGGGGGGTGGTCCGGCAACGCGGTGGACTTCACCACAACCGCAAGGCGTCAAACCGTCATACGACAGGGGGCGGAAGGGGAGAAACGCTGAAATGCTGACACGCTGAAATGGGATTCCCATGAGGTTGAAGACACGGATGCTCTGCCGGAGCTGCTCCTTACCGGGCAGAGCAAATCCCTGGAATTCAGTTGCTCGCCTCCAAGCGCTGGTCCAGCATAGCGGCACTGCGGTGAACCCTTATCATCATCTGCCGCCCGAACAAAGGGCCTCTCAACGGCTCGTGGACCAGTTCAACGCCGACGAACGGCTATGGAAGAAGCTGGAGCCAAGGAGGCAGGCGCGCAGCAAGCTTCGGCCCCGCCTCGCGCGCAAGGAACTGAGGCGGCTCGATCTGCAGGAGTTCGCCAAGGCCAAGCCGCCACAAGACTGCATCGGCCAATGGGTTACGCCATGAAGAACCTCGCCCCTCCAAACATTGATTCGCTGATCACTACGGTTCGTGGACAGAAAGTGATTCTCGACGCCGAGTTGGCCAGTATCTATGAGGTTCCGACCAAGGCCCTGAACCAAGCCGTTAAACGGAATCAGGACAAATTCCCTGAGGACTTCCTGTTTCAGTTGACGCCGGAGGAGATCCAGGAAGCCCGCCGGCCAATCCCGGCGTCTGCCGCCTCCGAGGCCACGGCGGACCGGTCACAAACTGTGACCGGTTCCCAAAAGCACCGAGACCCGCGCCACCGTCCCTACGCCTTCACTGAACACGGCGCCATCATGGCCGCCAACGTCCTTAATAGCCCGCGCGCAACGCAGATGAGCGTCTTCGTTGTGCGCGCCTTCGTCAAGATGCGCGAGCACGTCGCGGCCAACTCGGCCATCCTCAAACGCCTGGCTGAGATTGACAAGACCCTGCTCATCCACGACACCGCGTTGCGTGAGGTCTTTCAGAAGCTACGCCCGTTGCTGGAGCCGCCACCCGCGCCGCCCAAACCCGAAATCGGGTTCCACGTCAAGGAAGACCCCGTGCCTTACCGCGTCAAGAGGAAAGCCTGAATCGGGGTCAATAAAGGGTCACCCATAGCCTGGGTCATTTCTGGCAGTTCCGTTGGTCAGATCCCCAGTTGCCCCTGGCCCGCGCTGGCGACTGAGTTCCCGCGCCTGTAGCAGCGGACGTCAGTCCGCTCAAACATCCCCTTCCGCGCGCTCGATTCGGAGCGCACGCGAGAGGTGGAAGAATGATCCGACTCACGTCGGATGCTACGTTTCTCGGGTAGCTGTGCAAGCTGCGATTTGCCGCGTTTGAGCTATTTCCGCCTCTTGCCGAAAACGTGACTTGGGTCAAGGCCCTCCTCGCGCGCGGCTGGCATAGTCCCCCCAGCAAATGGCTGACGGTATGTATGACCGGCGGCGAAATAATAACGAATAGAATTCAACCGGAGAAACCAGACATGTTTTGTTATCAGTGCGAACAGACTTCCAAGGGTACGGGCTGCACCGACTTCACGGTATGCGGCAAAGACGAGAATAGCGCCATCTTGCAGGACCTCCTGGTCCATGCCAGCAAAGGCATTGCTCAATATGCCCATCGGGCCCGCGCCCTCGGCGTCCATGATGCCACCGTGGACCGCTTCATTCTCAAAGCCCTGTTCATCACCGTCACGAACGTCAATTTTGATGCGGAAGCCATCGGCGTGGCGCTGCGCGAAGCAGCGCAGGTGCGGGATACCGCCAAAGCGCTGTATGAAAACGCCGCCCGCCAGGCCGGCCAAGTGCCGGAGACCCTGACCGGCCCGGCTACCTGGGTTCCGGCGCCGACGCAGGCCGGTTTGGTCGCGGAAGGCCGGATGGTTTCGATCCTGTCCCGCAAAGACAAGCATGGGCCGGACATCAACGGATTGCAGGAACTGCTGATCTACGGAATCAAAGGCGCAGCCGCTTACGCGGATCATGCGCAAATCCTGGGACAGGAGGCGGAGGCGGTTTATGCTTTCTTCGCCGAAGCGCTAAGCTACCTGGCGGAAGAAAAGCCGACGGTGGACCAGTTGCTGGGAATGTGCCTCAAGTGCGGCGAGATCAACCTCAAGACTATGGAGATACTCGATGTCGCCCACACCAGCACCTACGGTCATCCGGTGCCCACACCCGTGCGCGTCGAACCGGTCAAGGGCAAGGCCATCCTCATTTCCGGCCATGACCTGAAAGATTTGGAGAAGCTGCTCAAGCAAACGGACGGCATGGGGATCAACATCTACACCCACGGCGAAATGTTGCCGGCGCACGGTTATCCACAGCTCAAGCAGTACAAGCACCTGGCGGGCAATTACGGCGGAGCCTGGCAGGATCAGCGGGATGAGTTCCGCGCCTTCCCCGGCGCCATTCTGATGACCACCAACTGTCTGCAAGAGCCTCAGGAAGGCTACAAACACCGCATCTTCACGGCGGGTCACGTCGGCTGGCCGGGCATTCCCCATATTGCCAACGGCGATTTCACCCCGGTGATTGAAACGGCGCTAGCCGCCCCTGGTTTCACCGAGGACGGTCCGGACAAGACCATCCTGGTCGGCTTCGGCCATCATGCGGTGCTCGGCGTCGCGGACAAAGTGATCGACGCGGTCAAGACAGGCGCAATTAAGCATTTCTTCCTGGTGGGCGGCTGCGACGGCGCAAGGGCGGGGCGCAATTACTACACCGAGTTCGCCGAAGCGCTGCCCAAGGATTGCGTCATCCTGACGCTAGCCTGCGGCAAGTATCGCTTCAATAAGCTCGACTTCGGGACCATTGGCGGCATTCCGCGCCTGCTGGACATCGGGCAATGCAACGACGCTTACGCGGCGATCCAGATTGCGGTGGCATTGTCCAAGGCATTCAACTGTGGGGTCAACGATCTGCCGCTCTCCATGGTGCTTTCGTGGTATGAGCAGAAAGCGGTGGCCATTCTACTGACGCTGCTTTATCTGGGCATCCGCAACATCCGCCTGGGGCCGACATTGCCTGCCTTTATCACGCCGGCCGTCCTGAACGTGCTGGTTGAGAAGTTCAACCTCATGCCGATCAAGGACGCCCAGTCCGACATCGCCGCTATCTTGAATAAAGCGGCGTAGGGCCGGTATTCGAATAATAAGGGCTGTAAGACAGAGCCCTCTTCCTCACAGGCGGAAGAGGGCTTCTTCGCTTAACACGAACGGTCGGGCGAGACTCCGTCGAGCCCTGACCGTGGCTCGCACGCAGCCTACGCCACGGTGACTTCCTTGCTCAGATAGACATCCTGAATGGCGTTGAGCAGGCCGACGCCCTCTTTCATCGGACGCTGGAAGGCCTTGCGGCCGGAGATCAGCCCCATGCCGCCGGCGCGTTTATTGATGACGGCGGTTACCACCGCGTTTGCCAGGTCGCCCGCGCCCTTGGACTCGCCGCCGCTGTTGATCAGGCCGGCGCGCCCCATGTAACAGTTCGCCACCTGGTAGCGGCACAGGTCGATCGGATGGTCGCTGCACAGCTCAGTGTACATGCGTTCGTCCGTTTTACCGTAGCTGACACCCCCGACGTTGAGCGCTTTGAAGCCGCCATTGTTCTCGGGCAGCTTCTGTTTAATGATGTCCGCCTGAATGGTCACGCCCAAATGATTGGCCTGGCCGGTCAGGTCCGCAGCGGTGTGATAATCCTTGTCCTTCTTAAACGCGCTGTTGCGCAGATAGCACCACAGCACCGTCGCCAGGCCCATCTCGTGGGCGTGGGCGAAGGCCTGCGCGACCTCGACGATCTGCCGCGCACTTTGGTCGGAGCCAAAATAGATGGTCGCCCCCACCGCCGCCGCGCCCATATCGGAAGCCTGCTTCACGGTGCCGAACATGATTTGGTCGAACTTGTTCGGGTAAGTCATCAGCTCGTTGTGATTGATCTTCACGAGGAACGGAATCTTGTGCGCGTATTTGCGGGCGACGGCCCCGAGCACGCCGTAGGTCGAAGCCACGGCATTGCAGCCGCCTTCGATCGCCAGGCGGACGATGTTCTCGGCATCGAAATAATCGGGGTTCTTGGCGAAGCTCGCCCCGCCCGAATGCTCGATCCCCTGGTCCACCGGCAGAATGGAGAGATACCCGGTGCCGCCCAGCCGTCCGTGTTCCACGATGCGTTGCAGGTTGCACAGCACGCGATTGTTACGGTCAGAGACGGCATACAGGCGGTCCACCACGTCCGGCCCCGGTAGGTGCAGCCGTTCCTTTGAGATCTTCGGGTTCTTGAAGTTGAGCAGAGCATCGGCTTTGTCGCCGAGCAGTTGTGCGATTGATGTCATAGTTTATCCAGTCTTCGTTTTCAGTTTAATTGCCAAAGGCGAATGCCGCGGGGACGGGCGCGCGCCCTTACTGGCACCGCACGAGCGGCCGAAACAACGGCGCACGGATTTTACGGCAAATCATGCCCCGCGCCACTTCCATTTGCAGGTTCACGCGATATAGTTTTTGCTTCTGGTTTGTATCCTAGTCGGTAGGATTCCGGCCTATGGATTCGAGCCACGGCACACAACACATCTCGGTCACCGGCAATCAATAGCCGGCGACCCAGCACCATTTACCCATGAACATAAGGCCCTGGCAGAAACTCAGCTCAAAGCCCCTCGGCAATTTCCACATCTTCACCATCCGCAGCGACCAGGTGATCTCGCCTCGCACGCAACAGCCCCACGATGTTTATGTCATTGATTGCGGGAATTGGGTGAATGTCATCGCCGTAACCCCCGACCAGCAGCTCGTGATGATCGAGCAATACCGCCATGGGTCAACGACGGTTGAATTGGAAATTCCCGGCGGCATGATCGACGCCAACGACGCCTCCTCGGTCGCGGCGGGCGTGCGCGAACTGTGCGAGGAAACCGGTTATGAAGGCGAAAACCCGCGTCTCATCGGCCAGATTTTCCCGAACCCGGCCATCATGAGCAACACCTGCTTCACGGTGATGGTGGAGAATTGCCGCTGCCTGCACCCGGTGAAATTCGACCACGGCGAGGACTTGGCGACCCGGCTAGTCCCTATCGCTGACCTGCCCCAACTGGTGGCCGGCGGCAAAATCAAGCACTCCCTCGTAGTCGTCGCGCTCTACTATTTTGACCTCTGGCAGCGTCGGGGGACAAAAGTTACATGAGTTAAATCAGTTACAGGAGTTACAGGAGTTACAGGAGTTACATGGGCGGCGCCTTTGTAACCATGTAACCATGTAACCATGTAACCCTTGTAACCCATGCAACTCATTTGCCAGAATCCCGCACCTTCTCCTTCTTCTCCTCGCAATCCGCCCGCAGCGATTTGCGGTCGCTAAGCAGTTGCCTTTCCAGTTGCTGCAGAGCTTCCGCATCGCCTTTTTCGATCGCCTTGACGATCTCGCCTTTGAGGAGCAGCTCCCGCTCTGCGATCTTGGCGGTGCATTTGGATTCCAGTTCGGCGATCTCCTTCTTTTGCTCGCCGGTCAGCTTGACGGTCGGCGAGGCTTTCCCCAGCCGTTCCATCGCGAGTTCGTAGGCGCTCTTCATAGTGATAACATTTTTGACATTCCAGCCTAGTCTATCATGATGTGCTGGCGCAAGCGAGTCATGGCGGTGGACCGGCGGTGGACCGCCGGGTGTCCTCTCACCATTTACGCGTGCAGCGCACTATGTCTTTGCCGATTCAATTGATCTCAACTGACTTCGACGGCACGCTTTTCGCCGAGTTCGAGAGCCCGCCGATTCCCGAGGCGGTGCAAACGCTTATTGGCGGCCTGCAGTCCCGCGGAGCCAAATGGATCATCAACACCGGCCGTGACATGTCTAGCCTGATGGAAGCGCTGGGCCGCGCGAGGATCTCCGTGGAGCCGGACTACCTGGTGCTGGTCGAGCGCGAGATTCACTGCCACGTCAACTCGCAGTACGTCGGCCTGGAAGAGTGGAACGCCGCCTGCATTCGCGCGCACGCCGAGCTGTTTGCCCGCGTCCGGGTTGACCTGCCCCGCATCGTCGCCTGGATCAGCGCCCGGTTCCATGCCCGGTTGTACGAGGATGCCTACTCGCCCTTCTGTCTCGTCGCCGGCAACAATGGCGATGCCAATGCCATCCACGAATACCTCAACGAGTATGCCCACAGCATTCCCCATCTCACGGTAGTCCGCAATGACGTCTATGCGCGCTTCGGCCATGAGGCGTTCAACAAAGGCACCTCCCTGGCGGAGATCACCCGCCGGCTTGGTCTGAACCCTGAGGTGGTGTTTGCCGCCGGCGACTGGTTGAACGACCTGCCCATGCTCTCGCGACGCTATGCCCGGTGGCTGGCCGCTCCGGACAATGCCGTCGAAGCGGTCAAGCAGGCAGTCCGTCAGCAGGAGGGCTTCGTCAGCAAACTGTCCCACGGCGAGGGCGTGGTGGAGGGATTGGAATACTGTCTGGTGAACGCGAAGCGCGCCCAAGAGAGCCGTGCCTGATTAACGGTTGCGGGTTGCGTGTCAGAAACGGAGCACGCAACACGGACCACGCAACACTTCTTCCCGTCTTCCCGCCTTCGCTGTTCGTAACTGGACCGTGCCGTTGGAGCTGGCAGCGGTCTTTACTATGGAGAGCCCGCTCCCCGCTGCGCTATCGCCGCCGGCCGCTCTTTTCCACCGCCAGCAGCGTAAATCGCTGGCGATCCTGCACCAGCGGAGTTGCCAGCACGCGCAGCTCCAGGAAAGCCTCTCGGCCCTTGATGACGCGCGTCAGGCGGCACTCTTGCATATCGCGCCGACCCTCCAATCCGCTCAGAATCACCCGCACCACGCCGCAGGTTCGGCAAATCTGGGTCGTGCCGCAGCCGCTGGCACAGTCGTTAGCGTGAACGCATCCCAGCGCCTCGCCGGGACGCAGACCGACGATGTCATCCATCGTCTTGCCAGGTACCAGCTCCAGCACATTTTCGCTGGCCATGACGATCTGCCGCTGCGCATTCAGCAGAAACAGGTAGTTAAGTGAGGCGTTAAGAAGGCTTCGGGTCAAAGGTGCGCGGCCCAGCCGCCCGGCCTGCCGATGCACCACTTTAATCGGCTCACGCTTGGCCGGTGCGAAGAAGGTGATAGGAATCCTCGCCGCCATATCAAACCTCGTTCTTAGGTTTCCGCTTCAAGATTTATCTATGTCAGTGTGCCCCACGCGGCGGTCTCTGGCAAATTGAAATCACGGCCCTGCGGAGTCAGTCAAAAGCATTACTTCATTGCGGCGCAGAAAGGCTGGCGTCCAGGGCGGGTCAAAGTAGCCGAACACCGGCGGTGGTTTCGCCGGCAACCGCTCGGCTTCCATCCACGACTTGAGCCGGCGCTCCGCATCGCCCTCTTTTTCCGGGCTGCGCCCACCACTATAGCGCAGGACGGCATACCGTCCCGCCGCGACCTCCCGCACCGTCACCGTCGCGTCTTTCGGCTTGGGAACCTGCCCCATTTTTCCGCCCGAGGGCATAACGAAGGCCATCGCCCGGTTGCTTTCATTGCTGGACATGAAGATCGGGGTGGTCATCGCGATCTTCTGGCTCGCCTCATTGTTGCCGGTGATGAAGCGGAATAAACGATTGAAACTGCCGTCGGCGCCATTGCTGCCGCCGCCTGCCATTGGGGTCTCGACCACGGTGAGCGACGGGTAATCGCGCAGCTCGAACTTGCCATCGCGGCGCACCACCTTGTAAGGCGCTGATTCGTAGCCGCCGCGCGTGGCTTTGCAGCCCGCCACGACCACCACGACCACCGCCAGCATTAACACACAAAACGCAGCCATCATTTTCACCAGCACATTCTAGCCGACATTTCAGTAATCGCCAGTGGGCCGGTAGCCAGTCACGGTTCATGGTCCCCCGCCCTGACACCGCTACGAACAACGAACACCGAGCACGACGTTTCACGTTTCACGCTTCACGCTTCACATTTCAACACACGCCTCACCCCTTGCCAGCTACCTGCGCCTCGCGCATCTTTCTGCCATGCACAGCACTGGAGAACGTTTCGATTACGACCTCGCCGTGATCGGTGGCGGCAGCGGCGGCTACGCCGCGGCGCGAACCGCCGTGGCCGACGGCCTGAAAACAGTGGTCATCGAGGGCGGCGAAGAAGTCGGCGGGCTCTGCATCCTGCGCGGCTGCATGCCGACCAAGGCCCTGCTCTATGCCGCGGAGGTCATGCACTTGGCCAGCCATTCGCAAACGTGGGGTATCCGCACGCAGGATATCAGCTTCGATTTCGCGCAGGTAATGACTCGTAAGAACGCCCTTATCCAGGACTTTGCCGACTACCGCCGGCAACAGCTCGTCAACGGCAAATTCAAGTTCCTGCGCGCCCATGCCCGGTTTGCCGACGCGCATACGCTCGAACTGAGCACCGGGGAGAAGCTCACCGCTGCGAATTTCGTCATTGCCACCGGGTCGACCTTTGCCCGCCCGCCTTTGCCGCAGCTTGAGGACCTGGGATATCTCACCAGTGACACGGCCCTCAACCTGAGCCGGCTGCCCAAATCCCTCATCGTGCTCGGGGGCGGACCCGTGGCGGTCGAGCTGGCGCAGTTCTTCGCCCGTTTCCGCGTCCAGGTAACGGTGATCCAGCGCAGCGCCCACGTGTTGAATGCGGTCGATGATGATGCCGCTGGCGAACTGGAGAAGGTCTTCCGCCGTGAAGGAATCGAGCTTTACACCGGCACCAAAATAATCGATGCCCGCCGTGTCGATGATCAGAAGGAAATTGTCTTCGAGCACCTCGGCCAGTCGGTGCGCGTGCGAGCGGAGGAGGTCCTTTTCGCGCTTGGCCGAGCGCCGAACATCGCCTCGCTCGCCCTGGAAGGCATCGGGGTCCGGGTGGAAGCCGGTCGCATCGCCACCAACGCGCAGATGCAGACCAGCCAGCGGCATATCTATGCTGCCGGCGATTGCACCGGTCTGTACGAGATTGTACACATCGCCATCCAACAGGGCGAAATCGCCGCACACAACGTGGCTCACCCCGACCGGATGAAGTTCATGGACTATCGCTTGCTCACGGAAGTCATCTTCACGGAGCCGCAAATCGCTGTCGTCGGCTTGACAGAGAAAAGAGCGCGCGCGGTGAATCGGCATTATATGGCGGCCAGTTACCCCTTCAACGATCACGGCAAATCGATCATCATGGAAGCCAAAGACGGCTTCGTTAAGCTCCTGGCCGATCCGGTGAGCGGCGAGATCATTGGCGGGTGTTGCGTCGGCCCGGCGGGCGGGGAACTCATCCACGAGATCGTCGCCGCCATGTACAAGCGGATGACCGTGCACGAGCTGGCGGCGATGCCGCATTACCATCCCACCCTCGCGGAAATCTGGACGTATCCCGCGGAAGAGCTGGCTGCCCAGGTGCTGCTACCCAGGCCGGTG
>SESF01009181.1_pt1 | contig 10632 bp, 12 predicted proteins | sample 3171521 | NCBI WGS metagenome assembly SESF01 (sample SAMN10866945, study PRJNA518727) | freshwater metagenome | biome: subpolar coniferous forest; feature: holomictic lake; material: water; isolation source: holomictic Lake 227, 6 m and 8 m depth | place: Canada: near Kenora, Ontario | collected...
AATCCTCAGCCTGGGTAAAATTATAGACCAAACCGCTTGCCGGAACAAAGAGTACCGGAACATCCGCGGTACTGAGAAGGTGGGCAAGCCCCTTGAAGTCAACCTTCATGACCTCGGGTGTACACGAAGAGAGAAGAAAAATCACCGACGGATTATGGTCAGCCTTGATTTCACGGATAATCTCCTCAAGGGTCGGCTCATTTTTCGACAAATCACCCTCCTCCATGAGGGCAATGCCGAAGCGAGGCTTGGCAAAAATCATCATGCCGAGAGCATTCTGCAAAAAATGAGCGCAGGTATGCGTGCCGAGCACAAGAAAAAAACTGTCCTTGATCTTCTGATACATCCAGCCAACACAGGCAAGTCCACAAAAGCTGTGCGTAACGTTATCTTCCTTGATTACCTGAATATCTCGGGAAAGCTGCATCATGAATGTTTTCTTTTGAGAGTTACTGCCCGCAATAAACCTGTGTTACAGAGGTCACACATAAAGAGAGGTGAAGATAAAATATTTTCAGTAATCCCCCTACTCTTCCGGCTCCCTTGCCGGGACAATTTTCGCTTTTACCGAGGCACTTTTCTCGCCCAGCCGGACAGCCCGATCACGACGGTCGTCAATCTTCATGACCGTATAGACGCGCTTTCCGCCCTGACTGAATGAGTACTCATGGAGCCTCTGCGCAAGATCGAAAAGCAGGGATGCCGGCCCTTCAACCGTCGTCCCCATATCGTGCAGTCTGAAACTGCAACCGCTTGCAGCAAGAAGTTCCTGGAGACCGGCAACAAAGCCACTCAAGCTCCCCTCCTTGCTGTCGAGAGGAATAACTGCGATATCCATCAATGCCATTGCAATAAAGAGTACATGATTATCTGAAAACAGTCTCTTCACGTCCGGGACCAACAGAGATAAAGGTAACCGGAACCTGCAGCTCATCTTCAAGGAAGGTGACATAGTTCTGTGCCTCAGGCTGCATGTCTGTAAATGTTCTGGCATGAGCGTTCGATGCCTTCCACCCCTTCATGGAGGTGAAAAGCGGCGTCACCCTCGAAAGCGTCTGATGATCGGTCGGAAAATCATGGATTTCCTTGCCGTCGAGCATATAAGAGGTACATACCTTGATCTCTTCGAAGGTATCAAGCACATCAAGCTTGGTAAGCGCAATTTCCGTCACACCGTTGATCGTCAGCGAATAGCGAAGAGCCACCAGGTCAATCCAGCCACAGCGGCGTTTTCTTCCGGTTGTGGCGCCAAACTCATGGCCAATACGACCAAGCAGCTCACCGGTCTCATCAAGAAGTTCCGAGGGGAATGCTCCGTTGCCAACTCTGGTCATGTAAGCCTTGCAGACACCGATCACCTTGCCGATATAGTTCGGTGCTATGCCGGAACCGGTGCAGGCACCTCCTGAAGTCGGGTTGGAAGAGGTTACATAAGGATAGGTGCCATGATCAACATCAAGCAGACAGCCCTGGGCACCCTCAAGCAGAACCGTTTTGCCCTCCTGGAGCTGGCGGTTCAGGTAAAGCTGGGTATTGGTCACGTATGGATCAATAATTTTGTCGAACTCTTCGTACTCACGCACCATGGTTTCGACATCAATCTCTTCCTTGTCATAAATATTCCTGAAGAGCTTGTTCTTGGCCGCAAGGTTTTCACGGAGCTTCTCCTGCAGCACTTCCGCACTGAGCAAATCGACAACCCTTATGCCTTTGCGTGCAAACTTGTCCTCATAGCTCGGACCGATACCACGACCGGTTGTACCTATTTTCTGGTCGCCCTGGGCACTTTCATGCAGGGAGTCGAGCAGTTTGTGATAGGGCATGATGAGGTGGGCATTATGACTGATAAAAAGTCGGCCCGTCACCTCATAACCAAGCTCTTCGACCTTTCTGATCTCATCGAGCAGCGCCACCGGGTCAATGACGACGCCATTGCCGATAACACAAACACATCTTTTATTAAAAATCCCAGAGGGAATCAGGTGCAGAACAACGGTTTTATTATCAAAACAGATGGTATGACCAGCATTCGCCCCACCCTGATAACGGACAACAATATCATACTTGTCCGAAAGGTAATCGACAAGCTTGCCTTTACCTTCATCACCGAACTGCGTGCCGACAATAACCGTTGCCGACTGTGACGGTGTCCTGAATTTTTTTGATTCCACGACGATTGTTTTTATTGACAGATATAATGATCAAAATGAGCCAGAAGCTCACTCTTTCCCTTGCCTGAAAACGATGAATAATTTACAATAAATTTGGCATTGGAAGCGCAACTTTCCATAATGCGGGAGGTTTGCACCTTTTCCTTCTGCGTAAGCTTGTCATATTTGGTCAACACAATGGCGTAAGGCTTTTCGTGAGCCTCAAGAAAGCTGATCATCGCCCTGTCTGACTGCATTGCTGGATGACGTGAGTCAAGAAGCAGCACAACCAGCGAGATAGCCCGCCGTTGCACAATATAGGAAGAGAGGAGGGTACCCCACAAGGCTTTTTCAGCATGACCGACGGCCGCATAGCCATAACCGGGAAGATCGACAAAATAGAGATGCCCATTAACAAGAAAATAGTTGATCAATCTTGTTTTTCCCGGGGTTGAACTGGTTTTGGCAAGACCTTTGATGCCGGTGAGGGAGTTAAGCAGCGTCGATTTTCCGACATTGGACCTTCCTGCAAAAACAATTTCGGGAAAAGATTCTTCCGGAAGACCGGAAAGAGCAGAAACACTGATGTGAAAGGTGGAATTAACAATTTTCATACAAAAGAGCGGTCACAAAAAAAGAGCTGCAAAAAGGAAGCTAAAAACCTTGCGTTAAAAACCCAAATGTTTAACTTTCATCGGTTCATTTAAACGAACGGCACACCCTCACTCCACCATAAGCAAAAAGGCAGAACAGCAGAAGATGTCACTCTTCATTTATAACTCTCTCAGCAGAACGAAAGAAAAATTCGAGCCCCTTCATCCGGGGATGGTGACCATGTATGTGTGCGGACCGACCGTTTACGGCCATGCCCACCTTGGCCATGCAAAAAGCTATGTTTCGTTTGATGTGGTCGTTCGCTGGCTGCGCCATAGCGGATACAAGGTAAAGTATGTACAGAACATTACTGATGTTGGCCACCTGACCGATGACGCCGATGAGGGCGAAGACAAAATCTCCAGGCAGGCGCGACTTGAGAAAACAGACCCTATGGAAATTTCTCAATTCTATACGAGAAGTTTTTATGAGGATATGGATCGCCTTGACGTTCAACGGCCAAATATAGCACCGAATGCTGCCGGCCATATTCCCGAACAGATTGATCTGATTGAAAAATTGATTACCAGCGGTCACGCCTATGCGGTTAACGGTAACGTCTATTTCTCGGTTGTGTCGTTTCCCGGGTATGGAAAACTTTCGGGACGGACAGACCAGGAGGCACTGCAATCCGGCGCGAGGGTAGAGGTACGCTCTGAAAAACACCACCTTTCGGATTTTGCTCTCTGGAAAAAGGCTGAGGAGGGGCATCTGATGAAGTGGAATTCGCCCTGGAGTATCGGCTATCCCGGCTGGCATCTGGAATGTTCGGCAATGTCAATGAAATATCTGGGTGAGACGATTGATATTCACGGCGGCGGGATGGAGAACAAGTTTCCCCACCATGACTGTGAAATCGCCCAATCGGAATCGGTCACCGGCAAGCCCTACGTCAGGTTCTGGATGCACAACAACATGGTGACGGTCGAGGGGATAAAGATGGGCAAATCACTGAAAAACTTTGTAAATCTCAAAGATCTCTTCTCGACCTTCGATCCGATAGTCATCCGATTTTTCATCCTGCAGTCGCATTATCGCTCGCAGCTTGACTTTTCGGATGTGGCAATCCGAGCCTCCCAAACCGGTCTCGAGAAGTTGCAAGAAACGTATAAACGACTTTTGACAGCATCCACTTGCCACGGCCCTCATCCCGTCGATGAGTCAGGCAAAGTGACGTTGCAGACACACGAGTTTGAACAGAAAATAACCGAAGCCCTTAACGACGACTTCAATACACCGGTTGCCCTATCGGTAATTTTCGAGTTTGTCAAGGCACTCAATAGTGCTCTCGATAGACCACAAGGGCTTTCGCTCAAAGCGAAGGAAGAGGCGATCGCTTTCCTCGAAACCTATGCAGGTGAGGTCCTTGGCATCCTGAAAAGCCGGGAAGGGTTGATAGCCACGGAAGCAAGGGATGGAGGAAAAATAGTCGACGAAGTGATGACTGTTTTGCTCAACCTGCGTGCCGAAGCTCGAAAGAACAAGGATTTTGCCCTCAGTGACAGCATACGCGACCAGCTCCTTGAAGCCGGGATCGAAATCAAGGATACAAAAGAGGGGACAAGCTGGTCGAAAAAGTCGGGCACTTAAAGGTACTCTTCAAGCCCTTCGCGCCTGAGCGCATCGACCGCATCACCGACCCGGTGCGAATGTCCCTTGCTGCAAACAAGAAGTGCGTCATCGGTATCGACAATGATGACGTCCCGAAGTCCGATGGTACAGATAACCTTGCACCCTGTGTTTTTTACAAGAACATTGTCGCAGTCGATCTGCACCAATCGCCTGTCAGGCAACTCTCCTTCCCGTGCAATGCTGCTACCGGCAACTTTGAGCACTTCGTCCCAACAGCCAAGATCAGACCAGCCAAATTCACCGGTAAGCACAAAAACCGTTTCGGCTTTCTCCATGATACCGTAGTCAATAGAAAGAGGATGAATCCATGAGTAAACATCCTCAATGACCTCCTGCTCTCTTTCCGAGCCAAGGCTCTCATAGATGGCAAGCAGATCCTTGTACAAATCGGGCATGGAACGCTCAAACTCCCTCGATATGGCATCAATATGCCAGATAAAAACCCCGCTGTTCCAGTAAAAATCTTCGCTTTCAAGAAACTCTTTGGCCGTTGCTGCATCCGGCTTTTCAGCAAAAGCCTTGACCCTGAAGAGAAGAAAATCACAACCATCAGAAAAGGCCACCGGAATTGACCGCTGTGCGTCTACCTGAATATAACCATAAGCTGTTTCTGGCCTGTCGGCTTTAATACCGATCGTTACCAGAGCTTTTTTTTCACTGGCTATCTCAATGCCAGCCTCAACTATTTTAATAAATGCCTTCTCATCAAACACAAGATGGTCGGAAGGAAGGACAATGGTCACGGCATCAGTATCCCTTTTTTTGATATGAGCCGTTGCAAGGGCGATACAGGGCGCTGTATTACGACTGGAAGGTTCAACGATGATATGGTCACGACTGAAGTTGCCAAGAGAGGTCGCAAGCAGGGTTCGACCCAGTTCGCTGGTGATAATGAAAATATTCTCCTCACGCACCAAAGAGGAGATGCGTCTGACTGTTTTTGCCACCATCGTCCCGTCATCAAACAGGTCAACAAACTGTTTTGGTATTTTTTTTCTCGAAAGGGGCCAAAGTTTTTTACCAATCCCGCCCGCCATGATAACGGCATACACATGTCTGCTCAAACCATTACTCATAACACGCTTTCTCTTGTCTGCATTGTCAAAAAAGACAGCCACTGGCACGATTCTGGCTCAATTTACGATTATTTTTGGGAAAGACGGTGTCGCGTAACGACAAAGAGCAGGGGTGATTTGTCATTCATGCTAAAATATTGTTTTTTGGGAGTAAACCACTGAACCGAAAGGATCGAGTAACTTATGAAACGACAGAATGATGATCTATCAACACTGCAACTGTTATGTGCTGAACAGGCAATGGAGGTAGATCCCGAAACACTGCAAAAACTGGCACGCTATGGCACATGCCTTGAAGAGTGGAACCGCAAGATAAACCTGATAAGCCGTAAGGAAGATGCGCCGATCATCATCAAACATATTTTTCATTCACTTTTGATCAGCCTTTATCACTCATTCAGCGAGCATGAACAGGTACTCGATCTCGGAACCGGGGGGGGGCTGCCAGGGATTCCGCTCGCACTCCTGTTTCCCCGTACCAGATTTCTCCTCGTCGATGCTACCGGGAAAAAAATTGCAGCCTGTCAGGCCATGATCAGGGAGCTTGGCATCAACAATGCCAAAGCGGTGCATACGAGAGTTGAAGAGCTTCGGGGGGTTGTCTTTGATACGGTACTCTCCAGGCAGGTTGCACCGCTCGACAAGCTCTGTTCCTATGCCGGGCGGCTTCTGAATCCCGGGGGAACACTCATCTGCCTTAAAGGGGGAAATCTCGACGCCGAGATAGCAGTCGCTCTGGAGTCAAGCAAAAATAACGAGGGATTTCCCGCAAAAATAGAATTACACCCAATCAATGCGGTCAGCTCTTTTTTCTCGGAAAAACAGATAGTCATTGTCCGCGGATAAATTACTTTTCCACAGACAATGACTGACAGTGATAATCCTCCACAAAGGAGTCTAAACGAGCAGATTACTCTGCGGATGCAACTGCGGCTTCTGCCGTTTTCTTTGAACCCTTGACTCGTTTGGCGCGATCCTGCTTGCCGGTTTTCTGGCTTGCGGATGGAGCTTCCTGATAATCGACAAGTTCAATGACGGCCATTTTCGCTGCATCACCGAAACGAGGGGCAAGCTTGATAACGCGAGTGTAACCTCCATTGCGGGTACCAACTTTGGCAACAATCTCTTCAAAGAGTATTCTGATAGCCTGCTTGTCACGGATATCCTTGAAGATTTCACGCTGGGCATGAACCGTACCTTTACGTGCCTTGGTAATGATCTTTTCAACAACCCTGCGCGTCTCTTTGGCCTTTGCCTCTGTCGTTTCAATACGCTTGTAGACAAGCAGTTGTGTTGACAGGTTACTGAGTGTCGCCTTTCTATGGGCTGCGGTTCTTCCGAGTTTTCTTACCGGCTTAACTTTACGCATGTCTATTTCCTGATCTCAATAATTCAAAAAAAACGGTTACGATTTTATCATTTCATCTGATACTTGGTAATATCCATACCAAACTTCAGGTCAAATTTTTCAAGCTGTTCCTTCAGCTCTGTGAGCGACTTCTTGCCGAAATTCTTGTAGTTAAGCAATTCGTCCTCCTTGTGGGAAACGAGTTCACCAATCGTATCAATTTCCGCAAGTCTGAGGCAGTTGTGTGAACGAACAGAGAGATCAAGATCTTCGATTTTGGTATGAAACAGCCTGCGCATGGTCTCAAACTCATCATCCTGCTGCTTGAACTCTTCCTCGGTAAACTCTTCTTCTGTCGGAGAGAAATTGGCGAAAAAGGTCACATGGTCCGTGATGATTTTGCCAGCAAGACTGATTGAATCATCCGGACTGACAGAGCCGTCAGTTTCGACGTCAAGAATCATTTTCTCATAATCCGTTCGCTGACCAACACGGGTATTTTCTACTGTAAACTTGACATTTCTGATCGGTGTATAAATTGCATCAACGGCGATGTAACCTATCGGCATTCCTTCAGGCCTGTTATCCTCTGCCGGCATGTAGCCGCGACCTCTTCCAATGTAAAGATCGATTTTGACCGTTGCTCCCGCATTTATGGTTGCAACGTGCATTTCTTTATTCAATACCTCAAATTCGCCTTCCTGGGCAGTAATATCACCTGCGGTAAAATCCATTGGCCCGACAAGCGTAAGGGAGGTCTTGCAGTTTCTTTTACAGGTAGACTTGAAACGAACCTTTTTGAGGTTCAGGACAATCTCTGGTACATCTTCACGAACACCGTCAATGGCAGCAAACTCATGAAATACACCATCTATTTTAATCCCTGTTATTGCAGTTCCCGGAAGTGAGGCAAGAAGAACTCTTCTCATAACATTTCCGAGGGTCACACCATAACCGCGCTCAAGCGGCTGGGCAATGAACCTGCCGAAACGATCCGTATGGGAAGCTTCGTCAACCTCTATTTTTGCAGGCATCTGCATCTGGTATATCATAATCGTTTATACCTTAGAATTCATTAAAATCACTTCGAGTATAACTCAACGACCAACTGTTCGTTGAATGGCTCCTGTACTTCCACTCTCTCTGGTATACTCAGAAAAACAGCTTTCTGGTTTGCCTTGTCAACCTGTATCCATGAAGGAATACGGGATTCAGGTGCCTTGTTGAGAGAATCGGTAACGGCTCCCATGTTTTTGCTTCTCTGACGAAACTCAATGACGTCTGATGGAGAAACGATATATGACGGGATATCAACCTTTTTACCGTTGACAAGAAGATGACCATGCGTAACAAGCTGACGGGCACCTGAGCGCGAGGGCGCAAAGCCGGCACGAAAAACAACGTTATCAAAACGCCTTTCAAGCAATTTGACAAGGTTATCGCCGGTAACACCTCTTTGTGATACTGCTTTTTTATAATAATTCCTGAACTGCTTCTCAAGAAGCCCGTAAAGGTATTTCATTTTCTGTTTTTCTCTCAACTGGAGAGCATATTCAGAAACTTTTCCCTTCCGACCCTGACCATGCTGCCCCGGAGGAAATGGACGTCTTTCAAGATATTTTTCTGCTTTTGGTGCAAGAGCAATACCTAACCTGCGGGATACTTTTGTTATTGACCCTCTGAATCTTGCCATATCAATTACTTCATTGAAATTCTATGAATATATAAAATCAGACCCTTCTGCGTTTGGGAGGCCTGCATCCATTATGCGGAAGAGGTGTTATATCCTTAATCGTCCGCACATCGAGTCCTGCCCCCTGCAAAGCACGTATTGCTGCATCGCGTCCGGCACCTGGACCTTTAATAAAGACATTTACATGTCTCATACCAAGATCATAAGCTTCCTTGGCAGCGGCTTCAGAAGTCACCTGCGACGCGTATGGTGTATTCTTTTTCGAGCCTTTGAATCCGTTTTTGCCGGCACTGGACCAGGAAACCGTATTCCCCTGAACATCAGTAATGGTTACCATAATATTATTGAACGATGCCTTGATATGCACAGCACCTTCAGGGGTAACCTTTACTTTCTTTTTTTTCCTGCTTATTGTAGCCATGAACTTAAATTCTTTAATATCGGAGAGTTATTGCCTGTACACCACTACTTCTTGACAGCCTTCTTCTTGCCAGCAACAGTCTTACGCTTGCCTTTTCTTGTCCTTGCGTTGGTACGGGTCCTCTGTCCGCGAACAGGAAGCGAGCGCCGATGACGCAACCCTCTATAGCAGCCGATATCCATCAAACGCTTAATGGCAGTCTGCTGCTCACCGCGAGCTTGTCCCTCAACCTTGTACTCTTCGGCAATAATCTCCCTGATTGCATGCGCCTCCTGATCGTTCAAATCAGAAATCTTTCTGTTCGGCGCAATACCTGCTCTTTGCAGAATACTCTCTGCTGAGGCTCTCCCAATACCATAAACATGCGTCAAAGCAATAACGGCATGTTTGTTTAACGGCAAATTAACTCCAGCTATCCTCATATGCTCTTAAAAGTTCTATTGTTTTATCTGAAGATCAACCCTGACGCTGCTTATGGCTGGGATTCACTTTGCAAATCACAAATCTTTTGCCTTTGCGCTTGACAATACGGCAGTGCTCACAACGCTTTTTAATAGAAGAATATATTTTCATAATAACCCTTACATGCAAAAATTAAGCCGACTAACTCTGAAATCTTAAAAGGTATGTAATGTAACAAATAAAGATCGGAATATCAAGGTGATGATTACTTATTTCACCACTTATTTGTACCGGTAGGTAATACGCCCCTTACTGATATCATAAGGAGATATCTGTACTTTTACCTTGTCACCTGGCAGTATCCTGATATAGTGCATTCTTATTTTACCGGAAACATGCGCCAATACCTCAAGGCTGTTTTCAAGTTTAACCTTAAACTGCGCATTTGGAAGCGCTTCGAGGATCACACCTTCAATCTCGATTGATTCTTCTTTTGCCAAATTGCCTGCTCCTTTGTTCGATAGAGTGTTGTAAGCGATCAAGAGTTTTTACTATCAAGAAAGGTACGGGTAAGGATTTCAGCCTTACCAGCCCTTACGACTATCGTATGTTCAAAATGCGCAGATGGCTTGCCATCTTCGGTTACCGCAACCCATGCTCCACGTTTGCTCACGGCTCTGCGTGACCTGCCAAGCGCTATCATCGGCTCAATGGCAAGCGTCATGCCCTCCCTCAGCTTAACTCCAGTATGTTTTCTTCCATAGTTTGGTACAGCAGGTTCCTCATGCAATTCGCTACCAATACCATGACCAACCATATTTTCAATAACGCTGAACCCGAAAGAGCGGGCATAATCTTCTATTGCTGATGAAATGTCGTGCAGGCGATTGCCTTCGACCGCCATGGCAATACCTCTATGAAGAGATTCACGGGTTGCATCAACAAGCTGTTGAACCTTTTCATCAATGGTACCAAGCACAAAAGTCCTTGCGGCATCACCATGATACCCTCCTTTATATACCCCGCAGTCAACTGAAACAATGTCCCCCTCCCTGATCACCCTCTTCATGCTCGGTACTCCATGCACAACCTCTTCATTGATGGATACACAGAGTGTGGCTGGATAGGGAGTCACACCAGGATCACCTTTCGGAGCATAATTCAAAAAACTTGGTACCGCATGATGATCCCTGATAAACTCCTCAGCCATAATATCAAGCTGTTTGGTCGTCATGCCTGGCTTTATCTCTGTTTCA
>SESF01017588.1_pt1 | contig 10631 bp, 14 predicted proteins | sample 3171521 | NCBI WGS metagenome assembly SESF01 (sample SAMN10866945, study PRJNA518727) | freshwater metagenome | biome: subpolar coniferous forest; feature: holomictic lake; material: water; isolation source: holomictic Lake 227, 6 m and 8 m depth | place: Canada: near Kenora, Ontario | collected...
TTTAGCGGGTGGGTAGTTCATGCTATAATTCACAAAATGGATAATTTACAGATAGATGATGTATTGCGCAATTGTGTTTCATTAAAACCTCGCGGGTTGATTATTAGTGATTTAAAGTGGAAATATTTAGTACGAGCAGTATTACGAGCTAAGAACGTAATGATGATAGGAATGAGCGGAACAGCAAAAACAATGACTGCAAGATGTATTGCGACTGCATTGAATAGACCCTTTGAACGATTCAACATTGGTTCTACTGACGATGCCCGAGCAACATTAGTTGGTAATACAACATACAAAAAAGAAATTGGTACTATATTTTATAAATCGGGATTTGTTAAAGCAATAACAACTCCAAATACAATTGTTTTATTGGATGAATTAAGTAGGGGTACTCATTCGGCATGGAACATATTAATGACCGTAATTGATCCAACACAGAGGTATTTGCGGTTAGATGAGAACGAAAGTGGTGAAATTATTAATGTTGCCGAGGGTGTATGTTTTATAGCTACTACAAATATTGGAAGTGCTTATACATCTACAAAGGTATTGGATAAAGCATTAGTAAGAAGATTTCCAATCAAACTAGAAATGCCGCTATTAACTTCTGAAGAATTGTTATATTTATTTGATGTTCGGTTTCCAAATCGAACTGCTAAAGAGATATCTGGGATGAGAGTTCTTACTAAAATTTCTGATGATTTGATTGCTCAGTGTAATATTGAAGATTCTCCAATATCTGATTGTATTTCCCCAGCAAATATTATCGAATGTGCTGAATTAATCATGGATGGATTTACACTTGAAGAAATTGCTGAGGCGTCAATATATCCTGAATATTCAAATGACGGAAGTGCAGATTCGGAAAGAAATTTTGTAAAAGCGATTTGCCAAAAATATTTTCCAAAAGAGGGTGTAAAGAATCCAATTCATGACCCATTGAAAAAAACATCAAAATGAGTTTAGGAAACATCATAAGTCCTGCCGAGGTTGATTTTTGGTTAGATTCAGATCAATATTCTAATTATTTAATTAAAAATCCTGCGGATAATACATTAGTATTTAGTATAGATATGGTTCGGTTATCATCTATTAGGAAGGCAATATCTAATTTTATTCGTATTCTTACCAGAAAGAATATACCGGTTTATTTTAATGATAGTGATGAATCTTTTAATTTTGCAGGGAAGATTATTTATATATCGGCCAAAATAAATAATAAATCTGATTTTGATGTAGCCGTTGGATTAGCACTTCATGAAGGCGCACATACACTTTTGAGTGATTTTGATATGGCTAAGGCTACATGGGCAAATATTCCACCAGAAATATTCAAAGTATCTGATTCGAAACATATTAGGCGGGCATCTTTGGAAAAGTTTATACGAGATATATGGAATATTATTGAAGATAGATATATTGATAATTATGTATTTGAAGAAGCTCCTGGATACAGGGGATATTATGCTGCTCTATATAATCGTTATTATCATTGCCCCGAGATAGATAATCAACTACTCAGTGATAATTTTCGATATCCCAGTCTAAAATCCTATAGTTTTCGCATAGGTAGTTTTATCAACGAAAATACTGATTTATTAGCTCTCCCGCGTCTTGATGAAATAGCACATATATTAGATATATCCAATATTGATCGATTGAAGACTACCAGAGATAGATTGGAGAATGCATTTGAAGTTATACGGGTGGTATTAGATTGTGTAGATAAAGATGATTTAGGGCTGAATAATAAGAGCGGTAAAAAAGGAAAGAAAATATCTGGCGGAGTAGCAGATCCACATGATTTTTTTGATTTTGGAGAAGAGGAACAAGAAGAGGAATCAAAAGATGCCGAGAATAAAGAAGAATATGACATTGATGTTGGACAAGACGCCATTCAAGAAGTCGCTGACATCCTAAGTGGACGAAATCTAGCCCCGTCAGAATTAACAGAGAATAAGAATGCAGTGGATAAGGTATCTGATGAGGAAATCAGCAAAGAGGTTCAAAAAGAGATTGATACGGTAATGGATATTCAGAATAAATTCTTGAATGGAGATATACCCAAAGAAAAGGTTACTGAACAACAAAAATCATTGCTTGATTTGATTGAAAAGCATGGTATAACACTGGTTCGTGTAGAACTCCCAAAACTCATTGCTGGAAATAATAGGGGACTTAAAGTGGATTGTATTGTAGTTCAGAAAATGACTAAAGAGTTAATTCTATCAGGGACAGACACATTTCCTTTATGTGAAACCATGAAAATTGGTATTGGTGAACCAGAACCAAATAAAAAAATAGCAGATGCGGTAAAGAAGGGTATTCAATTAGGCAATAAATTAGGAAGAAAACTTCAAATTCGTGCTGAAGAGCATCCAATTAAAACTATTCGCAAAAAATACGGTAAAATAAATAAACGACAGTTACATGAAGCGGCATTTGATGCTGAAGATATGTTTTACAAAGTACATATAGATAAACATAATGCTGCCAATCTGCATATTTCTGTAGATGCAAGTTCGTCCATGATGGGAGAAAAGTGGGAACGAACAATGACGGCGGTAGTTGCCATATGCAAGGCGGCATCTATGATTGATAATATTCATGTTACTGTATCATTTAGATCTACTCAAATGTCAGGTATGACAAATCTTCCATATGTTATTCTCGCATATGATTCCAAAACAGATAAATTTTCAAAAGTTCGTAGATTATTTCCATATTTAAGTCCTAATGGAAATACTCCGGAAGGATTGGCACTGGGAGCTATTATGAATTTATTTGAGAATATTACTCCGGATGAAGAAGATAGATATTTCCTCAATCTTTCCGATGGAGAACCTTGTTATATGTTACGTATTCCCGAAACCAATGATACATTGAATTATCAGGATGAACTTGGAGTTGAGCATACAAAGTCACAGGTAGATAAGATTCGTCGGCATGGAGTTCAAATATTAAGTTACTTTATTGATAGTAAATATAATGGAAAAAATAAAGTAAATGAAAATGATCCACTTCGGCATAATTTCCGTAGAATGTATGGAAAAACCTCGAAATTTATTCGAGTGGATAGTGTAGTTGAATTGGCTAATACTATTAACCAACTTTTTCTAACTCGGGAACAATAAGGTTGACATTTTGAAAATATGTGGTAATATTATAAAAAATTTATGAAGATTATGCGTAAAAATAAAACAAAATTAAAAGTTGAATTATCAACTGCAACATTATTTATGATCAATGATATCGCTAAATTGAATCCAACAATGAAGAAAATAACACTTCGTTCAAAAATAATGACACAAATTAAGGATGGAAAAATTGCAGAAATAGGATCTCTTCCCGGTGGTAAAGGTCGTCCAGTTAAGGTATTTTCATTTACACCAGTAACCAGTACAATCCTGGAAAAAGCGAAATCCAAAGGCATTAATCTGGTGGATGATGCTAATGATATCTTTAATATAGTATCTGCCAATCCTATCATTCCACCTACTATCGTTAATACTAATATTTCTTCAATACCTGCAATATTGATTGAATAATCTATAGAAATTTATGTTGACACAAAATGTTGTTAATCCAAATAAAAAAGGTAAGATTAAGGGGAGAATTTTTCATTTATTCTATCCCGATTCAAGTACATCCATTTTATTTGATAGAAATTTATCCGAACCAATAATATTCGGGTCTAAGAACGTGGTAATGACTAATGCAGTAAAAAAGTTAGATGAATTGATGGATGTAAAACCAGATACCAAAGTAATAGTATACTCATATATATTGGTGAAAGAAGGTTATCGTAGAACTGATACATATAATGGACCAATAGAGACAATTGGCAGAGATATTAAGCGGCATTAGTAGTTAAAAGAAATCACAAAATATGGGAAAATCATTTCGAAGAGATTCATCACACAAGCCAAAGGTTCATGGTCGGATATTTGATAAAGACAATCAATCATGGAAAAAGAAAAAGAAACGAGAGTTTCCTATTTCAGAACTTCCCCGCGATCAAAACATTTCTGAACTAAATCAATGACTACTGCCGGATTCATCGTAATGTTTTCTTGCATAATAGTATTATCCATAGTATTATCCATACTAGCATATATGCTAGGGAAGCAAATAGATAAGATTTATGCCAGAATAGCTACAATTGTAAATTGGTGTGAAGTTTTACGTGATAATCAAGAAATTTTATCAAAAAGTTTACAACGGTTATATAATGAGCATAAGCAAAAAAGTAAAAAGTCCTAAAGAAACAGGTTCAAAGAAGATTAGTCTTTTTGACCATGTTAAAGCTATACGCCAAGTAAAAGACCCTCTTTATTATACCAATCTATCCGAGACTGATAAAAAATCATTTAATCATTTTATGATTATTCGGGCATTATCAATGGATGAGAATATAGTGGAAGATATGGCTCAATTATATCAAGTCTTTGATAAGATACCATCTGCACAATTTTATCAATTGTTAATTGCTCTTGTTCCTAAAAGTAATCAATATTTTCCGTGGATTAAATCCAAGAAAATGAAACATAATAAAGAATTGTTGAATTTAGTGGCAAAACGATTTAATGTATCTACCCATCAAGCAAATGAATATATTAGTCTCCTGTTACATACCGAAGAAGGACAAGCGGAATTAGTTAGTATCTGTAAAATATATGGACTCGAAGACGAGGATATAGAAACATTGTTCCAAGAACAGAAGTATCTCAATAGATGATTAAATTTATTGTCTTTTATTGTCTTTTATTGTCTTTTGATGTTTTCTAATTATATATATTGTATATGAAATTGAGTCATTGGGCAAAAGAAAAAGGAATCCTTTACCGAACCGCGTGGTTAATGTTTAACCGTGGACAATTAACTGGCGCATATAAATTGCCAACCGGAACAATTATTATTCCAAATGAGGTCAATAAAATAAAAGAAGAATATGTCATTACATATGCCCGAGTATCTTCTTCTGAAAATAAAGATAATCTCGAAACACAGTCCAAAAGATTAATTGATTATTGCAATGCTAATGGGTGGAAAACTCGTGAAAATATAAAAGAAATCGGAAGTGGGTTGAATGATAAACGTCCCAAACTAATTAAAGTTATAAATGAGGGGAAGGCGTCAATCGTAGTAGTTGAACATAAAGATAGATTAAGTCGATTCGGATCTTCTTATATTGAATTGGCCTGTAAACATTTCAATTGTAAAGTTATTTATATAAATAATATTCGAGAAGAAAAAGAAGACTTGATACAAGATTTTGTAAATATTATAACTTCGTTTTGTGCTAGAATATATGGTCAACGAAGAAGTAAACGAAAAACCGAGCAATTAATCAAAGAATTATCAACCTCCAAATGATTCGATCAACCAAAACAACCCTTAAATTCTCCAATACCGCAAAATTGGATAATATCGACCTGTTCATCAATGAATATCGTCGAGTTGTTTCTCTATTCGTTGATAAATTGTGGAATATGGATGATGTCAAATGCCTCTTGGATAAATCCTTAACTTCTACCGTAGATAGTTGGTTGTCTGCCCGTTCCATTCAATGTGCCGGAAAACAAGCGTCCGGAATTGTCCGTGGTTGTAAGAAGAAACAGTCCAAACGATTGTTCCAAATTCGTAAATTCAAAAAACTGGGAATGCCTAAAAAAGCCAGAATCCTTCAAACAATTTATAACAATGTTAGATTATCCAAACCAAATATACAGGTAATTCAGCCCGAATTAGATTCTCGATTTGTTGAAATTGACTTGAATAATACTACGTTATTTGACGGATGGTTAACTTTAACTAGTTTGGGGAATGGATTGAAGATTATTATTCCGTTCAAGAAGACGAAGCATTTCAATAAAATGTTAGAATGTGGGGTGTTGAAAGATGGAATTAGGATATCGAATGATGATATTACGTTAATGTTTGAGATACCCTCTCCAGTTAAAATTGATGATGGGGAGACGGTTGGGATTGATATTGGACAGACAACCACATTGACTTGTTCTGATGGACAAACAGTGGAAGCAGATATTCACGGGCATACCTATAAATCGATATGTCAGAAATTATCAAGAAGGAAGAAGGATAGTAAGAATTTCAATAAGACTGATAGGCATAGGAGTAATTACATACATTGGGCGGTAAATAGGATAAATTTAGATGGAGTGAAGAAGGTAAACATTGAGAACATTAAATATTTAAGGAAAGGAAGAAAATCCTCAAGATTAATGTCTCATTGGAATTACGGAGAATTATTTAATAAGTTGGAGGGGAGACTGAACGATGCTGGTGTCCAGATAAGTAAGGTTAGTCCGACTTATACCTCACAGAGATGCAATAAATGCGGATGGACTCGCAAGAGGAATAGGAGAGGAAAGCAATTCAAGTGTGATAAGTGCTCGTACGAGTGCGATGCGGATTTGAATGGTTCCTTGAACATTTCTTTTGATCTTGTTTCGATAAAGAAGCAGGAACGATTAGAACATAACAATATTAAGGGATTTTATTGGAATGTTATAAGCAAGGAACCTATAGTTCCTAGGGTCCAAAAAACTAATACGTTGTAATGAAAGACAATAAAATTAGTAACTATGAATAAAATATGAAAGTAATTTCAATTGCAGGATATGCCCGTGCAGGAAAAGATACATTTGCTAATATAGCGAAAGTTATTCTCGAACGAAATAATTACAGATTTGTACGAGTGGCATTTGCAGATGAGGTAAAAAATGAAATTCAGAAGATGCTTAATAATAATGGATTTAAACTTAATGTTCAAAAACTTACCGCCGAAGAAAAGGAGAAGATTAGACCATTATTTGTAATTTGGGCTACTCAAAGAAGAAAAGAAAGTGATGGAGAAGCATATTGGATAAATGTTGTAGATAAACAATTGAACAACATTATTTATGATTTCAAAAATGCAGGAGAATCCACGGATCGTCTTGTTACCTTAATACCGGATTGTCGATATTTGAATGAAGTTAATTGGGTTCATGAAAACTGGAATGGAAAAGTTATTCATCTTCGTAGATACACTAAGACTGTTGTAGGAATGTTATCTGATGATAAGGGTAATGTCACAAACACCTATAGTAATGAATATGATATAGCACCTAATGAAGAAGAGCGTAGGCAAGATCCTATGGTTATTGAGAAGGCAGATTATAGAATTGAATGGGAGAATAAGAATGCTAAAACTATATCTGCGGCAATGGAAAATCCAGACCTTCAGAAAATAGTTTTAGATACACTTAATGCTACTTCATTTTTCAGCGGGATATTACGATGAGTAATTGTCCTTGATCTGTATAGAAGGAGATTTGTCGGTCTGGAGTTTTTGATAAAAACTCATTCTTAAATTTATTTCCTAGATGTTTAATTGCTGTAGTATATATTTTACTACAGGTATCATAGATAAATCTTTTATCTTCGGCTCTATAGCAATCACATGATGATGAATAATTATCAATACATTGAATTACCTGTGTAAACATTCCGTCTAAATGAGATAGTCCACTCCCCCTTAGAAAATTTGCAAATTGCGTTGTATTCCTTATATCCATATATTATCCTAAAAATCTATCTATCGCGGAAAATAGAAGTAATCCGAATATAATATAAATAGGAATAAATAATATAGAAGTGAATATTCCAGCAATTATCCCCATCCATACTGCTAAACATATAGGACAGGTTATTAGCCGTACAAAAAAACAGTCGTGATACCGCCTTAAATAATGTAAATACTTTAACGTCACATCCTCGCGTTTATATATTTTATAACTTTTATAGAAAGATAAGAAATTAAGATGAAATAACTTGCAATACTCAAGCCATGCATCTGTCCTAAACCATATTAATAATACCAATGCTATCGAGGATGATATCAATAATGTCATAAAAATTCCAACTTATTCTCATCTATTGGTGGATTTCTTATTATAATATTGTTTATAATATCTGGATGCTGCTCCAAATATGGCTTTACATCCTGATAAGAAGTCGGATGCATAAATGTTCCCCACTTTTTAACAAATCTATTTAATTCGATGGCGTCATTCTGTTTTCTGATTTCATCTTTAGCCTGATTTTCAGGTTTCCACCATTCTATGCCTCGACTACTTGTACAGGTAAAATGGTAAACAATGGCATCCCAGCATTGAATTATATTGTATTTATTTAAACAAAATCGAACGGCTATATCACTATCTTCTCTGGATTTTTTAAAGCTGACATCGTGTCCACCAATATCATTCCACAAGTGCTTATATAAGGTAAACGGTGCGAAATAATAATTTGTAAGTTTGATGGGATTTTTAACAGATTCAGCAAAATTCAGGAATTCTTCATATTTGAATTCTTCTGGTATAGTTCCAAAATTTTCGACAAATGTGACAGCATTACTAAATTTACTGTGGAGTGGAGGCTCGACTCTTGTGGAAGACAAAATCATATTGTCAGTCAAATGAGAAAGTAGTTTTTTGTCATAGTTTAGACTGACTATCATGTCAGACTGAAGGTAAGACACCACGTCGGTTTTTGCTATGGAAAACATATAATTAATATTTGCTTGATAACCAATGGGGATGTTTGTTTTGGGCCTTATTATAGTAATATTTGGAAATAATTTTTTTTGATCCACCAACATATTCGACGTATTTTGGTTATCCGAATCCACGAATATAATTATGTCATGAAGGTTAATGTCAATTCCATTTAATAATGATTGAAGGAGTAATTCGATGTATTGTCGTTCGTTATTAGCAGTATTTATACAAAATGTCATTTTCATAGTAATTTATTTATTGTCTGGATAATTCCGTCTTGTAATCCTGAAAGTTTGAGGGTGTGACGGTTGTTTTCTATTATTTTCGATAATTTGTGGCCATTTCCGCTATATGATGTAGACACACTATCTTTATCAATTGCAATTTTTGATTTTTTGTTGTTTGTGAGTTTTTTGATTAATTCTGCAATTTGGAATAGAGTCTTTTTTTCATTGTACACCATATTTAAATTTTTGAGATGTCCATCATTGTTATTTAAAATGGCGTATTCAGTTATAGAAAATAGATCGTTTATAAAGAAAAAATCCATTTCTTTGTTTTGGTGGATATGAATTGGAAGTTCCATTTTTATATTTGAAATTATTGTTTTAATAAAGCGACTATCATCTTCATCATAATTGAAACATGCAAATATGCGTAATATATTAATATTTTTATATTTTGTTAACGATTTTCGGGCGATAATATTTTTGGCCAATCCATATAAATCTATGGGATATGAGTTAAATATTTCGATCTCGTTAGCTTGCTTAATATCTGTCCTCCGATCAAATTCCGCTCCAGATCCATAGATAATAAATGGACGGTTTTCGGCAACTTCTGCGATATTTTCGAACATTGCCATATTACCAATAAAATCGTTATATGTATCTTTATATTCACGTCGTCCACCTTTAATTGCTGTGTGGATTATTGCATCTGGATTGTGTGTATTAAAATATTTTCTTACATCTGGATAGTTTCTCACATCTAATTCGGTTCGAGAAGGAGCAAAGATTTCATATCCTTTATCTTCAAATAGTAGTTTGAGATTGCGAGCAAGAAATCCATGTCCACCTGTAATTAGAATTTTCATTTGTTCTTATGTTTGATAGTATGTTCCTAGAAAACATCATATTATTTTCTAAATCTTCACAATTATTTTATATTGGGCCAATTCATCCCCACCTAAAGGAAGGGGATTTCTTGACCCGTCAGGTTAAATCTGTGAATATAATATCACTCATAATTAGTTCTTTCTTATAATTGCTACCAGAAATCTAGAAGTACAGTCGGGCAATATATCAATAGATTTTATGTTTTCATTTAAATATTTCATTTCGTCGGAGGTCATGAACTCACTGTTAATTTTACCACCGTCGTTAAAAGACTGAAGCATTAATGCTGTTGATTCATTATTCAATATTTTCCACGGATTATTTTCTGTATATTTAGGATTTACAATATCTTCTATTATAAATAATCCATTGGATTTTACATATCCGAATATTTGGTCATTGGTTTGACCGAATTAATAATCTGATATTCTTGATCTCCAATTTGGCGGCAACCAGTGTTTTGTACAGTTTGGTCTAAACTAACTTGTCCGGATATAAAAATGCAAGGAATAGAATCCACCCAACATCCAAAAACACCGGTTAATGCGTTTATTCCTCCTGGTCCACTGGTAACAATAGATGCTCCAATGTTTTGTGTAATTCTCGAATATCCTTCTGCTGCCATAGCAGCAGATTGTTCATGATGAACACACACGGATTTAATTTTGACAGATTTACGAAGAGAATCTATAAGATGGATACATCCACCACCAGATACAGTAAATACATGAGTTATATTTTTAGATTCTAGAAACTGTATTACATAATCAGATACTTTTATCATATAAAATGTGTGCGATAATAATTTATATTTTCTTTTTAAAATGGAAGTAAAAATTCCAACTTTGTAATAATTCGTTTGGCATTGATTCTTCACTATCAAGTTTTGAATAATATGGCGTTTGCAATGGTGATGGATAAACTTCTAGTGGTTCCAATTTAT
>SESF01011236.1_pt1 | contig 10625 bp, 22 predicted proteins | sample 3171521 | NCBI WGS metagenome assembly SESF01 (sample SAMN10866945, study PRJNA518727) | freshwater metagenome | biome: subpolar coniferous forest; feature: holomictic lake; material: water; isolation source: holomictic Lake 227, 6 m and 8 m depth | place: Canada: near Kenora, Ontario | collected...
CAATATGCATGATCATGCTCTGAACTGGTCATAGTTATGTCATAATACAAGTAAGTAGCAGTAGGTAGATGCAAGATTTTACACTTCATATATCCTCCTATAATTTTATTCAAGGACTGTTATTATCCAGCCCTTGCATAAAACTATCTATAAATTGGTTGGGACGTTAGGACTCGAACCTAAAATGGGTTTCCCCGCCAGAGTCAAAGTCTGGTGCAATACCATTATGCGACATCCCAGTTATTCAGTATATCGTATAGTGCAGACTAAAATCTACTCGAAATAGCACAGCACCATCTAATTATTGTCTCATATACTACTTCATACCACTTCATTTTATTCTCCTTCGCTTGGACTATGAAAATAAATAACAGATTTTCTCATAGGATTTATAGCGTGTATAATACAGGTGAGGATAAACAAAACTAAAGTGATGGGCCAAAACAATCCACAAAGGATGCCTATGATAATTCTGTTATTATATCTCCACTTTGTGTTACTACCCCTTGCACTGATAAAGGCACAAAGCCCTACAAAGAACCCGAGGATCATAGCCATTTTGGGTTATCCTCTCGCTCAAATCTGCGGTTGAGGTCAATCAGTTTATGAACCGCCTCAACCATTAAATCCTCTCGCATAGATATATTAGCAATTCGTAGCTTGTTAATCTGCTCCAGGTAAAGTTTAATCCTGTCTGCTTTCTTTGTATAGTTTTTTCTTGGGCCAGTCATATTAATCCTCCAAGTCCTCTCCTTTAATAGAGTGCTTAGCAGCCTTTCTATCACGCTTGTTTTCACTATGTTCCTGAATACTGTTCTGGCACATCTCACAAGAACATCTGGTAAAAGGGTTATCTTTCTTTTGAGCCTGCTTTAATACCCACTCAGGATCATTCATAGCTGAGGAAGTCCACTTAACTTTAATCTTTCTGATGCGGTTCTTAATAACCCGTTCCTTATGATGACGATTTTCAGCACGGCTCATGGTGTCTCCTAATAAACAAACAACCCTCACAATAAGGGCTGTTGTTAGGCTCTGACGAGTAGTAGTTAGTTAATTTTGATCTTAGTTGGCTTCTTATCTTCTGGAATGACATCTTCCAAAGAGATAGTTAGCAAACCATCAATGAAGTTAGCTTCTTTGATGACGATAGTCTCAGCGAGAGCAAAAGACTTAGAGAAAGACTTCTTTGTGATACCTTGGTGAAGAACCTTAGGCTTCTTAATATCCTCTGTCTCTTTCTTGTAAGAGACAGTAAGGACACCGTCTTTGTTCTCGATATCAATACCAGACTTGGGATAGCCAGCAAGGGCCATCTCAATGAGGTAGGTAGTATCAGTAGGCTTTAGGATGTTATACTTAGGGAACTTAGGTTCCTCAACATCAAAAGGAAAATTCTCTGCGAAGTTGAAAAAGTCATCAAGTCCGAGAGAAATAGGTCGTAGCTGTTTAATTGTATAGGTAGTATTTGTCCACATAGTTATCTCCTGTTAGGCAAGTTGTGGGTGAGTCCGTTAGGCACTCATTGTAATGATACGCTCGTCAGAGCCTTATCTAAATACTTAATTATGGTTTTCTAAAATCTTGCTGAATACAGATAGAAACTGCCTTAGGAGCATGATTAGAATAATGACAACACCAGTTATTATGCTTACTATTTTCTAATCTACTACCCTTGGGATGACCAGCAACATGATGATGCGGACAACCCTTGCAATGGTCTGGTATCTTTTGCTTACTCATATTCTATAGTTCTCAGGAAACGCTGTCTTATGACACTCTCTACAAATTTCAGCATCCTCGTCTGTGCAGTTTGATGGGTCAACATTACAGTGTGGACGTTCATGATTTCTCCGTGTTAGGTGTATCAGGATTAAGGAAGGACATCACAGCCCACTCAGTATCACCAACTCTAGATTCAGAGGCTTCGGGGTCCATACGCTTGAGTAGTTCAGCCAGGGAAATTACTTCACCATCTTTGATTAGAGGCATGATTGCTCCATTTGATTTTGGTCTGTCATTTTTCGCTCCTTTTTGCGACATACTTATTAATACTTTACTGGGATATAGTTCTCAATTCTCATAAGACTATTATACTTATCCAGAACCATATCGTAAGTAAACTCAGAGACACCATCAAAAGGATTAATGTCACCCAATACAGTCGTTTGTGCGCCAGAATGTGGAAGAATATCAGCCACTCTCTGCTTAACTGCATAAGCCTTCTTACAGGTGTTGAATCTGGCTTCTGATATAACATCTTTAGCGTCCATATCAAAGAAATTCTTATAGATATTTTCTAGCGATTTCACATTCTCGTCTGTTGTAGAAGCGAAAAACATTGGGAGACAACGCTCACCAACATAAACAGCCTCCCCGACGCTATAATAGGACAATCCACGCTTCTCACGAATCTCCTCATACAAAGGAGATTCTAATCCACCGTTGATACAGTTAATAATAAACCCCATCATCTGAGTATCAGAAGCATTGGTAGGATTACAACCAAGTAGCCCTACAAGAGTCTTATCATCTTTAGGAATAGTTTCCTGAATAAGATCATGGGGCTCACCGAACTGTATTTGAGGAGGGTTCTTGCTGGTATACAGGATAGGCTCATCTGTAAAAGCCCCATCACCCATACCAGAGGATACATACTTAGGAATCTTTACGAACTCTTCACCAACCTGACAGATAATGTTAGGTAGTGTGAACTCAGCTGATCTTATCAGAGATTGTTCGTAACTAAATGATTCAATATCTGATTTATAACCAATAGCACCACAATAACCATAATGCCTACGCATAAGGTTGTAGTAGAACCCAGATTCTTGACTATTGAAAGTATCACCGTATTCTTGTAGAACGGTATTCTTTTCCGTCTCGAATGCTTCCTTAGTCCAAGGAGTCGTCGTCTGCTTAGTGATCTTATTATATAGCTCATCACAAACCTCTCGGAGTGACTCTGTTAGTCCGCTGAAATAAAAGACAACTTGATTGTCAGAAGTATAAGCATTGTGACTAATGCCAAGAGCCTTAAGCTGCTCTCTCATATGGTCAAACGGCTTGCACATCAAATGTTCCATAAGATGACTGGTGCCACGAATACCAGGAGTCTCAAAGAAACCTCCCATCTGCCTGTAGGCCAACCCAAATAAAGACATACCTATGTTAGACGGGACATATACGCTCTGCTTGAACGGGTATAGCTTCATTGATACTTTCTTTTTCATTCTGACTCCGTTGATTTGTATCTTACAAATATGAAATGACAGTGGTAGAGCCTACCCTCATCAGCGTTAGGCATTTCATTCCTCTCGTAAAAGTTAAGCGCATAACCTCTATTAATAATCTTAGTAAGCATGTTTTGTAGATCTGTTCTATTTCTAGTAGGAACATGCCACTTCAGCTGATACATTGAGATTTTACCAGCTTGCCAATCTAACACTTCAACCAGTTTCCCAGCAGGTAGATATAAGAGTTGGTATTGTTTCTTCTTCTTAATACCCATGATATCTCCTTATATAAATACTTAAGGATACCCTCGAAAGGGCATCCCTAAATACTTATGTCAGATGGTGGCGGAAAAGGGAGGGTCCACTTACTCACACAATCCCCTAAGCTTCACAACTTAGGCATCTGATACAATATCTAAAAGCAATATACTGAAACGGCAGACTATTCTTTTAAGTTCGCAAGTCTCAAGTGAACACTATGTTCAAGTTGACACTGAACACCGCCCTTGCTTTGACTTGTTAATTAATGATGATTACTTCATCATCCTCTTCTATCTCTTTAATGTTACTTTCTTGAGTAGGCTTAAGATCCAAAACCTCGTTAGCAGTGGGTTCTTCCGTTGGTTCCATTTTAGTCTCCTCAAAAGTAATTCTTACGACCTCTTCCAAAAACGCTGCAAAGAAGCGTATTTATTAATTACCAGTTATGATCCTTATCCCAATTAAACGGCTCACCCTGATAAAACTCATGCGGCTGAATATTGTTCACCTGAAAATACTTCATGCAACGGTGAAGAAACTCAGGCATAAATGCCTTGAAGGTAGCTGGCATGGGCTTGTTTGTGCTAGTTGAGAGTCTACCGTAAGCAATCTCACGGGCAAGATTAGCGTCAAAATCATCTGCTAGAGAACACTTGCTCCAACCAAAGATAATCATACCCTCTGGTGTCTTGCCTGCAACGATATAACCAACCCTGCGGCGGTTGCGGTTAATCTCCCCGCTCTTTGTAAACTTATCAACATTGTAAACCCACTGACTGATAGTATCCTCAGTGATATAAGGGAACCGACCAGAATTGATGCTTGCAGACATATATTTCTCCTAAATAGAATTAGAATGAGCCTTTGCTTAGGCGGTTATATTACAGGGTGAAACTACCGATGTTATACTTATTGGGATTTTTTGTTAGCTTGCGGCGAACACTCTTGTTCTTCATATTCTGACCGATAGCCTTTCTCTTTTCCCTTACCCACATACCACGGTGAGGGACATTCTGAACGGTATAAATAACACCATCAGAAAACTTGTGTTCCTGCCCAGGCTGGTGATTAGCCATGGCCGCATTGTACTTAGTCATCTGATCTTGAAAAGATCTCATCTGATCTTGACGGGCGTAATCTTCCGGCGACATGGCAGGAACATCTATGCCAGCAGCATCAAGGGCATCAAAAGTTTCTGCAACCTGCGAGAGATTCTCCTCAATAGCGTAAGCATCAATCTCATCGTTAATAAGATGAGCGTCTACTTCATCATTAATGATGTGAGCGTCTACCTCGTCATTAACTACACGGGCCTCAATTTCATCATCAATAATCTTGGCAAGTTCTTCAAACTCTGTCATCTTATTGGTATCCATGATACCCTCCACAAAAGTTATATCGTACTAATAAAGGAGACAGGAATCTATTTCTTATCTTCCTTGAAGAAGAACGCATCAGCGTAGCCCTCGCCCCAACAAAGATACTTAGTATATTTCTCTATCTCGTTATCTTTTGGTTGTGGATAAGGATTCTTGGTGATGGGAATCCTTTTATTCCTGGCCTCCTTGCCCTCCTGATAGGCCTTCAGCAAATCAGATTCAGGATCAGCGAAGAACATAGCTTTATCCTCTGCCGATTGACCCTGAAGGGCGTCTAGAAGGATCTTAAACATTGGTTGCTTCTCGTTTGACATTTTAATAACTCTCCATGGATAGGTAACCTTCGTTCCAAACATCAAACTTAGACCAGATAGCATCATCCTCTTTACTATAAGGATTCTCAGTCATAGCAAGACCTCGCTTATAAGCAGATCGGCCATCAAGATATACTACCTTGTGTTGGTCAGTAATTAACTTCTTGGTTCTGTGCAAAGCGGGATTGCCGTAAAAAGAAACCAGATCGTTTGATGCGAAAGTCATTGTCCCTCCATAAAAAGTTTTGCGGAAACGAAATTAACGCTTCGGTCTACTAATTATTTTACGATATATTGTAAGTCCTCCGAAGCGTGACAGTAATATATTATATATTAGTATATATTATATATATAAGATTTCTAGGATCTTCAGAGTCATCGTATCCTTCAACAGTTAACCAAAGATCTAACTTCTTTAGAAGATCCATTTCTGATATTCCTAGCAATGTTGCAGTAGGAAGATCCTGTTGAAATTTAGTAGCAGTTAGAATCTCTACTACTAACTCTTCATTAATATCATACTGAGCGGCGAAGTCAGTCGCTGATCTATAAAACATCTGCTTGATGCCGCCAAACTCGTCTGTCATATCATACCTCGTATTAAAACAATAATAATGCTAGTTACTAGCAAACTACCAAACAGTGGCAGATAACTAATACTTCTGTTTAAGATTCTAAAAACTGCCCACTGTCCTAATGCCATCACAGCAGACATTAGTGTGAGGTTTAAGAGTGTTGTGAAAGACATAAATCTCCTGTATTCACTAGTTGAAATGGGCTGCAAACACCAGCGTTGTATTTATCTGCTACTTTAAGAGCGTAAATCAGATGGTCTTCGGGACTGAGCTGGGTGAGAAGCCCTGTTGTTGCTTCAAGAGAACCAATAGTAAAGTTCCCTGCTCCACCTATTGACATGAATGGCATACTTATCTCAGCCACATCAAAGTCCTCTGTTATTTCATACAACTTGTTTCTAATACCTATTAAAAAACCTGCTGGTGATATAGACGGGTCTGAGTTCTTCCTATCAGTATCTTCTTGTAATATATCTTCTTTGTGTAGTATACTCTTTAACTTAGCACAGAAATGGACTACCATATACTCAGTAAGGTCTTCGGTCTTAATCTTACGAGTAGACGGTAATTTTAGTTTAAACTGTATTATTTGAAAGATTCTACAACCGTTGGTAGTTATGCCAACAACCATTTCATCCTTTATAATCAACTTACTTTGAACTCTTTTGGTTATGTTGAGAGAGCTCAAGTCCAGAAAGGAGCTGTCACACCCCATGTAAATTTTGTCATTTGCTTTTAATGCAACAATTACAGTCACGGCATCTCCAGACAGTCCATACTAATGTATCGACTACTCAGAGTTAAACTCTACGATTAAAGTTCTTCTGCGTTACTTTGTGTGCTTTCAAGGTCTATCACGCCCTTGTCTAAGTCTTTTGTTTCCTTCTCTAAAAAGGCATAGTTCTTTAACTTATATGGGTGACACTCAAACAAGCCTTCAACACGAACAACAATACCCTCTTCCCACACTTCTTTGTTGTTAAGAGGGCACTTACGATCAAGCATATACTCTGACTCTAAGGCTGCTAGAAAATCTTCGTGCCAACCCTCCCCAGGTGGGATCTTATAAAGATCGTGAGCGTTGCCGTAGTATAGTTCAGGAACATGCTTGATACCATATCTAACGCAATACTCTTTAATCTGAGGCCAGCCGAATTCAATCAACTTACCCTCTGGATTAGTATAAGTAATGCGATAGATATAGATATCGTAATGGTTAGGGCGAGTCCCATAGTGATACCCGGGTTGTATCCAGGCTCCTGTGGAAAGCTGTCCGACTGCCTCTCCGTATAGCGTAATACCTTCGCAGAGAGTATCTTTTAAAGTCTCAGCAATCTCGCCCCATAAATCTTGGCCGTAAAAGCCAAGATTGTTCTTTGTGTCAGTGTTAATGTATTTGTTCTTTACTACATTACGACTGGAATAAATAATGTCGTAATGTGTGTCTTTAATATCTTTTGGTAAAAACCTCTTAAGTAGAGACTTAAACCAACCTAACTCATCCTTTACAAGAACCTTACTAACTACCCATGATGTTCCATGCAGCTTATTAGTAATGCTGATGTAATCGTTTGGATTAATCTTATTTATGTTCCGCCGAAGATTCATAGTGTCTATGTGGAGACGGAACTGGTTCTCTACCAGACGATCAAACTTCTTTACGGTCTTTTTATCTGCCTTTGTTTTCTTCTCACCGGGCAATCTCGTGGGACCAACTTGGTATTTCTTACAGATCACATGACCATCAATAATATCAAAGTCTGTGCCATCCTCTAGAGGTAACTCTGTGTTCGTGAAGTCAAGGATATAGTCAAGGCAAATGAAAGGTAGCCATAAGCCCTCAGACTTGTGACCTCTAAACTTAACCGCACGAATACGACCGTTCTCTTCAAAGTAGCCTTTTTTATCTGTGTTAAGGTTGAGTTCTGTTTTGCGATAAAGGTTGTTCTCTTTTAAGAACTCCTCAGATAGCTGTGTCTCAATAGGAAAGAAAACGCCAAGATCACCTACCTTGACATTATTCCCTACGATAACGCTATTGCCAAATATGATAGCAGCTACCACATTGTTGCAGTTGTCTAATGGAACTAACTTTGAAATTCTAATTACCGTTCCGCAATAGTTAGCGTTTGCAGGCTTTTGTACCACTATAACCCCCTTTATATATTGAATTAAATTTATGGGTACTGAAAAAAGAAAAGCTGCTGTTCTTCATAATCAGTTCTTTGTATTACAACTATTGGCTGTAATAAGAAGATTCAGAAAAGAACACAACAAAACCTCTGCCACAATAGAATGTGGCTGTGGTATTTGTTCAGCTGCTCTTAAACTAATACGCAAATTTGATGCTGAATCTAAGTTCAGCAAGAAGAAGCAAAAGCAATAGGCCTGTTAACTTAATAAAGCCCATGTGTTTAAGTATGGGCTTCTTTAAATTAACTACTTGTATCTATATCAGCTTTCTTAGTAGCTACTTTACATTCTGGATGGACATATTCACCATCCAATGCTTCAGCCTGTTCAAGCATTGACAGCTCTTCTAGGTCTATGTCTTTCTTGCATATATCACATAGTGGGTTTTTAACTCTTACCACTTATTCACTCGCATGGTTTAGGTTTCCTTTTCTTTTTTGGTATACTTAATTCCTTTTCAGAGATACCCCAAGAGTGCAACAACTCAATATCTTTTTCTCCAGATAATATGAATGGGATAGCCTGCTCTGTCTCCTTAGCGGCTTTTATTTCCTTAGACCAAAACACCTTTTTGCCTTGCTGGCCGTGCTCGGCAAACTCCTGTTCAGTAAAGAGAACCTGCATCTTTGCTTCGATAGCTTCGACCTCTTTTCTAGTATCTGCAAGCCTTTGACCCACAGTTTCCAATACCTCTGCGATGTTTGTGTCTTTATCTTCCTTAAGATCACTAATATCAACTCTTTTAAGATCTTCTAAGAGAGTTAATATCATTGTAGTAGTCTCTCGCAGAGAGGGAAACTCCTTACCCGACTTGCTTGCACTATACTCATGAACAAAAGTATCAATATAATCAAGTAGCGTAGTATAAACTACAAAACCTTCCAACCTTTTAAGAGGCTTATTAAAATCCATTACTTCTCCCACCTCTCACGCATCACTTGGATGTGATCCTCAGATACTCCGTGGATATTGGGCCAGTTTCCAGTCATCTCAATGACCTTGATAGGAATGTTAAGTTCCTTAGCCATCTCAAAGTAGACTTTCATCTCCCACTTCTTGGTAAATGTGTTGCTTACAACCACATTCTTACCTTCGATGAGTGCTTGGCGAACATAATCCTGACACCACTTGTGTGCCTTACCCAAGAGAGCACCATCCCACTTATAAGCATCGCCAATACCAAAGTAGGTATCAGTCTCAACATGGGTATAGTTAGCTAAAGAGGCGGCGTAAGTGCTCTTTCCAGAGCCAGGCAAGCCACGAACAAGAAGAAGTTGCGCCATGTTATCTCCCAATTAGATGATAGATTACTTCAAGACTAACGGGTTTGAAATCCCAAGCCGTAGCATCTACACCAACATGAATACTATTCACGCCGGACATATGCTCGCTACTATGCGTATGCCCATGTAGTAACCACTGATAGGGGTGAATCGTAGGACGAAGATGAGCATAACGCTGCTCATACTCATTCGTCCTATCATCAGGAGTAGCAGCAGTTGGAAAGTGGCACAGTTTTACCTCAAAATCACGCATATCATAGGTAAACATATCAAGTCCCACACAACCGTATATAATCTGATCAATACCGTGGTGGAGATAAAGATCCTCAAGTTGGGCTAACTTATCGGGCTTCTGCTCAGACGGTAGGAAATCATGATTACCGCAGATGAGATACTTCGTTCCATTCAACATCGGAAGATACTTAGGAACATTCTCAAACTTCTTGCCCATGATAAGATCGCCTAAGATAATAACAGTGTCCTTATTGGTAACAACACTGTTAAAGTTATCAATAAGCCCGTGACTCATGGCCTCTACATCAGGCCAAGGTCTATTAGGCATGATAGTAAGGGCGTTTAGATGCCCTAAATGAAGGTCTGATGTCAAGTAGATCATTCTGATTTCTCCTCTATGACTTCAACAATAACTGAATCAATATCGCACTGGCTCCATTCAGTAGTGTGCTTAACAATATCAATAGCCTCATGCTCTGAGTCTGCTCTGATGTTTCTGGTGGTTCCAAGCGAGAGGGTTACTTCATACATTGTCATTTTCTATTCCTTTCTGCCTCAAGAAGAGATTTTTTCATTTGTCTAATGGATTTCTTGTAGTCTTGTATCTGCCCGTTATCTTTCTTTACTTGCTCTCTCAACGCTTTGTTAAGATCCATAAGTTCTACCACACGAAGCCTAAAACGCTCAACCTGAAACACTGTATATGCGTCAGGTAAAAGCGCCTTAGCATTTGTGAGGTCTAATTCTGGATTGAGTATTAGACTTCCATCAGGAGCATTAATATAACGAGGCAAAGAACAAGGACATCTAGAAGTACTAGATAATCCGCAGTAAGTACAAGAGTGATCCATACTACCTCCAATCAGATATGCGCCCAGTCAACGGCCCAACCCAAGCTATCTCAAAATAGAACAGTGTTATTGTAAAGACAGTGAGTCCGAAGAAAAGGCTTTTATCCTTGGGAGTAGGAAAGTTAAACTCTAGGCTGAAAACCTGTTTCTCGTAGCGAGTAAGACAACCACACTCAAGATACCAGTTGTCTGTCCTCTTGTGGTGGTACTTATTAAACGCTTTCATTTTCATCCTCCTGCCGAGTAGCCAGGAAAGAATTACCAACATACTTATTGATATCTTTCTCTGCTTCACTCAG
>SESF01015705.1_pt1 | contig 10625 bp, 6 predicted proteins | sample 3171521 | NCBI WGS metagenome assembly SESF01 (sample SAMN10866945, study PRJNA518727) | freshwater metagenome | biome: subpolar coniferous forest; feature: holomictic lake; material: water; isolation source: holomictic Lake 227, 6 m and 8 m depth | place: Canada: near Kenora, Ontario | collected...
CCTCTTCTGGGACTGGCTCTATTTAGCCAACCTTTCGGTGTGGTAGCTGGTGATGACGATGGACGGTTCCCGAAGACTTCCAGTGGGTTTGTGCCTTACTGACTTTCCGTCTTCCGGCAGCGCCAACCAAAGTGCCCTATCGCCTCGCTCGTACATCCACAGATGGAGCAAATGCCGGACGGTCCGATTTGGTGGCCGAGTTCTGGATTTGGTGGGGGGGCGGGCTTGCGTGTTGGGGGCTCACTCTGCGACTGGGGCTGGGTGTCCAGGTCTCGGCAGCCCCAACCGAAGTGGCGTATCGCCTCAAGGCTGCGTCCACACAAGGTGCAAACTCCGGAGGATCCGAATTGGTGTCCGATGTGTGCTTTTGGATGGGGATCTTTCCTTTGCGGCGGTCCCCTGTCTGGCTGTACCTGGCTAGGGAAACTCCCGAGGATCTCGGAGACACTTGCCGCAGCCGCTTCTCTTGCTGGTATCGCCTGCCCGTCTGACTCGTTGCTCACATATCCGAGCATTTCATTGAGAGCTGTTTGAGCTGCTGCCTGTCCATGCTTTGCCGCGCGGCGGTACCAGCAAACTGCCTCGCCCCTGTGTTCGGGGACTCCAATTCCCATCGCGTAGCTCTCGGCTAATTGGAATTCGGCATTCGCGTAGCACTGTTCGGCTGCCAGACGGTACCAGCCGACGGCTTGTTTAGGGTCCTGCTCGACGCCGGCTCCCAGATGATAGCACCTGCCCAAGCTGTATTGTGCGGCGGGGTATCCGTGCGCAGCCGCCAAGTGGTACCAGCGAACCGCCTTGCCCATGTCGACCACGACGCCCATCCCGAGATCGTGGCACTGACCGAGGGCGAACTGTGCGGGCGCGAAGTTCTGCGCAGCCGCGAGTTGGTACCAGCGGATGGCTTCCACGTGATCCTGCGGGACTCCCTTTCCGTCCTTGCAGAGGACGCCCAAGTTAAACTGCGAGAGGGCATCGCCCTGCTCGGCCGCGGCGCGAAAGTTAGCAGCGGCGAAGCTGAACCAGTGTTGCGCCTCATCCGGATTCTGCGGAACTCCGGCCCCTTTTGCGTACGCCTCACCTTTCGAGTAGTAGTCGGTCCAGAAAGCGTTGTCCTCGGCTGCGGCTCCGAGGACGGCCTGGCGGTAGTCGGGCTGAGTGGCGGTCAGAGCCTGCTCCAACACAGGCGACTTGGCGAGCCAGGCGCGCTGCCGTTGTTTCTCCCAGGGTGGGGGCAGGACGTCCCAGCTTTGGGCGTCGATTAGCACGGCGGCTTTTTGCCGATTGTAGGGGACCCGTTGCTGGTCCAACCAGGCGAGGGTCTCTTCGATCAAGAGCTCCTGCCGTGTGTAAAATTCCTTTTCGGTGGCCGTGGCGAGGAGGACGGCTTCGTTGAATGTCAATTGTTGTTTGTCGAGTAGCTGGGCTATGATGGGCTGGCGGGCCTTAGGGCTCAGGCTCCGGCGCTCGGTGACGAGCTTGTCCACGGCGGTTCTGTCGCCCGAGGCGAGAAGGTGGTCGGCTGTCTCTGTATTCACTGCCACCTGCGCCTGACGCAGGAACTGGCGCCCCTCGCGCAGCCGCAGCGCGGCTTCCTCGGCCCGCAACTGCTGGACAGTGTAAAACTCCGTCTCGCCGGCTGTGGCGAGGAGGACAGCCTCGTTGAAATCCAGCGGCTCCTTCTTGAGCAATTCAGCCAGGACCGGCTTTCGGGCCTTAGGATACTTGCTGCGCCGTTCGGCCACCAACTCGTCCACCGTTGCCCGGTCGCCGGCGGCCAGCAAGCGCTCAGCAGCATCACCGTCGAATTGGATGTCCAATCGCTCGATGAATTGAATTCCGGTCCTCCAGCGCTCGACCGCGTCCTGGAGCCAGGACTCTTGGCGGCGGTGTTTGAACCATTTGGGTAATCCACTTGCGAGGACCTGTCGTCCTGCTTCCCAGTTGATTCCAAGCCAGTCACGCGTCACTAGTTCCCCTTTATAGCTCAGGGGCAAGTCGGGGTTCATGACGAGCACGGCCGCCGCTAGCTGCAATTCCGCTGCACCCAAGTCTTTGTCGTCCTGCACGTCGTGCAGGTCAATTGCCTGGTCCTGATCTTCCAACTGCTTCTCGACCCACTGCAGCACATAACCCCGCGCCCAGTGTTTTACACCCTCCTCCCACTTCTCCGCCAGGACCGCCGCCAGGCTGGACGCATCCCCGTACTCGCGCCTTTGGAAGCGATATGGTTTCTGGCCGATGTCCGCCACGGCCGCTACCTTGTAATCTACCGCCTGGTTGCGCTTCCCCTCCAACCAGCTTCGCACCTGCGCCGCCCCCCAGCGCTTCGCGTGGTCGCGCGTTAAGAGACCTTTGATTAGTAGGGCCCAGTCCGCGGGCAGGTCCGGAGGAACCTCGATCCCCCGGGTTACCAACTGGAAGTTGATCGCCCGCTCGTCCAGATCGGCAAAGGGGTGGGCCCCGCGCAAGAGTTCCAACACCATGACTCCGACGCTCCACCAGTCGCTGGCTCGGCTCACCACTCCGGTCATTGCCTCCGGCGCGCTGTAGGCCGCAGTGCGGTTGGCACTGGTCGCGTGCAGGGAGAGATCCGCGAGGCTCGAAATGCCGAAATCCGTCAGCACCAGGTCAAGCGGCTTGGGCGTTCGCACCAGGACGTTGGAGGGCTTTAGATCGCGGTGCAGGATGCCGGCGTCGTGCAGCGCCGCGACGGCTTCAGCAAGCTCCTTAAGCGCTTCTTTGACGCGCGCCGGCGCCATGCCGGCCTTGCCCAAGTCTGCAAGTGTCCCGTGCTGGATGTGCTCTAGGACTTCGTAGTGCCGCCCATCAGAAAGGACGCCCTGACTGTATACCTCAACGACTTGAGATCGGGGGACCTTCCTCAGCTTCTCGACCAGTTCCGCTTTGGGCCGAAGGCCCCAGCGAAAGACCTTCACGACGGCGGTTTGGCCATCTTTTGCGCGGGATGCCACCCAAAGATCCGCCTCGCCGCTAGCGACTTTGATAGCCTCACGTAGCCGCCAGCCGTCAATATCCAAGCCGACGGCCAGCGATACGGGGGGTGGGGTGGCCGAGTCCACCGCTTCGATTAGCGTGGCCTCGCTGGAGGGAGTGATCGGTTGCCCCGGCGTGACTTTGCTCGTCGGCGACGCATCCTCGCGCACAGTGACCTCGGAGGTTTGGATTCGCTGGCCAACGTTGCTCATGGGGGCTCAAACATGCTGGTGCGTGGGGGCTGCTACTCCGAGTAGTCTGCGATCCCCCGGAGGGCCGCTTGAGCTTTGGGGTGGCCCTGCTCGGCCGCGAGGCGGTACCATGCTACGGCCTCGTCAAGATCCTCTGCAACGCCAGCTCCGTTTTGACAGCAAAGGCCCAACATGTACTGCGCGTCGGCGTAGCCCTGCTGGGCCGCGAGGGAATACCAGCGGATGGCTTGACCCATGTCTTCCGGGACGCCCTCTCCTTTCGCATAGCTGACGCCCAGGTTGAACTGCGCAACCGGGTGGTTCTGCTGGGCAGCGAGGTGGTACCAGCGCACCGCTTCGGCTGTGTTCCGGGCAACACCTTGGCCAAAGTCATAACAGCATCCGACGTTGAATTGCGCGCTGTCGTCCCCCTGTTGGGCTGCGGTGTAATACCAGCGGAATGCCTCAGTTTTGTTTTCGGCAACACCCTCCCCGGAGTCGTAGCAACGCGCGAGGCTGAGTTGCGCAGCGGGGTAGCCCTGCTGGGCCGCGAGATAATACCAGCGCGCTGCCTCCGCTTTGTCCTCGACGATGCCCTGCCCGAACCAGTAACAGTTGCCGAGACCGCACTGGCCTGGGGCGTCTCCTTGTTCCGCCGCGAGACGATACCAGCGCACAGCCTCCGCTTGATCCTCGGCAACGCCCTCACCAGAGGCATAGCAATCTCCGAGAGAGGATTGTGCCATGGCATACCCCTGCTGCGCCGCGAGGTGGTACAGCCGCACGGCCTCGGCCTTATTCTCCGCAACAACCTCCCCAAAGCGATAGAAGAACGCGAGGCTATATTGGGCAGGGGGGTGTCCCTGCTTCGCTGCGAGGCGATACCATCGGACCGCCTCAGCTTTGTTCTCGGCGACGCCCTGCCCGAACCTGTAGCAGTTCCCGAGGCTACATTGGCCCCTGGGGTATCCTTGTTCCGCCGCGAGGCGATACCAACGTACGGCCTCAGCATGATTTTCGGGGACACCCTCGCCAAATCTATAGGCCAGTCCGAGAGACCATTGTGCCGGGGCGTGTCCTTGTTCCGCTGCGAGACGGTACCAGCGCGCGGCCTCGACTTGGTCATGAGTGACCCCCTTTCCTTCCTCGTGACAGGTTGCGAGTTTATACTGCGCATTGGCATCCCCTTGTTCGGCAGCAGACCGATAAGGGGCAACGGCCAGACGGTACCATCGCTGGGCTTCGGCCTCGTCCTCGGCGACACCATCCCCGAACTCATAGGCCTCACCTTTTGCGAACGCATCAGCCCAGAATGCGTCATCCTCCGCTACCGCCCCCAGCACGGCTTCAAGATACTCGGGCTGTGTTGTAGTGAGGGCTTTTTCTAGCACCTTGGATTTGGCGAGCCAAACGCGTTGCCGCCGTGCTTCCCAGCGTGGGGTCAGGGCGTCCCAGCTCCTGGCGGTGATCAGCTCCACTGCCTCTTTACGGTGATAGCTAACTCCCTGCTTGTCCAGCCAGGCCAAGCTCTCCTCGATCAGCAGTTGTTCCGCTGTGCATAGGTCCTTTTCATCAACCGCGGCGAGAGCCACCGCTTCATGGAGCTCTAAAGCGTCTTTGCGCAGCAGGGTGGTGAGGTTATCCTTTCGACCCGCCACGTATTTCCGTCGGCGTTCCGTGACTAAGTCGTCCACGACCGTCCGATTGCCCGACGCTAGCAGCGGCCCGGCAGAATCGTTGTCCACCTGAAAACCAGCTGTCCGGAGGTAGGCCATCCCGTCTCGCCACCGCGCGGCTGCTTGCTTCAGCCATGTATCCCCACGGGGCTGGTAGAGCCATCTGGGCAGTCCGCTATCGAGGACCTCACGCCCCGCGGTCCAGTTGGCAACAAGCCAATCCTGCGTGACTATTTCCCCCTTGTAGCTCAGGGGCAGGTCCCGGTTCATCACAAGTGCCGCCGCGGCTAGTTGTAGATCCGGGGTTTTTAGCTCCGCATCGTCCCGGATATCGTGCAGCAGGATGGCCAGGTCCTGGTCTTCCAACTGTTTCTCGATCCATTGGAGCACGTAACCGCGCGCCCAGTGCTTCACGCCTTCTTCCCACTTTTCCGCCAAGACCACCGCCAGGCTGGCGGCGTCGCCATACTCACCCCCCTGAAACCGGTATGGCTTTTGGCCGATGACAGTGGCGGCTGCGGCTGTGTAATGCACCGTCAGGTTGCGCTTTCCCTCCAGCCAGCCTCGCACCTGTTCGGCGCCCCAGCGCCGCACATGGTCCCGCGTCAAAAGTCCTTTGGTTAGCAGGGCCCAATCCGCAGGCAGGTCGGCGGGCACCTCGATTCCCCTCGTCACCAACTGGAAGTTGACGGCCCTCTCATCCAGACCTGCAAAGGGATGCGCACCGCGCAGCAGTTCGAACACCATCACTCCCACGCTCCACCAGTCGCTTGCGCGGCTTACCACTCCCGTCATCGCTTCCGGGGCGCTGTAGGCCGCCGTACGGTGGGCGCTGGTTGCGTGGAGGGAGAGCTCCGCAAGGCTCGAAATCCCAAAATCGGTCAGCACCAGGTCCAGGGGCTCCAGGGTGCGCACGAGTACATTCGACGGCTTGAGGTCTCGGTGCAGGATCCCCGCTTCATGCAGCGCCTCTACGGCCTGAGCCAACTCCTTGAGTACCTCTTTGACCCGCGCTGGAGGCAGCCCGCCGTTGCCGATGTCCGCCAGCGTGCCGTGCCGGATATGCTCCAGGATTTCGTAATGTCGTCCATCGGGCAGCACGCCCCGGCCATAGACCTCGACGACCTGCGCCCGGGACACCCGGTCCAGCTTTTCGGCAAGTTCCGCTTTGGGTCGCAGCCCCCAGCGGAAGAGTTTTAAGACGGCAGTTTGGCCGTCCTGTTTGCCATCGGCGACCCAGAGGTCCGCCTCACCGCTCGTGACCTTGATAGGTTCACGCAGGCGCCAGCCGCTTATCTCGAGACCGGCTGCCAGCAACAGCCCTGCCTGGGGGGAATGGGTTGAGGCTTCAACCAGGGTGACATCACTGCCCGGGGACCCCGGCGCAGGAGGCATCACGTTGCTGGCATCAGACGGGTCTTCGCGAACAGTGATGTCGGGAGGGGGGCCTTGCTCAGGAGGAGGTTTCATCGGTGTGTTTGAGCAAATAGCCGGGAGAGAATGCTCCGCCGGCCTGCTGGTGCCTGATGTCTGGGGCTGTGGGGCGGGTTCATGGGGTGGCTGGTTCTGCTCACTCCAGCGTGATTGTCGGCACTCCCTTTTTTTCGGTCAGCGAGGCAAGATTACGGGTAGCACCTTCGGGTGGGTTCACCTCGAAGAGAGCACGGGCGAGGGGATTGATGAACCAAGCTTCGAGCTGGTTGCCGACGCCGCGACCGCCGTTACTGAGGTCCTTGAGGCAATGCCCGCGCAACTGGTCGCGGACGGTGTCGGGAATCTGGATGCGGACTTTTTGGCGGTCGGCCAGCCGTTCGAGGATGTTGGCCAGCATCTTGTCGAAGATCTGGATCGCAACGTCGGGGCGAATGAAGTCAAACACGACGATGTTCTCGCCGATGCGGTTGAGGAGCTCGGGGCGATTGATCTGGGTTTTGAAGTAGTTGCTGATTTCGTCGCGCACCCGCCGCTCGACGGTTTCGTAGGGTTCATCGTCCTTGACGTTGAGCACGCGCCGGCCCTCGTCGTCGAGTTTGTAGATGCCGAGATTGGAGGTGAAGATGATGACCGACTCGCTGAAATAGACGCGCTCGCCCCGCCCGCTGGTCAAAACGCCGTCATCGAGTATCTGCAAGAACTTGTCCAGGATGCGCGGGTGGGCCTTCTCGATCTCATCAAAGAGCACGACGCTGAAAGGCTTCTCCCGAATTGCGTTGGTCAGCTCACCGCCCATGTCGGACCCGATGTAGCCCGGCGGCGAGCCGATCAGCCGCTGGTCGGCGTGCTCCTGGCTAAACTCGCTCATGTCGAAGCGGATGTAGGCGCGCTCATCGCCGAAGAGCAGCTCGGTGAGCGTCTTGGCCAACTCGGTCTTGCCCGTGCCGGTGGGACCAGCCAAAAACATCACGCCGCGCGGGCGCCCGCCCACTTTCGACCCTTGCGCGCCGGACAGGCCGGTGACCGCGCGCTTGATGATGTCGAGGGACTTGACCACCGCCCGGTGCTGCCCCTTGACCCGCTTCCTTATGGTTTCTTCGGCTCCGGCGATCTTCTCACGGTCCAGCCGCTTCCAGGGGTCTTCGGTTACGCCGAGCTTGTAGCGCCGGACGGCCTCGCCAATCTCTTCAAACCCAAGCCTCTCCCGCCGGCAAAGCTGGGCCACGGCAATGACGTCCGTGAGGTAGAGCCCCTCGGTTTGCTCGTTGAAGACTTCATGAAGTTGCTTGCGCTTCTGTTCGGAGGCTTCTTTGAAACCGGGCAGACCGGAGGTCAGTTGACTCACCAGCGCGCCCCGGATGATATGGTCGGGTTTCGGCAAGGTAATGGCCCGCAACCGCGGGTTGTTCAACACCAGCCAGTCTGGCAGGTCGTTTTCCTTGTCGCACATCCAAATCACCGGGTTGAACAACGCCGCCGCCATTTTCGACGTCATGACCGGCTGCGCCTTGTGGCAAAGCGCGAGCGCGCGGGTGAAAAACTCGTGCTCTTTATCGTCGAGCGAGTCCACGCGCTTGATGTAGCGAGAGGCAAAGTCCAGCAGCACCGCGCAGGCCGCCTCCCGGCAGGTGACGACCTTTTCCACAACTTCGAGGGCCTTTTGCAGGCTGCATTTGAAGTAGCCGCCCGCATCCAAGCCGAGTTTGAATAGGTCGTTGGCCCGCTTGCGCACGGCCTCGGCTTCTTCTCCGCGCGGCACGATCACGTATAATCCATCGACGGGGTGATAGGCGAGAAATACCTCATAGCCTGCCAGGCGCACTACTTCCGTCACGTAGTTTGGCAGCGGCATCGGCAGGTATTGGGCGCGCGCGGTGGCGGTGGCCTCCGTCGCCGACGACTCGCCACGCGGAAAGGGGTAGTAATCACGGATGTTGCCCGAAAGAATGAATTGGGCCTTTACTGGCAGGAACCGAAGCAGGTCTTTGGCCCACCGGGGCGTGGCGACTTCTTTAGTGAATTCAGCTTCGTTCATGGGGTGTTGATTTCGTTGTTGGTTTGTGGCGGGGGGCGAGCGAGCGGCTGAACAGGTTGAATCTCGGCGACGATTAAGGTCACGTTGTCCCTGGCGCCGGCCTGCAAGGCTCGCGTCAGCAGCGCCTCGCACGCGGAAGCAGGCCGAGGGTAGCCGGCCATGCAAGTTTCCATTTCATCCAGGCTTAATGCGTCGAACAAGCCATCGGTGCAGAGCAAGAAACGCCGCGGCCCGGAGAATTTGACCAGTTGGAGGTGAGGTTGGACCGGTGAGTGCAAATGAGTGGCCCCCAGAAACTGTGTGAGCGCGTTGCTACCCGCTGGACGCGGGTCGTTCGCGGCGAGTTGGCCTGCCTGGATGAGAACCGAGGCGAGGCTATCATCTTCCGTCAGCAGTTCCATGAACCGGTCGCGCATCTGGTAAACGCGTGAGTCGCCCAGGTGGAAAACCCACAGTCCTTGGGGTCCCGCCATGAGTCCCGCAACCGTTGAACCCATGCTTGACCAGTCCGGACGGCTGCCAGCCAGCCGCCGCAGGTGGTCGTGCAGACGGACCAGCCCATCGGCCAACCTCTCTGATGTCCGCTCCAGCATCTGCGCGAGGAACTGCACAGTTTCACGGCTCGCAATCTCGCCAGCATTATGCCCGCCGACGCCATCGGCTACGGCCAGCAAGAGGCTTTCGCTCGCCTGAATTCGCCGCTCCTGCACCTGCGTCAGCCCGGCGCCTGCCAGCGGACTGCCGGCCAGCAAGGCATCCTCGTTATTCGGGCGGACTTTTCCAGGGTGGGAGGCCCAGGCCATGTCGCAGGTCCACAGTTTCATGCAATCACCCTCAGCTTTACTTCGCATTGGGAAGACATCCTCAGGGTGTGGTCGGCGGTGAGTGCCGAGCCGTCAGCGGGTAGATCACGCCCGTCGAGCAGGGTCTTGTTCACTACTCCGGGGAGGGGGGCAAGGTGCCATTGGCCGCCGTGTTTTGAGATGCGAACATGGCGGCGCGAGACGGTCTTAATGGCATTGAACACCTGGTTTGCAATAGTCCCTTCGCGCCCGAGAAAGTCCCCCTCGTGACATTCATATTGCGCTGCGCCGACGACCAGATACAGACGGCTCTCTCTCAGAGTGACATCTGGCGCGCTCGTTGTGGCTGGAAGGCTGCCGGGGAGGGGGGCGGCGTCGCTTTCGGGCAGTGGTGTGCTCTCCTCGTCTGCTTGGGATGTTTCGGCGGGGGAGGTGTTTGCTTCAAGAGGTGTTCCGCAGGTACAAAGAATCGCGTAGGCCTCGTTCAGATTGCCACATCGCGGGCATTTCTTCCGCGCGCGGGCGGTCGGCGGCTGGGTGGAGGCAGTCTGAGTGGCAGTGGCGGGGGAAACGGCTTCCAACCCAAGAATGGGTTGGCCGCACTTCAGACAGAAGGATTCAGTTTCCGGGTTCTCGTATCCGCAACGGCAGCGCTTGATCAGATCACTCATATTGATTTTGAAAGGGGGGCTGGCTGCTCGGTAGCGGATTCGGGAGGTGGGGTTCCGGACCGCAGGTTCACCGACTGCAAGCCTTGGCGCAGCGCTGCTGAAAAGTCGGGTTTTGGAATACCCGCCATGAAGGCATCGGCGCCGTCGAAGAAGATGTCCAAGTGGCGCTCGCCTTCCCAGGGACGGCTGTCCATGTCGGCAGGGTAGCGTGAGGTGGCTTTGGGGGTGAGGAGGAAGACTCGCTGGTTATCGGAGCCCCGGAGATACAGGCTCTGGCCGGCAGCAGGGTCGAAAGGCCCCGTGATCAACACGTCGAGGTGCTGGAGAATAGCGGGGTATTTAGCGAAGAGTATGTCGTGGCTGTAACCGGAGAACGCCAGCACATCGCCGTTAAAGTGCGCGCGGAGGAACTGCACCAGTAGCTGGAGACCGGCGGGCTGATCGAAAGGTTCTCCTCCTGTGATCGTGATGCCGTCCGCCTCCGATAGCCAGCGCCCTGCGAGGTTTGTTAATTCCTCCGGTGTGGCCTCCCAAGCGGCGGCGAAGTCCCATGTATCCGGATTGATGCAGCCTGGGCAGCGAATCGAACACCCTTGGAGCCAGATGCCTATGCGCCTGCCGTACCCGAGGGTGGTCACGGGAAAGTGGACACGGCTAATCTTGATGGACCCCGAACGCATAGGCTCAAGCCATTCTTAATCTCCCAACCTGGAGTGTCCAGTCTGAACGCCTCGTTTTCGGGCGCGACCGAGCGGTGCGCAGTGGGCAAGATCACTTGCGGCGGTATTCGGATGCGGAAGTGTGATGCGTGCAAGCGT
>SESF01021436.1_pt1 | contig 10622 bp, 10 predicted proteins | sample 3171521 | NCBI WGS metagenome assembly SESF01 (sample SAMN10866945, study PRJNA518727) | freshwater metagenome | biome: subpolar coniferous forest; feature: holomictic lake; material: water; isolation source: holomictic Lake 227, 6 m and 8 m depth | place: Canada: near Kenora, Ontario | collected...
ACAGCGGCAGATTTCACGTCCTCTCTCAAAACACCAGAAACATCTGGCAGTCGCAAGGGCAAAAGGCTGTTTGAAAAGTTACCTCGCTGCGACTACGTTTACCGTAAGAAGATATGCTTGAGGACCGTTATTATATGCGTCAGCCGACTTTCAGACCGGTCTGGTCGGCGACGGTAGTGTTGTTGGTGGTGAATGTGGTTGCGTTCATCCTCCAAAACGTCCTCTACCGTTTTTCCACCTTTCCGGTGGATCGCTGGTTTGCCTTGAGTGTGTGGGGGCTGCGACACGGGTTCGTCTGGCAGTTGCTTACTTACCAGTTCATGCACGGCGGCTTGCTGCATTTGCTGCTGAACTGCTGGGCCATTTACGTCTTCGGCCGGGAAGTGGAAGAGACGCTGGGTTTGAAGCGCTTTCTAACCCTTTATTTTACCAGCGGCGTGATCGGCGGCCTGTTCCAGGCGCTGGCCGGGGTGCTGCTGGGGGGTGCGTTTGCTGCGCCGGTGGTCGGCGCATCAGCGGGCGCGTTCGGCTTGGTGGCCGCCTTCGCCACCTTGTACCCGGAGCGTCCGCTGATGCTGTTGCTGTTCTTCATCATCCCGGTGAGCATGCGGGCCAAATTCCTGCTCCTGTTCAGCGCGCTCCTGACGGTGTTCGGGCTTGTCTTCCCGATGGACAACATCGCCCACGCGGCCCATCTGGGCGGCATGCTGACCGGCCTTGTGTTCGTGCGGTATGCCATTCACTGGCATTGGCACTGGCCGCGATTCCAGCGACCGCGAAGCCAACCGGTGCGCCCGTTGGTTCACGCCCAACGCCGGACCTCCGCGCCTTTGGGCCAAAAGCAGGGAGGCGTGGATGAAGATTTGCCGCCCGACGAGTTCCTGAGCAAAGCCGTCGATCCTATTCTGGACAAGATATCCGCCCACGGTATCCAAAGCCTGACTGAGCGCGAGCGCCGCATACTCCAAACCGCTCGCGAGAAGATGGACAAGCGGTGACGCACTAACAGTTACCTGAGTTAAGTAAGTTACATCGTTACATCGTGCGCCTCCCGCTTTGGCAACTATGTAACTCATGTAACCCATGAACCCATGTAACTGCTCAACGCCTCTCGACATCCTCCGCCGGTCTTTTTAGAGTAAGGCCATGATTCAACGTTACTCGCGCCCGGTCATGCGGGAAATCTGGAGCGAACAGCGCAAGCTCGAAATCTGGCTGCAGATCGAACTGCTTGCCAGCGAAGCGCTTTGCGCCGAGGGGTTGGTGCCCCGCAAGGATTTCAACCAAATCAAGACCCGCTCCGCGTTCAGCATTGAGCGGTGCAAGGAGCTGGAGCGCACGCTCAATCATGACGTCATCGCTTTCACGACAAACGTCGCCGAGAACATCGGCGCGCCCGCCAGTCGGTGGCTGCACTATGGCCTGACTAGCAGTGACGTGGGGGATACCGCCTTCGCCGTGCAAATGGTGGAGTCCGCCGGCGTGCTCATCGAGGACGTCAAAGAGCTGCGCAAAGCAGTGGCCGCGCAGGCGAGGAAGCACAAGTTTACACCGATGATCGGCCGCAGCCACGGCATTCACGCTGAACCGACGACCTTCGGCCTGAAGCTGGCGTTGATGCATGACGAATTTGGCCGTGCGCTGCAGCGGCTCGAAGCCGTGCGCGAAGTGGTTTCCGTGGGCAAGCTCTCCGGCGCGGTCGGCACCAGCGCCCATCTGTCACCGCGCATCGAAGCGTTTGTGTGCCGGAAGCTCGGCCTACGCCCCGCGCCGATTGCTACGCAGGTGGTGCAGCGCGACCTGCACGCGGAGTTTATGGGCGCGCTGGCCCTGATCGGCGCGAGCATCGAACGCTGGGCCACCGAGTTCCGCCATCTCCAGCGCACCGAAGTGCTGGAGGCCGAGGAGTTCTTTGCCAAAGGCCAGAAGGGTTCGAGCGCCATGCCGCACAAGCGCAATCCCATTACCAGCGAGCGCCTGAGCGGCCTGGCGCGCGTGCTGCGCGGCAATGCCGTTGCCGCGCTGGAGAACGTTGCGCTCTGGCACGAGCGCGATATCAGCCACAGTTCCGTGGAGCGGATTATCTTCCCCGATTCCTGCACGCTGCTCGATTACATGCTCGTCACCCTGACGAAGCTCGTAGAGGGGCTGATTGTTTATCCTGAGAACATGAAGCGCAACCTCGGGCTCTCGCTCGGGATGTGGAACTCGCAAACCGTCCTGCTGGCGCTCATCAAGAAAGGGCTCACCCGCGAGCGGGCCTACGAACTGGTCCAAGGCAACGCAATGCGGACCTGGCAGGCGAAGCACGCCGGTCGCGAAGACGCCGACTTCCTTGCCCAGCTCAAGGCCGACCCCGAGGTGGCGGAGCACTTCAAGAAGGGTGAACTGGAAGCGCTCTGCTCGTTGGAGTTCCATTTCAAGGAAGTGAAGAACCGCTTCAAGAAGCTGGGGCTGTGAACCGGCCCCGTTGATTATGACACGCCTTATTCTTTTTCTCGCGATTTGTCTCGTGCAGGTGGCGCTCAGCGCGGCGGAGACCTGGCAAGCCGCGCTGGCCCGGATGCCGCTGGGCGCGAATGTCACGGAACTCAACCGCACCAACTGTGCCGGCCTGCTGCTGCGCGCTTTCCAATCCAACGACGTCGTGAAGGCGCTGGTGTTCATGCCCGGCGCCACCGACGAGTTCTACTTCTTCCGCCGCGCCCGGGCCGATTTGACGAACAGTCCCGCGTCGCTGCTCGACGCGGTCAGCGCGTTGACCAACCAGACGCTGATCCGGGCGACCTTCCGCCCGCCGCTGCTGCTGCTGCATACCGGGGAGGACCTGCTGGAGCCGGCGATCAAGATCGAGCACCAACCTACCGTGGACAAGCTCAGGCAGCGCCGGTTTGTGGTGCATGCCCTTTACAATGACCGCGACTGGGACTCCCTCTGGCCGGTGCTCAAGAAGTCCTTCCGGACCGGATTGGATCCGTGGCCGCGCCTGATGGAGACCAGGCATTTTTACCGCCACACCTTTGCGGCGTGGAATTTGACCGCCTGGGAGGGCTTGGAGGCCACGGCTTTGGCTGGGCAGGCATCGGTCATAGTGCGCCGGGGGAAGTTGGTGTTTGAATTGGACATACGCCCCCGCGTGGCGCCGAAGTTGGACGCATTCCCGCGCTAAAACGGCATCCCGGACCGGGCAAACCCGGCAACCAGGCCCGGCCATACACGGCAGAAACGCCGCGGACATGCCGAGATGGCGTCAAATTGCCGCCGTTGTCAGAAGGGGCCAACTCACATGTTACCTGACCACAATCCAGGCGTCAGACCCCGCTGAGCGGCTCATAATCCAGTTCGAGAAAATCGGCCACCTCGGGAAGCCAGCGGGTCTGGACGAAATGAACGTGGTCCGGGTGCTGATTGTAGCTCTGATAGTCTGCGGCGGACGCGAACTCCATCGAAAGACCGAAGTTGAAGTGGTTCTTCTGGCCCGTCTGTCGCAGCGCTTCAAAGTTCCGGACGGTTGGGATGGCGGCGAGTCTGCGGGCGGCCTCGAGAAAGTCCCGTTCGGCGGCGGAACCGGCGGGATGCTTGAGCTTAAATGCGACGGTGTGACGAATCATGGTTGGGGTGGGGATAGGGGCAGGTAACTTAGAAAGCTGAGCCGCCGCCGACTCGCGACGTGAACCGCGATAGAGTCTTGAGGCCCCGCGTCATAATCCGCTCGGTAATCTCGCTGTAGTGGAGCGGCTCTTTCGATTCTGTGAGAACCGTGATGATTGCGCTTTTCCAAGATTGTTCAGACATAAGTAGCAACGCCAAAGCAGTTAGCTACACTGAGTTAACTCAATGCTACTGGACATTGTTGCCGAAAACATTGAATTGGCTCCGGGTTCTTTCCATATCGGGAGCGAGGGTGTGGACAAGAGTGGATGCCGTCAACTGAGAAACGCTGACAATCGCGGGTCCGGGCGGGCGGGCGGCGGCTGGTCGGATAGGCTGCGCAACGGCCAGCCGTAAGTCACCGGGGGCGTCGTGCCAAGCCCCGATTTCCTGTCTGGAAGCCTGATTTTCGAGCAAGGATTCCACGTTTGCCCTCAGGGAATCGCCATTTTCGTGCTGTCGGACGGGCTTTTCCTGCTGGAAACCGGGCCGCGCGAGCAGGGAAGATCAGCGATCCTGTTCGCCAGCGACGATTTCCCTGTCGGCAAGGCGGCGAAATGCACCGTCACGGGTCTGACCAGCGGGACGCAGTATTGGTTCCAGGTGCGGGCCATCGGCGCCGCCGGCCCCAGTGCCTGGAGCGACCCGGCCACCAAACGGGCGACGTGAGCGCCGGACGAAATCACGGGGCCGGGCTTCGGCCCGGCCCTTCCTTCCTCGGGAAATGGGCTTCCCCGCGCCCCGGCCTCCATTTAGAGCCCCAAATCCTTCTGGTGCCCCAGCTTCTTCTTGGATTCCGGGGCCTTCTTGAACGTCTCGTCTAGGGCGGCGACATTCGATGGGCGCTCGATGCCCTTCTCTTCCATCAACTCCTTCACTGTGCGCAGTTGCAACCGGGGGTACTGTTGCTGGTTCATCTTGTGCGTGTAAAACCCGGCGCTGGCGGCTTCCGCTTCCATCGGGCCGGTGGGCGGCTGGAGGGAGATCAAGACGCCCATCGCGGCCTTCTCCCGGTCCAGCACGCCGCGCAGGTCGCGCACGTCTTTGACGCCGGTCTTGCCGCCTTTGACTTGAATGACGATTTGCTCCGCCTTGCTCGCCTTCAGGTCGTCGCGAAAAAGAATCTTCCCGTCAATGCCGTGGTCCGCGCCTCTCTTCTGCTCGACGGGCCGCGCGCCCACCAAGCCCAGCGCCCACCATTGGAATTGGAATTTGTCCTGGTCGGCGAGCTTGGCAGCGTCCGCTGGGGTAACCGGCTCGCCAATGGTCTCGATTTTGATGCGTCCACCGTGAGCTTCGCGCAAACGATGCTTGATGAGCGAGGTGGCAAGCTGAGTGATGTCAACGCCCACCCAGCGGCGCTCCAGGCGCTGCGCCGCATCCACGGTGGTTCCGCAGCCGCAGAACGGGTCGAGCACCAGATCGCCGGGCTGGCTGCTGGCAGCGATGATGCGCTCCAACAGGGCGAGAGGTTTCTGGGTGGGATAGCCGAGTCTTTCAGCGGCCTGCGAATTGATGGGCGGAATGTCACTGATGACGTCTTGGAGAGTCCCGCCTGCGCTGAGGAATCGTTTGAAGCGCGGGAATCCTTCACCTTTGCCGCTGCGCGCGCGCGGCCAGTGGATGAAGCCGCGCTGGTGGAGCAATTCGAGCTTCTCCGTGGTGGAAAGCGGCTTCGCTGCCTCCGCTCCGATGAGGCTTTCGACCGTCTTGAGGTTGATTTTCCAATGTGACCCTTTGCTCGTGGGGTTAAACCCTCGCCACGAGGCCCCCGAGTCGCCGTGACGAACCCCCGGCCCGGTCAGATTATCATCCGCCCATTTGCGTCCGTCCTCCTCTTCATTTCGGTAGCGGGCGGAATATTCTTCGCTGTGCGGCACCAGCACGTCGCTCCACCGATAGTTATCACCTTTGGAATAGAAGAGGATGCAGTCGTGGATTTCACCCCATCGCTTCGCTGCCGACTGAGCGCTGGTTCGCTTCCAGATGATTTCATTGCGGAACTTGTCTTTCCCAAAAACCGCATCGAGCAGTAGCTTGAGATAATGGGAGGCAGTGGGGTCGCAGTGGAGGTAGAGGGAGCCGGTGGATTTGAGGACGCGGCGCAGTTCGACCAGGCGCGGGGCCATCATGGCGAGGTAGGCCATCATGTCATTCGTGCCGAGAAAGGTGTGGAACGCCTGCATCACCTCGCTGACTTTGCCCGGCTGGAGAATCAGCTCTTCATAGACCTTCTGGCTTTCCTGGTTCCAACTCCAGGTGTCCTCGAAGGCGCGAATCTGGCTGGCGGCGTCGGTGCCGTCCTTCTCGTGGAAGAAGGCGTTGTAGTTTTGGGCGGAGTTGAAGGGCGGGTCCAGATAGACGAGGTCCACCGTCTCGTCCTTCAGATACCGCCGCAGGATGTCGAGATTGTCGCCGTAATAAAGCGTGCCCATGCCCCGAGCCTAGCCGGGGCGCCGCCGGATGGCAATCCCCGGCGGGCGTTCGCGGCTTGTGCCGGTGCGCTGGCGGGCGGAGGGAAAGGCTAAAGGCTAAAGGCTAAAGGCTGAAGGCTGAAGGCTGAGACTGGAAATGGACTGGCCGATCACTCACCGTTGGACGCGGGCGAAATACAAGCATTGCAGCGGGAAGTAGCGCTTTCGCAGAAGGCGGCACCGCCGAATGCACGCCCAAAATATTTCTTGCACTGCCGGGCCGGGCGCCCATGATGGCTCTCGTCTGAGGCGAATCTGCTCCGGCAAACATCGGCAGGCTTGGCTCTTGGACAATTGAAGACTATGGGCGGGAAACGACAGGCGGAGTCGGGGTTAAATCGAAGCGGAGACAGGTTGTTTGAGCTTCCCTCACAGGAAAGGTTTGTCCCTCGATGCCGCCAACCCCCGGCGACAGGCGTTTACCTTGGCGCTGGCGACGCCACCACCGCCCGCGCGACCCTGGAAGCCGCCGTCAAAAGCATCATTGCCCGCCGCCGGGAGATTCAATTTGCCGCCGACGCTCAATGGCCCCCCAGAAACCCGGCCAACGCCGGCATCCGCCGCGATTTCAGACTCTCACCCGACAAGGCGATGAAATGATTATGGCTTGCTCAGAATCGCAAATCAGGAATGGCCAATCAAAAATCAAGCGCAGCGTGGTGCAGTCACCCGGCGTGAATTCAAACTGCCGCAATGCCATGAACCCACCAACACCGAAAACCGAACCGCCACCGTCAACCCCACTCCGAAAACCAGTTTTCGCAGGTTGCGATCCTTTACCAGCCTTTTGCCGAGTTATGAAAATCCAATCCTTTCTCATCGGACTTGTCTTCTTGGCACTCGTTCCAGCGACCTTTGCCACCACTACCAACTGGGTTGTCGTGGACCATCACGAACGACCGCTTCCAGGGGAGCCGCCCGCAGGTTGGTTCTACAATGAGGTGGGAGGCGACCGTGGGCTGCTTTACGACACACGTTCCGGGCTGTTCACTATCAGCAAACCGACGGACAGCAGCTACCAATTCCACGTCAATGGCCTGGTGGGTGGAGGCTCTTGGACCTCTTGTGGGGGCTGGTATGCACTCGCCCGCTGCCGGTCGAACTGGCCAAGTCTGAGTCCGACTAACCTACTACATCCGATAATACTGCCGCGCTACCAATGCAAGCTGACCGGCGTCGAACTCATAGTCAACCGAATCCAAAGCCCCAGTGGCCTCAGCAGCCTTTCGCTGAGTCTGCAGTTGAAAGGCTTTAATTCCAGCCATCAGGAAGTGTTGCAGTGGCAGAATACTTGGAGCGGACGCTCCGCGCTCCTCAGCACCAACTACCCTGCCAGTTTCTTCGCTGCGATCAATCCGACCAACCTTCCCAACATTGGCATGGTGCTTTGGATTCTGGATAAGGCCAGTGGAGGAGACACAATTGAAGTTGATGCCGTCCGTCTTCGGGTGGAAGGGCCCACCTTGACCACAGAACTGGAAGCCCTCCTCTGGTCTCTCTCGCACCTGCTCTACAACTTCGACGCGGCTTCGGGGATGGTCGGGGACCGCTGCAATTTCCCTGACAGGGTTGACGAGAACGTCACCGCCACCGGGAAGTTGGCCAAACTGCTCGCTTTGGCCATCCAATTGGATTTGGTTGACACGAACCAGGCGAAGGCAGCCGTGCTGAAGATCGCGGACACGCTCCTGAATCGAGTTCCGCGTGGTCCTGCTGGTGTGAACACCCTCTGGCCTCATTTTACCCTCAACGGTGGAACTCAGATGCTTGCCACGGAATGGGCCAGCGGGGACACGGCTTATGCAGCCACGGACCTTATGGTTGCGCTGAAGCTGATTGGGGATCCCAGCAACCAACTGGCTCAAGCGGAATCCTTTCTTCAGACCATTGACTGGAGGGCGTTGCAAGCGCCAAACGGAGGGTTCTACCACGGCTACAGCAACAATACTCGTTTGCCGGGGATTTGGTTTGGCTTTGGCGCTGAAACCTTTGGCGTTCTCCTCGCGGCGCAGACTGCTGGTGTCAGGGGCGAAATGGGGGCTCCGCCGAGCGACAACGGTTCCGGCTTCATTCTTCACGCCGCATACCCCATTCCCCTGGCGGGCATGGACCGGTGGACGAATAATTGGCTGACATTACGAACAAATGAGGTGCAGGCGCAGTTGAATTGGTATTGTGATCCCGCGCACTCCAATGCTTTCTTTTGCACAAACCGATGGTTTGGTCTTTCCGCCGGGGAATGTCCGGCGGGCTGGGATCCAGATACGAACCGTATTTATCAGGCCTACGGCATTGGCGGGCAACACAGTCCTCCAAATGATGGCAGCAATAGCGTCGTGGTGTTGCATTACTCTGGCATGATCTCCTCCCTGCAACCAGTTCCTGCAAAGCGGATGTGGGAGTCCATGCGGTCTTTCGGACTGATCAGTCCGCTGAACAACGTCGAGTCAATCTCTGTGTGGCCATCCACAGGAGCAACCACGAACAATTCCCTGAAAGGATCGTGGAACCTCGCGCTTCAAACTGAAGGTTGGATGCTGTCGATGCCCGGAGCCTCGGCGGTCCTTTATGATGCTTTTCGATCAATCACCAATCTAGCGGCTGCCTACGACGCGATCTTCCCCCCCCCGCCACCTGCTCCTGATCTGCTCCGGGCCGAAGGAGGTGTGAAAGTTCTGTCTCAAGGCAAACTTCCTAATGAGCATCTCAGCAGTGTGGCGTTTGGAAGCGGCGGCTTCGTGGCGGTAGGCATTGGTGGCAGGGTGCTACGTTCCACAGATGGCCGGGCTTGGGTCCCAGAGTATTCAGGCATAACCAACGCACTAAATGCAGTAGCATTTGCGGATCGGCAATATGTGGCCGTCGGCAATCAGGGCAGCATTCTGCGCTCAAGCGACGGATTCTTTTGGGTTCCTGCAACTTCGGGAACGACCACAAACCTCAACAGTGTCGTGCGGGGATCAGACAATTGGCTGGCGGTAGGAGATCGTGGCATTGCCTTGACTTCCTCGAATGCGGTTACTTGGACGGCGAGCAACACAGGGGTGACGAACCAACTGCTTCAGGCGTCATTTGGTGCGGGGCGTTTCATCGTGGCTGGCGGGGTTCTGCTCAGTTCGACCAACGCTCTGAACTGGTTCGTCATACCACAAACAAACTTACCGGGCTCATTGAGCACGAGTTTCAAGGCAGCTACGTATGGTGGAGAAACTTTTGTGGCTATGGCCGAAGTGCAGTGGCCTGCATATTCAGTTGCATACATTCTTGTTTCTCCAGACGCTTCCGACTGGACGTATGTTGGTATAGGTTACACGCATGCCACTGCGGCTCAGAAGCTAAGATTTGTTGGCGGGCTTTTCGCTGTCTTTGATAACGCCATGGGTGTCATTGACGGATCTACAGTTAATGGGTTTGAACAAAGTATGAACACCTCTTGGGATGGCTTTGTTTGGAACGTAACCGGGTTCTGGTTAAGTTATGGCTATGAATGGTCCCAACAGGCATCGGTAGATTATGGTTATCAGCTACAGGACAATGCTTTTGGAAACGGAATCTTTGTCGCAGTTGGCAGGGAGTCTCTCCTGCGGGGCGTCATCTCGCCCGCATTCACTCGCGCTGGGGTTTCCAACGGCGGTTTCACAGCGCTGCTGCGCGGCGAGCCAGGCGTTGTATATGAAATCCAAACCTCAACGAATCTTGCGAACTGGGACACTCTCACAAATGTCAGTCATTCCAGCGGCAGGATCGACGTCACAAATACTACCGGCTTATCCCCTCATCGTTTTTACCGCGCGCGACGACAAACGGAGCCATGAACGCGCGAACGGGGGTGTCAATGGTATCGTGCTTTGCTGCTGCCTTTGCGTTGGAGGAGTGTCTCGCCCCGTGGGATACGCGCCAGCGGAACCCAGCCGGATGCTGGAGGTTTTTATCCCACGGGACGAGCCGGTCAGACGCCGCCAATCCATTTGCCATTGTCCCAAACCGCTTTGAGCGGGGTCAGGTTGCGCCGGTCAAAGATGTTTTCGCTTGCAGGCACAGCTTGATGCGGGAAGCGATTCTCAGCCTGCGCGTGTGCTGCCTGGCAATCCGAACTCACGGCGTTGCCGGAGAGCTTGGCGCGGGAGAACAACCCGAAGCCGTAAGCAAAGTCTTGAACGGGTCAGTCAATGGTCTCGTGCTTTGTTTCTGCCTTTGCGCCGATGGGGTGTCTCACCCCGTGTGATACGTGCCACCGGAACCCAGCCGGATGCTGGAGGTTTTATCCCACGGGGCGAGCCGTTCAGACGCCGCCAATCCATTTACTACCAGGGCAGCAGGATAGAACACTGTGGAATAGCCGCGAAGAGGCCCAGAATACGCAAAAAACGAGGAGAATTGTAGTGCAAGCCACTTACTCCGTAGTACATCGTCCGAGACCGCTTTGAGCGAGGGCAGTTAATGAGATTGTCACATTTTCAGGACGCTTGGGTTGGTGGGCGCAGCGAGGCGGTTCTT
>SESF01007958.1_pt1 | contig 10621 bp, 7 predicted proteins | sample 3171521 | NCBI WGS metagenome assembly SESF01 (sample SAMN10866945, study PRJNA518727) | freshwater metagenome | biome: subpolar coniferous forest; feature: holomictic lake; material: water; isolation source: holomictic Lake 227, 6 m and 8 m depth | place: Canada: near Kenora, Ontario | collected...
CATTAACTTCCGCGAAGAGCCAAAAATAATTACCAGGGCTAGGATAAATATAGTTGCGCTCCGGTACGAATTAAAATATTCTTCCTCAATTTGATTTATTTTTACGAATATATTATTTATGTTTTTTCTTGAAAATGAATTTTTTCCGAAAAATATATACCCCTATAAAACTTACTATTACAGCCCCTGCTTTTGCAAGGTGTATTCGGTCACCAAAATTTAGGACAATCGTTTTGACCGTAAAGTAGGTAAGCAGCCAACCGAGAAGTCCCGAGGTTGCATAGAAAAATATCTCATAGTGTTTCTTATCTTGTAACCATCCATCTTTAAATACTTTGCTGATATTTAAATAATACGACACGACTAAGCCAATAGTGTATCCTGTTGCTGCAGAAACCGGCAAACTCGATATTTTATAACTAACTAATAGCCAATAGCTAGCATAATCTATTGATAGGGCAAAAGCACTTGTGGTTAAATATTTGAAGAATTCTGCTGAGTTATTTGTCATATAGCTTTTAATTTCCCTAAACATTTTTTTTATGCCATAGAACTGCTGTTTCCAATATTTTACCGATGTCTGTGTACTCAGCCTTCCAATTGAGGACTTGATTTGCTTTAGAAGCATTTGCAACTAGATGGACTGGATCACCGTAACGTCGCGTAGACTTTTTTGCGTTAACCTTTAACCCTTGTTTTTTTAGTTCTGTAATTATTTCATTCACAGAATTACCCCTTCCAGTGCCAAGGTTAATGTATTCAGAAGAGCCACCCGTAAGTAAATGTTCAACAGCAAGTATGTGTGCACGCCCAAGGTCTTCGACATGGACATAATCTCTTATTGCAGTTCCATCCTTTGTCGGAAAATCCGTCCCAAACACATGTAATACATCACCCCCAAATGCAGATAGAACAGCTAGTGGAATGAGATGTGTTTCAGTATCATGTTTTTCTCCTATCTCTCCATCTTTATCTGCTCCTGCGGCATTGAAGTATCTCAGGCAAATATGATTGAGCTCTTGTTTTGATGCTAGATCCCCTAAAATCTGCTCAATCATTAACTTAGAGCGACCATATGGATTAATAGGAAGCTGCGAGCATGATTCACTAATAGTCGGCTCATTTGGTATACCATATGTTGCACAGGTACTTGAAAAAACGATGTTACTGACACTGCTTTGTCGCATGGCTTCCAGTAGCGATAGTGTTCCTCCGACATTGTTTTTATAGTATTTAAATGGGTTGGTAACGCTTTCACCAACATAAGCACTTCCAGCAAAATGGATAACTGATAGTGGAGCATGCTCTAACAAGGTCTTGACTAATTTAACAGTATCATGAAGGTTGCCTACTACCAGTGGCCCCCATTTGACGAATTCCTTATGCCCTGTAGACAGATTGTCAAAAGTAACAGGCTCGTAGCCAGCTTGCGCCAATAATTTACAGGTATGGGAACCGATGTAGCCTGCGCCTCCAGTTACAAGTATTTTTTTCATGGGCTATGCCTGACTTAGACCTGTGGCGGTGATTTTACTCGATTCTTGGTATTCATAATCTGTATTTATTGACCAAAGGTCGTTATTCTTTCCCTCTGCAATGTTTTCAGCGACAAGGATGCCCATGAGTATACTGTGGTCTTGATTGTTGTACTTAAATGCACCGTAACGCCCTATAAGACTTATTTTATTTTTTTTTGAGAGATAGTGTTCGATAGTTTTCAAATGTTCTCGATAACCAGTAGCATAAACAGGATAGCACTTCGGTATACGAACAACTGTCCCTGCTTTAACAGAGTCGAATGGGATTAGCTCAGTGGTGTATATTTCATGCATGGCCATTTTTATTAAAGCTTCGTCTTCTTTTCCCCAAAGAGCGTCTTCATCATAACACCAATACTCCAAACAAAGAATCGTGTCAGAGCGCCCATTATTGATGGTAGGCACCCAATTCCGAAAATTTGAAATCCGGCCTGTTTCCATATCAGGGGAGTGTACATAAATCCATTGGTCTGGAAACGGACTTCCTCCGTCAACCTGTAGAAAGACAAGAATTGTATTACGGAATCGCAATCGCTTCGCGTGTATTCGAATCTCTTCAGGGGCGCCTATGCGATCCACGAGGTCAGTTATGGGCATTGAAGAAATAACGTGATCAAAAGAGTAAGAAGAGCCGTCTTTTAACTTGATGTATGGTTGACCTTCTGCTGTTAGTTCTGGATGAACTGATGTGACAGGAGTGTTTAGAAAAATCTCTCCACCCATTTGATGAATTTTTTTTGCCATCTTTTTGTATACAGCGCCAGCTCCAAAATGAGGGTAGGCAAATTCATCGACCAAGGTTTTATGTTTTGAACCGCCCGATCCAAATAAGGCGGACTTAACCGCCTCAAAAAGAGAGAGTTTTTTGATTCGTTGGGCAGCAAAGTCAGAATCCAGTTCTTTACAAGAAATACCCCACAGCTTTTCACTATAGGATTTAAAGAATATTGTAAACAGACGTTTACCAAAGCGGTTAGATACCCACGCTTCGAAAGTCGATTCATCCTGCTCCGGTGTGATTTTAGCTTGCAAATAACTAAGTACGCTATAGATCGCTTCAAAAAACCCTAACCCTTGTAATGCATTAAAAGCCTTAAGTGGATAATCAAAAAAGGTTTTACGGTAGTAAATCCTCGTTTTACGGCTAACCATACTGTATTCTTTGCCGATGACTTCTAACCAAATGCTATTGACTCTTGGATCGCTACTAAAGAACCGATGAGGACCTAAATCAACTAACTGCCCCCATAATGGAATTGTCTTTGCCATGCCGCCAACGCTGCCAGTAGCCTCAAAAACTTTTACAGTAATTCCTTTGCGAACTAGTTCATATGCTGCCGTTAGTCCTGCTGGTCCTGCTCCAATAATTGCGACCGACTTATTTTTTATTTGGGTCATTTCTTGCAAGAACGAGTTAACTGCTGTTTGAAGTAGCGAATGGTCTCTGTCAATCCATCCTCCAGGCACACCTGTGGTTCCCACCCACCTAAGTTTGCCTTTGCAAGTGCAATGTTTGGCTTTCTTTGTTTAGGATCATCTTGAGGCAAAGGCTGGAAAAGTAACTTGCTTTTTGAGTCGGTTATTTGGATTACCAACTCTGCAAGCTGAAGTATAGTAAACTCATGAGGGTTACCTATATTTACCGGACCAGTAAACTCTCTATCTGTGGACATCAATAAAATCATGGCATTAATGAGATCGTCAACAAAGCAGAAACTGCGTGTTTGCGATCCATCACCAAAGATGCTTAAGGGCTCACCCTTTAATGCCTGAACAATAAAATTACTGACAACTCTTCCATCGTTGGGATGCATTCTTGGACCATAGGTATTGAAAATCCGCATTACCTTGATTTCGAGTTGGTGTTGACGCCAATAATCAAAGAACAGGGTTTCGGCACAGCGTTTCCCTTCGTCATAGCAACTTCTGATCCCAATAGGATTCACCCTACCCCAGTAATCTTCCGTTTGAGGATGTACTTCTGGATCACCATAGACTTCTGATGTGGATGCCTGAAGAATACGGGCTTTTACCCGTTTTGCTAAGCCTAGCATATTGATAGCGCCGTGAACACTGGTCTTTGTTGTCTGTACGGGATCGTATTGATAATGAATAGGGGAAGCTGGACAAGCAAGGTTGTATATCTGATCAACCTCTACATAGAGTGGAAAGGTGATGTCATGACGCATTAACTCAAAATTATAATGGCTCATCAGATGAGCAACATTATTTTTTGACCCCGTAAAATAATTATCAACGCATAAGACCTCGTGGCCTTGAACAAGAAGTTTATCACAAAGGTGAGAGCCAAGAAACCCAGCCCCGCCAGTTACTAAAATTTTCATATTAATCTTATTTCGCAGGCCGTCAATGTCTGCTCTATATTGTTAATGGCTTTACATTGTTGACTTGATTTGGTAAATATTTCTGAGAAAGCGTACCTGAGCCCATTCACAAAGCAAATTTCATCCCCATAATATGTTGGTATGGGGGGATTCTACAATTCGGGATCCCAAAACAAGTAATTGGATTATTATTTCGGTATCAAAAATAGAAATTGGACGTATTTAAATAAAAGGGGATGTGCTTTAAGGCCTTTACGGCGTAAACCCTGTAACCAGAATAATATTCTCTACTTGAGGTTTGTAACACGATATTCTGAATAAAAAGTAAAAATCTTTTTAGGAGCAAATTTATAGAACAGCATACTCCTTCTAGCGCTTCGAAAGGTGTCAGCATTCTGGATAATGTTGGACATCACCGTGAAGCAGTGCAACGCAGTCGAAATCTCGCTCAATAGCGAATGGATAGCCTATCGCCTGATTTTCACCATATCCTCGGTTTTCGGGGTTTACCAAAACATTGGTCTTGAATTTTCATTGGCAAATCTTTATGATCGCAATGCAGTGTAACACATTATCTTCATATGATTTATGGCCTATGATTAACACTTCGGGTTCGTATTCATCAATAAGATGACAAGAAATACAGATATGTACGTTTTAAATCATCTTTTCAGCATTGTAAGCAACAATAATTATTAAATTTTAGGTTTTTGTTCAATTGTTTATTTAAGGTTGCTCGAGACTTTGGTAAAAATAACCTTCAAATTAGTTCCCACAAGAGTAACAGCTGCAATCGCAGCAACAGCAACCAAGGCAGCAATCAAAGCGTACTCAATCATGGTTACGCCCTTTTGGGATTTGATGGAGACGATCTTATTTAGCATAGCCAAAGCAGTGATCAAAGGGTACTCGATCATAGTTACACCCAGTAGGGAGGTAAGAGAGAGGATCTGATTTAGCATGTCTATGCCTCGCTGATTTAAGATTGGGGTATATTTGGAAGTCTATTGATTAAACAATAATGTGCCATTAAGTTACCATTTATTCTGTTCAAAATAAAGTCAGCATTAGTCTACAACCTTGAAAACCTTGATCTTTCCTTCGAGAGATTTTGGGACTGGTAATATTTGAACCCATGCTGGGATCTTACCTTTCCAAAGTTGGTGGTGAAAAATTTCACCTGAATCTTGAATTTTTTTAATATTATGGGTAAAATAATCACCAATCCCATTCTCTGGTCGACCTATTAGTATTGCTTGTATGCCCCTGCGAAGAATAATCTTATGGGCATCACCCTCCCTTAGTGCGTTCATGACAGAATAAGTATCGAGTATGCCGGAAACATTGCGATGTGCTGGTGTCCCGATCACTTCGTGTGGTGTTTTGTAAAATAGTAACGGGCCCCACCATATACTAGTAAGTATTCGACGAGGTTTATTTTCGAAAAATGGATCTTCGTTAAGGTACTTACAAATTTGAGATAAAAATTTTCTATCGCTTAATAACTCATCACCCTTTCCAGGGTTAATAGCTATGGCAGGTAGTAGAAAACAAACACAGCAAGTTACAATTACTGCAGCTCTGGCTATAATATTATATGGCCGGCGAAAATGTTGAGTGATGAAAACTAAAGGGAGATAGATGACATAAGAGATGGGGATGAGAGCGCATAGTGTAGCGTACCAAATCATGCGAAAGGTCGATGCTGACATAATAATATAGACTATGTTGATTAGCGTGATAAATATCCACGCTTGCCTTTCTTTAGCAAAACTACGCCATGCGAGATAAATGCTAACAGGTACTCCTGGTAGCGTCATTGCCCAATATGCAATAGGAATTTTCGATAAATTGTTAGGTGCTGTAAACAATCCAGTGAACTCAGTTGTTTCATTCAGATAGATTAATATGATTGCAGGGTCTACTTCAGAAAGGGGGTTTTTAAAAAAAAGAGGAAAAAGCTCGTGCATCAGTAAAAGGCAAGCAGAAGCTCCAATTGTTGCTGCTATGATTCGACCTATTTTCTTTTCCAAGACGTTGGTGTATTTGCTCACGAAAGCGACCATGACCCAAAAAGCCGTTGTTGTGAGCCATAGAAAAACATGAACAATGGAGCGACGATCGTATTCAATCTTCATTAGTTCATCGGATCTTGTATCTATAAACATCGTTAAAACTGTTGTTGCTAATAATAATAAAGAGAATAGAAAATTATTGCTTTGGTAAGTCTTTCCCTCCAGCACCCATACAAGACCAAAAACGGAAAGGACTATGAGAACGACTGGAATGCTTTCAACGCTAAACCAAATTGCCATACCACCTACGATGCCACAAATGGAAATTATTTTCAGATTTCCATTCAAAATCGACTTAATAGCCATAGCAACAAACAACGAAAATATAAACATAATGCTACCGTGGTGATCAGGCACGCCTATATTAAAAATGGATGCCAGACATAATTGAAAAGGGAAAAATATTCCGAAAAGAGAGGCACGTGTATCTCCAATCAAATCACGTAAACCCCAGAAAATGGCGAGAAACGTCAACACATGTAAAATTGGGTTAACAATAATTGACCACCAGAGTAGAGCAACCTTAAAATTAACAAAAAAGGATCCTACATATGCGCCAGTATATAATATTAAATCAAAGGCTCTTGTCCAGTGACTGCTTTCGCCATATGGAGCATTACTGCGCGGCATAGCAGTATCATATATGTTACCGGAATTATATAAATTTTCTACTCTCAACAGATGCCAGTAACCATCGAAATCGCGTATTGTGATTTGATGTAAAATTGCCTCGGAATTATTGATGAATATGGCAACATGAAATGATAGAATTACCATAACTATAAAAAAAGGATGATATCCGTTATTACTGTCAGCAGGGATTTCCAACTTCATTTTGCTCATATTTTTAATCTTTATAATATTTTTTAGATCATTGAGCTTGTTTTCTAAAACGACTGAATTATTTCAAACTTCCGATCGCAGCAAAGGCTTCCAATTTATCATCGTTACGAATTCCTGATGGATCTTTTGGCTCTTTCACTTTCCTGGTTTCTAAACTACAAATGCTTAGCCCATTGATAGGAGCGATATTACGATTATAATACGTTTATCTTAAGGGATGGTACGATATTTGCAGATTAAACTTGGCAGAATGATTTGGAAATAATTTAGATTTATGACGACTCTCCATAACTGTTTTTTTTGTGTGCGCGTCATCAATAATAAAAAAATATTCAGCTGTGACTGTATGAAGCGAAGCTTTTATGCAGATCAGTAATTATATGAGAAAAGTAGCGTCAGGTTAAAAAAAGGTCCGAAAAATACTTATGAATCTGCGATATAAAAAGGGACCTAACTTTTCTAACCACCCTACGCATATGGAGTTCCAGACTATGAAGAAAGTTACAACAATGCTCGTTGAGTTAATAAAAAAAATTAAACAGAGATTCGAATTTGAGAAACTCGAAAAAGACCATCAACAGTAACCACTACATTGATGATTGATATTTTGTCTCTCAAAGAACAATCTGTCAAGAAAATGAGGAATCCAGTCCCTCAGTTCGCATTATTTTAACCGGACAGAAGTAATCCCTGTATACAAAGTCGCACCACCGTGCGCACAGTAGTTATCAATTTTCACAATAATAATAATTCACATAGAAGATAAAAATCTTTTAAGATCTTGTATAAATAGAAGTAAAAGGATCAAGCTTTTTTTTACTGATTTCATTGGTGCGTTAATGGACTGTAATAAAGTCTAGTCTATTGCTTAATAATTTAGTTTAGCTTCAAGATTGAACGTTTAAACTATGTTAAAGAACTTCTTTTTCTTTACCTTCAAAAGGTGCCTAAACCTGATCGAGCAACCTTCATTGACAATTGTTTCTTTGACGTCATCGTTTTTTGCTTTTGAAATATTGTTTTTTATTTACCCTCAATTAAGTTGCATTAATTATATCTTTTTGTTAATATTAACGGATGCTATTGAGCATTCAATAGATTTTCCTATCTTCCCCAACATTTAAAAAGCGAGGAATTGCTATGCTAAATAAGATCCTTTCCATCAGCTCCCAAATGGGTGTAACTATGATCGAGTACCCTTTGATCACTGCTTTGGCTATGCTAAATAAGATCGTCTCCATCAAATCTCAAAAGGGCGTAACCATGATTGAGTACGCTTTGATTGCTGCCTTGGTTGCTGTTGCTGCGATTGCAGCTGTTACTCTTGTGGGAACTAATTTGCAGGTTATTTTTACCAAAGTCTCGAGCAACCTTAAATAATATAATTTACAGGCTAATCATTGAAAATACCCGTTTTCATTCTCGCAATAGCACTGATCATGGGAGCCGCGGTAGCTTTTATGACTGCCCGATGGATGAGCGTTCCCGAACCTTCAGGGATCAAGGTGGTCATAGTTGAGCAATCCATCGAAGCTGGAAAAGCTATAACGTCTGATCAAGTTAAGGCCATCGTATGGCCTGGCTCAGACGTTCCGCGCGATGCATTCAATCTAACCGCCAAAGTAGTGGGTCGAATTGCTCGCGTGTCCATGATACCTGGTGAGGCTGTTTTACCTGGCAAATTGGCCTCCAAAGACGCGACTGGCGGTTTGTCCTCGATGATTCCAGAGGGCAAGCGCGCCATTACAGTTCATGTAAACGAGGTGATTGCAGTTGCCGGTTTTGCCCTGCCCGGTAGCTATGTGGATGTTTTGGTTAGCGGCAAAGACGCCAACGGTGAGTCTTTTTCGCGAACAGTGCTTTCGCGCCTTAAAGTATTGGCCGTGGCGCAGGAAACCACTGCAGACCGCGATAAACCAAAAGTTGTCAATGCCGTAACCCTTGAGCTTACGCCGCAAGAATCCGAAAAACTCGACTTGGCCCGCAACATCGGGGTGCTTTCTCTCGTCTTGCGCAACGAACTTGACACCAGCCAAATAAACTCAGCAGGTGTTCGTCTACCCGATATTGTATATACGCGCTCAGCTCATGCAACCACCCCGTTGCCGGTTGCAAAAGCGAAACCGGCTACCCGCAAGGTGGCGGCACCTTCGCATCAGAGTAGTAACCCTGAAGAAATTCGCGGCACCAGCCGCCAATCTGTTGCCACACCCTAGCAAACATGCACATGAATTTGACATGCCTAAAGAGTTTGACCTGTAGGATAAGTGCTCTTATGGCGCTTGCCGTTACCGTTCCTATGGCTGCGATCGCCTCACCCACGACCGAGCCCAAAACCGCAATAGCTTCTCCTGCGACGTTACCTAAAGCCGAAACATCCTCTCCCACGACCGAGCCCAAAGCTGAAATAGCTAATCCTTCGACTTTACTTAAAGTCGTAACGGCCTCTCCCACGACCGAGCGTAAAGCTACAATGGTTTCTCGTTCGACTTTACCAAAAGCAGTAACAACCTATCCAACGACCGTGCCTATGGCCACAATGGCCTCTCCCTCAGTATACCTTGTTACTGTTGGCGAATCCAGGGTCTACCGGCTCGATCAACCCGTTAAACGAGTTGCCGTGGGCAACCCTGAAGTGGCCGACTATATTTTGCTTAACACCTCCGAGCTTTATCTGCTAGGTAAAAAAACAGGCGCAACCAACCTTGTTATCTGGGATCGCAATGGCAACTGCACATCCACACCGCTACAAGTCAGCCGCAACATCAACCCCCTCAAAGTCATGTTGAAGGTCGTCTTGCCAAAAGAGACCGACATTCAGATTTTCGCATGGGGGCCAGCGTTGGTAATTGCCGGCTCTGTGTCTGACGCCCTTGCTGCTGAAACAGTCTCACGCCTAGTAAAATCGTATTTGGGTGGCACGGTTTCGGGCATTAACCCCGAATCCACCATAATTAATAGTGCCTCTGGCACTGGCTCTGCGGCACCTGCCAGCGCATCTGGCATGTCTGGTGCCTCTGGTTCTGCGGCACCTGCCAGCGCATCTGGTTCGGCAAGTAGTGCCTCTGACACAGCGATACCTGGCCTGGTCAACCTCCTCAAAATCCGCGACCCGCAGCAAGTCCGCCTCGAAGTCCACATTGCTGAAGTTTCCAAGACCTACATCGAAACTTTAGGCCTCGGCTTGACGTTAGGCGCAGGCAATAATACCCAAGGCAGCCTCATGACAGGGTTTGTCAGCAACGCGACTTTCAATATTCTGACGCATGGCAACCAGCTTCAAGTGGAAGCCGAGCGCACAGCCAATTTGTTTAAAATCCTGGCAGAACCCACTATTGTCGCCATGAGTGGTCAAGAAGGGTACTTCCTAGTAGGTGGCAAAATATATACGCCTACTGTCGGCTCCAACGGGTCTGTCGACTACGTCGAACGCACCTATGGTGTTGGCTTGCGATTTACGCCCACCGTGCTGGATAATGGTCGTATTTCGCTCAAGGTTGCGCCCGAGGTCTCTGAACCTAACACAGCACCTATCACTGCGGGAACCTCAAGCAATTTGCCCGCCTTTAAAATAAGCTACGCCTCCACCACCGTCCAAATGAACGAGGGTGAAAACCTGGTTATTGGCGGCCTTCTGCGCGACAATCTTACCGAAGTCAAACGGTCGGTGCCTGTGCTGGGTAACATTCCCCTCTTCGGCGCGCTCTTTAGACGCACCGAGAGAAATTCTGAAACTACCGAACTCCTGGTTTTTATTCACCCTACCCTGGTCAAAGCCACCGCCTCTGTTCCAGAGCTCCCCACAGACAGGTTTGTTCCG
>SESF01003187.1_pt1 | contig 10616 bp, 9 predicted proteins | sample 3171521 | NCBI WGS metagenome assembly SESF01 (sample SAMN10866945, study PRJNA518727) | freshwater metagenome | biome: subpolar coniferous forest; feature: holomictic lake; material: water; isolation source: holomictic Lake 227, 6 m and 8 m depth | place: Canada: near Kenora, Ontario | collected...
CTACGCTCTCGGGCGGTCAACGACAGCGCATCGGCATCGCCCGCGCGGTAGTCCGCAACTCGCCGATCCTCATCCTCGACGAGCCAACCGCCGCCCTCGACACCGAATCGGAGAAGATCGTCATGGAGGCTCTGGAGCGGCTGATGCAAGGACGCACGGTTATCACCATCGCCCACCGTCTCAGCACGATCCGCGACGCCCACAAAATCGTCGTCCTCAAGAACGGCGTCGTGGCCGAGGAGGGCACGCACGACGAGCTGGTCAAGCGCGACGGCGTGTATGCCGAGCTGTATCGCATCCAAACCGAGGCGACACCCAACGCCGGAACCCCGGCGCCCGCCAGTCCTGCCACCAGAACCAAATGAGCACCCAAATGCTGCCATCCCCCCATTCATCCTTCATTCCACCAATCCGTTAACCCATCAATTCTATATGTCTGAACGTTCTCTCATTGTCCTGCCGGACGAATCCTCGAAACCGATCCTCGACGCGATTAACGCGGCAAAGAAGTCGCTAAGGATCAAGATGTTCGTTTTCTCCGACCCGGCCCTGCTCCGGGCGGTCATCGCTGCGCACAAGCGGGGCCTCAAGGTCTGGGTGATGCTCAACACCGCCCGCCGCACCGGCGAAGACGACAACAAGGTCGCCCGCAAGGCGTTGGAGAAGGCCGGCATCCACATCATGGACAGCAATCCGGCTTTCGGCGTCACCCATGAGAAGTCCATGGTCGTGGACGATGCGGCGGCCTTCGTGAAGTCGCTCAACTGGGCGACCGAGAATCTGACCGAGACCCGTGATTATGCCATCGTCACCACCCATAAGAAGGGGGTGCGCGAGGTGATCGATTGTTTCGAGGCGGACTGGCACCGCAAGCCCTTCAATCCCGGCCTCAGCGCGCACATGATTTGGTGCCCGAACGACGGCCGCGAGCGCGTGGCCCAATTCATCGACAAGGCGAAGCACACCTTGTTCGTCCAGAACGAACGTTACCAGGACGCGGTCATCATCGAGCGCCTGGTCCGCGCCCGCGAGCGTGGGGTGAAGGTTCATATCATGGCCCGCCCGCCGCACACCTTGAAGAAGGAGAAGCTGATCGAAGGGGTCGGCGGCATGCGGATCATGGACGATGTGGGCATCAAGATTCACAAGCTCAAACACCTCAAGCTCCATGGCAAGATGCTCCTGGCCGACGGATTGCGTGCCATGGTCGGCTCGATCAACCTCGCCCCGGGCAGCTTCGATGACCGGCGGGAGCTGGCCATTGAGTTTAACGACGACGACATCGTCGATCGCCTGCAGAAGATCGCGCATCACGATTGGAAACACTCGCACCCGCTGGACCTTTCGGATGAAGGTTTGTTCAGCGACCTGGAGGGGCGCTCCAAGGGCGCATCCGAAAAGCTCGTGCTCGTCGTCCAAGACCAGGACAAGAAGCGAAAGCACAAGAAGTGACTCCTGCGGTCTTGTCAGTACGACGCAAGGAAGCCGTGTTCCGGCTCGGTTCGGTCCCTGCCGCCCGAGCGGCGAATCCTGCAGCGTGAGGAACTGCCGCGTTAGACCTATCTCACATTATTCAGGCGCCGGGCAATCTTGCGGACCGCGACGCGGGGAAAGAGGCGGACCAGAAACGCCGGGATCTGATTGCGAAAGCCGGTGATGGCGACAACCTGCCCGCGACGATAAGCGCGATGGCCTTGCCGGGCCACGGCCTCCGCGGACATGGACACATGCTTCACCAATCCGAGCGTGCGCATGTTTGCGGCGGTGCCGAAGTTTGTGGCGGTGGGGCCGGGGCAAACCGCCGTGACGGTGACGCCCGCTCCAACCAGTTCCTCCGCCAGGGCTTCACTGAACGAGAGCACGTAGGCCTTCGTCGCGTAATATACCGCCATTCCGGGTCCGGGCTGAAAGGCGGCGGTCGAGGCGACGTTGAGGATGCCGCCGCGGCGACGCTCGATCATGCCGGGGAGCAATAGCCCAGTCAGGTGCGTGAGGCTGGTAATGTTTACCTGCAGCATCTCAAGCTGCCGACCGAGTGGCAGCCCCGAGAACCTTCCTTGCGCGCCGAAACCGGCGTTGTTCACCAACACGTCCACCTTGAGGCCCGCTGCATGCAAGTGCGTCAGCAGCCGGGTCGGGGCTTCCGGGTGGGCGAGGTCGGCCGAGATGACCTGCGCCTGGATCTTGTGAGCTTTGCGCAACTCAGTCGCCAGCGCTTCGAGCACCATGCCCTTGCGGGCGACGAGCACGAGCCGGCAACCCTCGGCCGCAAAGCAGTTGCACAACTCAAGCCCAATGCCTGACGATGCCCCGGTGACAAGAACAGTTTCGACGCTCATGGTCTTCAGATAAGCCTACGTTGCCAGGTTTGGCAACCGCGCAGAAGTCGCCAATGCCGGTATAGCCGCCATCGAAAATGCCGCTACCGCGCACCTTGGCAATCGAACAAAACCCCTTGCCTCCCGGGCTGGGCGGGTGTATGCAGGAAAGCATCGGTAGTCATTACAACAAAGGCGAGACAGATTATGAGAAAACGACTCGTATTAAAGGCGGCCGTGATGGCCGTCGCTCTGAGCGCGATGACCCTGTTACAAGGGTGTGGTGAAGAGGATGACGGCTTGGTGCTCCGCTCGGCATGGATGCCGGTTATCCCCGGGGTGACCTTCGGGACGGCGGGAGTCGCTGTGGGTCAGGGATCAACGGGTGGCGCGGCCCAAAGCACCGGCGGGGGAGGCAGCCAGGTATCGGGAGGGGCGGTGCAATAATCAACGGTCTCCAACAGTGGCCGGACGACGCCTTGGGCCACCCCTTCGCTCTCTACCGGACGGTGGCGTAGCAGGCAGTCGTGTTCGGCGGAGTTGTCCAGTTCTAAGTCGGACCCGTCTCGTGAGCGGACTGCGGCGTCCAAGCCTGCGTGGTTGGGACTGGGGCCGGTGGCGGGCGCAGCCGTCGGCGTGGACGGGCTCGTGCGCCGGCTATGCTGGCCTCCCCCCACTGCTGTGTCTGGGCCCCGCGATTCCAGGCTCTGCCGGCGCTGTCTCCAGGCCATCATCGGGGAAGTGGAGACGGCGGGTTCCGAATGGCCAAAGGGCCGGCCTTGTGCGATCGGTTAAGCAGCGGCAGCAACGAATGGCAGAATCCCGCTGAAACTTAAAGTAAGCCGGACTGATACGTGGGCAACGATCATCGATGATAAGCCAGGCGCCCGAGCAGCGGGGCAGCGGGGTGGTGTTTGTCACACCGCTGAAGGGCGCGAAACAGATCAAGGCCGCCGATGCCGCCGGGTTTCAGACAACCGAGAGCCTCCATTCGCTCCATGTCGAGGGGGCCGACACGCCGGGCGCGGTGGCGAAAATGGCCCAGGCGCTGGCCGAAGCGGGCATCAATCTGCGCGGGCTTTCCGCGGCCGCCCTCGGCAAGCGGCAGGTCACCTATCTGGCCCTGGATACAGCCCGGGACGCTGCGAAAGCCGCTGCGGTGTTGAAGAAGCTCTCCTGAGGCGGACCCCGCGCCGGCTGGAATAACAGCCCCCCATAGGAGCGTGCGGAGCTCCATAGAGATCCCAGGGGCGTGTAACGCATGTGCCTGGTGACGTTACACAGAGAAATCGTTACCTGAGTTGCGTAAACGACCAACGCCACCGGTGTTCGTAACGATGTATCCCATGCAACCCATGCAACGTGACGCTACTCGTCCTTGGGGTATCCGACGGCCTGGGCCAGGATGATCTCCTGCTCCGGGCCGAGCTTCATCGCGGCAGCGAGTGGCGCACGGTCCAGATCAAACACGACCGTCGCCAGGCCCTCGGAAGCACAGCACAAATAGATATTCTGGCTGATGCACCCGGTATCGATGGCCGCGTAGAATTCCCGCCGCTCGGGTCTTGACTTGGTCAGCCGCGGAAGATCGGCCACGTAGATGAGCACGACCGGAGCGTTCGTCGCGAACGGCTGCCCGCTGACCTTGGCCCGCAGATCCTTATCCAGCACCGGCTTCAACTGGTGCGGCTTCGCCTCGTAAACGAAGAGTCCTTCGGGCAGGGCAACATAGAGATCCAGCTCCTGGGAATTCATCGCCGACGGGGCAGTGCGATGCCCACTCCCGGGACGATTGATGCCGAACCCGGCCCAGAGCAGGTTCGCCAGCACCTGCGCTGGCAACTTGTCAGCCTTGATCTCCCGAGTAGTCTTGCGTTGCTTGAGCGCTTGCATGAGCGGTTTGCCGCCCTCGGTTTGCGCTGCCGGCAGCGGGATGGGTTTGAGTTCCGCCGCATTGCCCACTGCTGTGTTCAGCCACCAGAGCGCCGCGGTAACGGTCAGAGATCCAACTAGCTTTGTTCGCATCAGAAGGGTGTAATACCAAAATAGGGCTTGGAAAAGCCAATAAAAGCGAAAGCTGCTGCGCCCAAAAACCATCTAGAATACAAGCATTTGTTTCGGTTGGGCAGCGGTCTTGTTATTATCAACTTTATGTGTGCCTCTTTATCGGCTGTGTGCAGGCGCGAGCAGGTTGCAAAACCCTCGTCCGGCACTGATTTGCCCCTCTTATCACCCATGGTAATTTCTGAGCCCGGCACCAACCTCGCGGAAGGCGCAGGCTACTCCTGCGTGGATTTGGGCGACTCGGTTCGATTGACCCTCATGATTACCCCGCGAGGCTCGGACACGGTTCGCGAAGAGATCCAGGAGGTCTTGTCGGTCATCAGAACGGCCCTGGAAAAGCAGTCCCAGCCGATGGCCGTCACTGTTCAAACGGTCTTCCTGAAGGACGCGCGGGATCAAAAGGAGTGTGCCCAGGCTTTCGCGGCATTCTACGGACCCCGGCTGCCGGTGACCAACTATGTACTGCAATCGCCCTGCTGTGGCGCGGCGGTGGCGGTGGAAGTCTGGGCCATCGGTGGGAAGGACGTGCGGGTCGAGCACTTTGGCCCGCAGGCGCTCGCGGTCAGCTATGACAGCGTTCGCTGGATTTATTGCGCCGGGATCACCCCGGATGCCTCGCTGCGGGGAGTTTACCCGCAAACTCTGGATGCCCTGGCGCGTCTGCGCGCCGCCCTGGCGCGCGCGGGCAGCAGTTTCCAGCGCGTCGTCCGCACCTGGTTCTACCTGGGCGGCATCACCGAGCCCGATGCGGAGTGGCAACGCTACCAGGAACTGAACCGTGCGCGGACGGATTTCTACCGGGATATTCCCTTCCATTGTAATTCTGTGACGGGCGACGGGTCGGGCGGCGTTTACCCGGCCAGTACTGGGATTGGAATGTCGGGCAGCGGGTTGGTCACAAGCTGCATGGCGCTGGAGACCAATCGGGACGACATCGTCCTGCTCCCGCTGGAAAACCCGCAGCAAACACCAGCTTACGCCTACCACGCGAAGCACTCACCCCAAAGTCCGAAATTCTCACGGGCCGTGGCGCTGGTGCTGGGCAACTACGTGACCACTTGGGTTTCGGGCACCGCCAGCATCGTGGATTCGGAAAGCCGTTACCTGGACGACCCGGAAAAGCAGACCGCGCAGACTATCGACAATATCGAGCGGCTCATCGCCGCTGAGAACTTCGCGGCTCATGGTGTGAAAGGGGCGGGAGCCAGCCTGCGCGACTTGGCCAAGGTTCGCGTCTATATCAAGCGCGCGGAGGATTTGGCTAAATGTCGTGCGGTCTGCGAACAGCGTTTCGGGCCAGTGCCTACTATCTATGCCGTTGCGGATGTTTGCCGGCCGGAATTGCTGGTCGAGATTGAGGGCGTGGCCTTCTCCCGATATTCGCGCCCCTCACGCTGAGCGGCACTCCTCACCCGGGCCAGCCCGGTAATTCTCATTATGGCCTTGTCACCCCCCGCCGGGTGAGGGCACCCGGCTCATCCCCCGCAAAATCACCCTCTTGTAGTCCCCATCTCCGCCATAATGAGGATTGCTGCGCCTCGCCGGGATTGTCAGCCAATCCCGGCGAGGCGGCGGACTAAACTACACGCGGCTACTTGTTGCCGGCGGTTTCCTCTTCAGGGATGCGCATACCGTAGAACGAGCGATACACGAAGATGAGCGCGATCAGGAAGAAGAACGCGCCGATGCCGGTCTTGATGGTCTGGTCCTTCATGGTGATGGCGATTTCCACCGCCAGCAGGCCAAACAGAGTGGTGAACTTGATCACCGGGTTCATCGCCACCGACGAGGTGTCTTTGAACGGATCGCCCACGGTGTCCCCCACGACGGTGGCCGCGTGCAGTTCCGTGCCCTTCTGACGCATATCAACTTCGACGATCTTCTTGGCGTTATCCCAGGCGCCGCCGGCGTTGGCCATAAAGATGGCCTGGAACAGCCCAAAGAACGCGATGCCGATCAGGTAGCCGATGAAGAAGTAAGCATTGAAGAACGGCAGGGCCAGCGCGAAGCAGAAGATCACGATGAAGATGTTCCACATGCCTTTCTGCGCATAAACGGTGCAGATGCGCACGACTTCCTTGCTGTCCTTTTCCGAAGCGGTGGTGGCATCGAGCTTCATGTGCTCTTTGATATAAACCACCGCGCGATAGGCGCCGGTCACGACGGCCTGGCAGGAGGCGCCGGTGAACCAGTAAATCACCGCGCCGCCCATGATGAGGCCAAGGATAATTTCGGGCTGCACGATGCTCAACGCGTCAATAACAGGCTTGAAAGGCCCCGCTACCCCGGAGGCGAGTTGGGCTTCATACATTTTCTCCAGCAGCATGATGATGCCGAACACCATCGTGGTGGCGCCCACGACGGCGGTGCCGATGAGCACCGGCTTGGCCGTGGCTTTGAAGGTGTTACCCGCACCATCGCCCTTTTCGAGCTGATACTTGGCGTTCTCGAAGTCCGCGTCGAAGCCGAACTGGGACTTGATCTGCTGCTTTACGTTCTTGATGGACTCGATCTGGCTCAGCTCATAGACCGATTGGGCGTTGTCGGTGACCGGGCCGTAGCTGTCCACCGCAATGGTGACTGGACCCATGCCCAGGAAGCCGAAGGCCACCAGGCCAAACGCAAAGATCGGCGCGGCAAAGGCGAACTTCGCCGGCATCATTGTCATTAGCGCCGGATTCTGGGAGAAATAATAGGAGGTGAACATGAGGAGCATGATGATCAGCCCCATCCAGAAGGCCGAGAAGTTGCCGGCCACAAAACCCGACAGGATGTTCAGGGAGGCACCACCGTGTTTCGAGCAGTTGGTCACTTCCTTGACGTGCCGCGAGTTGGTGCTGACGAAGATCTTGGTGAACTCGGGAATCAATGCCCCGGCCACCGTGCCGCAACTGATGATGACCGACAGCACCCACCAGAGGGCGGGTTGGGCTGCGCCACCGGCGTCCTTATAGTCACCCAGCAGTAGATAGCTGGCGGCGAACGTAATCAGGATAGACACCCCCGAGGTAATCCAAACCAGGTGGGTAAGCGGCGCTTCAAAGTCAAAGTCTTTCTTGCCGCCGAACATGGCTTTGCTGAGGGCTTCGTTCGCGAAGTAGGAAACCAGCGAGGTCACGATCATCAGCGAGCGCATGACGAAGATCCAGATAATCAGCGTGGCGCAAATGGTCGGGCTGGCAGCCAGCGCGAGGGCGAGAAACGCGACGAGCGCCACGCCGGTCACCCCGTAGGTCTCAAAACCGTCCGCCGTCGGTCCGACTGAGTCGCCGGCATTGTCGCCGGTGCAGTCCGCGATCACGCCCGGGTTCTTGGGATCGTCTTCGGGTAGCTTGAAAACGATCTTCATCAGGTCGGAGCCGATATCGGCAATCTTGGTAAAGATGCCGCCGCAGATACGCAGGACTGAGGCTCCCAGTGATTCACCGATGGCGAAGCCGATGAAACAGGGCCCCACCAGTTCGCGGGGCAAAAATGTCAGGATGCAAATCATGAAGAACAGTTCCACCGCGACGAGCAGCAGGCCGACGCTCATACCGGACCGGAGTGGAATGCCCAAGGTGGCGAGCGGGTTGCCCTTGAGTGCCGAGAACGCGGTGCGGGAGTTGGAGACGGTATTGATGCGGATGCCAAACCAGGCCACACCGTAAGAACCGAGAATGCCCAGGACCGAGGCCAGCAGGATCACCACAACGTTGCCCATCGTGTTGCCCTGGAGAACCTTGAAGTAATAAACCATGCAGGCCGCAATGAGCAGCCAGAGGATGGCGAGGAACTTGCCCTGGGTGAACAGGTAAGTCTTGCAGGTTTCCCAAATGCTGTTGGAAACCTTGGCCATGCTCTCATGCACCGGCAGGGCTTTGGTTTGCTTGTATTGGAGCAGGCCGAAGACCGCGGCAATAACGCAGATCACCAGCCCCACATACAGCAGGTGAACGCCGCTGACGCCGCCCAGGCCGCCGAAATGCACCGTCGTCAGATCAGGAATTACGATGTCTGACTCGCTGGCGTAAGCGCCTGTTGACGCCAGAAGCGTGATGAACAAAAGAACCGTCCAGTAGTAATACTTGTTATATTTCATAGATTTAAGCCTGTGACTATTGCAGAAGTGGGTGGGGGAATGCCAATCCTATTTTGCTTTTTTCTGGCACACTGGCACCGGGCGTCCTTTGGCATTTCCGCCACGAACCTCCGCTTCCTGAATGCGGCAAACCTTTGACACGGCGGGGCCAACCCTTATTCTAAGCGTGTGGGTATCGTCAACGTCACGCTCGGCAATCGCAGCTACGAAATCAAAATCGGCACTGGTCTCCTTGCTCGGTTGGGCGCCGAATGCGCCCGGCTCGGGCTCGCCGGCCGGTGCGCCATCATCACGGACACAAACGTTGCGCCCCGGTTCGGCAGCGCCGCGCAGAAGGCGCTGGTGCACGCCGGGTTCGCTCCTACGCTGATCACCATCCCCGCCGGCGAAACTGCCAAGAGTCTGAAATCGGTCGAGGCGTGCTACAATCAATTGGCCGCGCAGCGACTGGAACGGAAATCCTTCGTCATTGCGCTCGGCGGCGGCGTGGTGGGTGATCTGGCTGGTTTCGTGGCGGCGACCTACCTGAGAGGCCTCCCGTTCGTCCAGGTGCCCACGACTCTCCTCGCCCAGGTGGATAGCTCCGTCGGCGGCAAAGTCGGCTTGAATCTGAAAGCGGGCAAGAACCTGGTCGGAGCATTCTACCAACCCCGGTTGGTGCTGTGCGACCTGCGCACGCTCGTTTCGCTGCCCGTCCGCGAGTTTAAGGCGGGCCTCGCTGAAGTGATCAAATATGGCATCATCTACGATGCCAACCTGTTCCAGCGGTTGGAGTGCGATCTGCCCAAGCTGCTGCGCCGTGATCCGCGGACGCTGGCGGCGGTCATCGCCCGGTGCTGCGAAATCAAGGCGGATGTCGTTGGTCAGGACGAGACCGAGAGCGGCTTGCGGGCCATCCTGAACTTCGGCCACACTATCGGCCACGCGCTCGAAGCCATCTCCCATTACGGCAAGTATCTGCACGGCGAAGCGATTGCCATCGGCCAGGTCGCCGCGGCCGGGCTCTCCGCGCAGCTTCTCGGTCTGCCCGCGCCCGATGTGGACCGCATCCAGAGCCTCTTCCGGCGCACCGGGCTGCCGGCGCATGTGACATTGAATGCCTCGCAGCGGCAAAAACTCCTCGCCGCCATGCAGCTCGACAAAAAGGTCAGCGGCGGCGAGGTCAAGTTCGTGCTCGCGCGCCGAATCGGCGCCGTCGAATTTGGCCACCGGGTCCCCATGTCGTTGATCGAGCAAACTCTCAGCTCTCACCCCGCAACCCTCAACGAGTAGCATGTCCGCCGTCAGCGAAACGATCGTCCGCGAGTACTTCGAGCTGCACGAGTTCCTCGTGCGCCAGCACTGCAAGTACATCAGCCAGACGCGCCGGGAAGAAGATGACGACATTGACTTCTTTGTGCTCAACCCCCATCCGGAGGCACCCGCCAGCGCGTTGCCCTTCGTGCTCACTTCTCCGGATTTGGCGTCAGTCGAGCGTGCGATTGTTGTCGTCAAAGGTTGGCATACGGAGACCTTTAGTTCTTCCGTGCTGTCTCGTGCGTCGGCAATCTTTCGCTTCGTCGAACCCAAGGCCTTTCAGCAGGCCGCGCGTGCTTTTGGCAAGGATAACACACCGCTGAAGATCCTGGTGGTCCCGGCCCTGCCGCAGGCGGCCGCAGCCCGCGATGAGAGCATTGCCCTCCTCCGTTCCAAGGGCATTGACGCGGTGCTCCCCTTCCGCACCATGCTCGCCGAACTGGTGAACAAAACCGAGGTCAACCGCAACTATCAGAAGTCTGACCTGCTCCAGATCATTCGCATCCTGAAGAACTACGACCTGTGCCAGGAGCCGCAACTGGAGCTATTCCGAACCAAAGGAAAGAAGCCGGCCCCGGGCAAGAATCGGAAAGCCCAGCCTTGAATCCCCCGGTCGTGCGCCTCTTAGATTTTTCCAACCCCACCACCCTGGACAATTGGAGCGCGGACATTCTTGTCCGCGCTCCAACCACCCGGGGCGGTGGTTTTGGAACCCAATCTAAGATCCGCCCGTCGGCTACGATGCTGGGGCCGACGGGAGTGGGCGCACTCTGGTTCGGAGTGAGGCACCCCCCGAATCCGGCCTGTTTGGCTCGCAGGAAAAGCGGCGTCGCGCTTTGCGGGCCGAGATCCGCAGC
>SESF01011513.1_pt1 | contig 10616 bp, 7 predicted proteins | sample 3171521 | NCBI WGS metagenome assembly SESF01 (sample SAMN10866945, study PRJNA518727) | freshwater metagenome | biome: subpolar coniferous forest; feature: holomictic lake; material: water; isolation source: holomictic Lake 227, 6 m and 8 m depth | place: Canada: near Kenora, Ontario | collected...
CACGGCCTGGGCTTTTAACAATTACATAAAAGCGACAGCCGAAATTCCGGAGTCGGACTGTAATTCGTTTATTTTAAAAGGAACAATTGAAACGCCACAATTCTTATACTACGATTTGTCGACCGGACAGCCCCTGGAATTGAATAAGGATATCAAAGTGGCATGGATGGATGGAGCCGCTGTACTTAGCCATGTGATTACTTACCAGAATTATAGTCCGCCAACAAAAAATACGGATTATATTTTTGAAGTGACCGATCGGTTTACCTGTTTGGGAAAGGCTAATGTTCAGTACATCTCAATTGTTACTAAAGCTTCGTTTACAAATGTTCTGGAAGGTCAGCAAAAGAAAAGTGATCCAAATAAAACGGAAGCACCTTTGACTGTGACTTTTACCAATACTTCGGAAAATGGTGATGCGGGTAAGTACGAATGGTTCATTTTCAAGGATCTTCAGAAGATTAAAGATGAAATTAAGGCCGGAATCTTCAAGGATAGCATCATGGTTGTTGTTTATGACGACAGTCCTGTTTATACTTTTGAGCAAACAGGAACCTATATGGTGAAACTTGTTTCGAAAAAGGTTTCTGAGTTTACCACGTGTACCGATACATTTTATATGAAGGATTACATTGTGGCAGATTCATCGTTTATCCAGGCTCCCAATGTGTTTACTCCTGACGGCAACGGCATCAATGATAAGTTTGCCATCAAATTCTTTTCGATGAAATCGGTTAAAGTCACGATTCTAAACAGGTGGGGTAAGGTTCTTCATGTTTTTGAAAGCAATAATGTTCAGGGATTTTATAATACAGCCGAGACGATTCCTGAGTCGGTTTGGGATGGAAAGGTTGGAGGAAAATTTGCAACTCCTGGTGTTTATTATTACGTGGTTGATGGTATAGGCCGTGATGGTACGCGACGAAAGGCCAAGGGATTTTTTCATCTGTTCAGGGGAAAGTAAAAAATGGGCCAAAGAATCAAGAACTTTTTAAAGAATCATTTTCTGATACTGAAAATCAGGAACCGGTTTTATCCATCTGCGCAAATCAGCCAAAGGCAGCTATATCTGTATTACCGTGATGGTGTCAGAAACCATACTCTGCCTCAACTGAAGGACACCGGATTCCGGGTTTTCTCGCAGTTTGAAGAAGATGGACTGCTGCTTTTTATCTTCGCTGTGATTGGAATGAACAACAAAACTTTTATCGAAATCGGCTCAGATGACGGCATAAACAGCAACAGTGCAAACCTGGTTTTTAATTTTGGCTGGTATGGGTTGTTTATTGACGGCAATATAAAAAGCATTGAAAGAGGCCGAAAATTTTATGGCAAATATCCTCATCCTTGGACATACCCGCCCAAATTCGCATGTCAATTGGTCAAGCGGGAAAATATCAATCAGATTATTCAAAATGCTGGTTTTACAGGAGAAGTAGGACTTTTATCCATTGATATCGATGGAAATGATTACTGGATTTGGGAGGCGATTGACATCGTACAACCACAGGTGGTTGTAATTGAAACACACAATGAATTTGGATTCGAGGACCTTGTTGTTCCTTACGATCCCGATTACTTTTTCCCCGGAAAACATCCGGTTTATCATGGCGCTTCTCCAAAAGCAATGACCAAGCTGGCCAAACAAAAAGGTTACCGGTTGGTGGGAGCTAATGATCTTGGGTTTAACTTTATTTTTATCCGGAACGGAATTGCTGAAGAATATATTCCTGAAGTCAGCGTTGAATCGGTTTTGCAGCACCCGTCCATTGCCGAAGGAATAGCAAAGTTTGAAGAAATTAAAGATTGGGAGTACGAGCGAAATAGGATTCAATAGGACTTAAATTATTCATAGGACTCCATTTCATTTCGTCCTATGCTTATATATATTGGGGCTTTGCCCCTGTCAGTCCTGAAGGCACGGAATGTAAAAGCGCAGGATGAAATCCTGCGATAAAGCCAAAATAAAATGCAAAAACCCGGGGTGTTCCCGGGTTTTTTGTGTCAGTATTTCGAACCGATCAAATAGAATTGATCGTTATTCTTCTTTTTCTTCGGCGGCATAGGCTGCCAAAAGTTCTTCCTGAACTTCCTGAGGAACTTTTTCGTAGTTGGCGAATTTCATATTGAAAACACCACGGCCACCGGTTAACGAACTCAGCGAAGTAGAGTATTTGTTCATTTCCTTCAGCGGAACACGTGCGGTAATTTTTTCATATCCTCTTTCGCTGCCCATACCCATGATTAATGCACGGCGGCCTTGCAGATCGCTCATTACATCACCCATCCGGTCGCCCTGTACCCAAACATCCAGGTCATAAATAGGCTCCAGGATTTTTGCGCCGGCATCCCGGAATGCAATACTGAACGCATTTCGGCCAGCCAGTCGGAAAGAAATTTCGTTTGAATCAACGGGGTGCATTTTGCCATCGTAAATGTACACCCGAATATCACGGGCATATGAACCGGTCAGCGGACCTTCTTCCATTTTCTCCATGATTCCCTTCAAAATTGCTGGAAGGAAACGTAGGTCGATAGAACCACCAACGATACAGTTGTGATAAACCAGCTTCCCGCCCCATGGCAGAATATTTTCCTGGGTATCGCGAACAGAAATTTTCTGTTCCTTGCCATTCATGATGAACATGTTTTTAGGCAAACTGCCTTCTTCATAAGGTTCAATAATCATGTGAACCTCACCAAACTGACCGGAGCCGCCCGATTGTTTTTTGTGACGGTAATCACCCATTGCAAATTTGGTAATGGTTTCGCGGTAAGGAATCTTCGGTGCTTTAAATTCGATGTCGATTTTATGGATGTGATCGAAGTACCATTTTAAAGTGTTCAGGTGGTATTCACCTTGTCCTTCAACGATGAGTTGTTTCAGTTCCTTGTAATAATTGACAATATATGTAGGATCTTCATCTTTCATTTTGTGAAGTACTTCTCCCACTTTTTCATCATCGGTTTCAGCGACAGCATTAACTGCGACCCTGAATTTTGGATCAGGGAATTTAACTGGGGCAAATTTCAGGTCCAATTCCTTTTCGCAAAGCGTTTGGTTAAATTTTGTGTCCTTCAGTTTTACGGTGCAGCCAATATCTCCGGCAACAAGTTCGGTAACAGCGGTGCGGTTTTTTCCGGCAGTAACAAAAAGCTGCGAAATTCGCTCTTTGCCGTTATTGAAGGTGTTGTATAAATCTTTTCCTTCAGTAACCTTTCCTGACATGACTTTAAAGTAGGTTACCTCACCAACATGTGGTTCAATGGCCGTTTTGAATACAAACAGGGAAGTTGGATTTGATTCGCTCATTACGACAGGTTTTCCCTGAAGGATTTCGCGCATCGGCACCTGATAAGGAGCCGGAGCAATGTTACAGACAAATTCGAGGAGTCGGCCGACACCCATGTTTTTCTTGGCAGAAACGCAGAAAACAGGGAATAAATCGCGTTTGGTCATGCCGGTTCTGATTCCTCTTCTCATATCCTCTTCCGACAATTCACCCAGTTCAAAGAATAGTTCCATGAGCGATTCTTCATTCTCAGCAGCCATTTCAACCAATTCATTATGCAATTTGTCGGCGCGTTCTTTTTCCGATTCAGGAATGTCGAGAACCTGAGGTTTTCCACCATCCGGACCATATTTATACATTTTCATTTTCAATACATCGACAATGGAATTGAATCCGATGCCGGTTTCTACCGGATATTGTACAATGGTTACTTTATTGCCGAATTTGCCTTTTAAATTTTCGACATCCTGATCGTAATTCGCATTCTCGTTATCGAGATGGTTCAATACAAAAATAAGTTTGTTGTTGGCTAATTCGGCATGGCGGAAGGCCGATTCAGTTCCGGCGCCAATCCCGGTGGATGCATCAATAACCATCAGGGCAAGAGGAGCAACCTGAAGGGAAGCAACTACTCCTCCGCAGAAATCGTCCATTCCGGGAGTATCCAGAATGTTGATTTTTTTACCGTTGACTTCAGTGTACATGAGCGATGAAAATACGGAATTCCCGTATTCCTGCTCGATCAGATGGTAGTCGGAAACAGTATTCTTACTTCCAACGTCACCTCTGCGGTTGATTACTCCACCCTCGAAAAGCATTGCTTCTGCAAGGGTGGTTTTCCCACTGCCAGCATTACCAATTAGTGTAATGTTGCGAATTTCATCTGTTTTATAGACTTTCATACGAATTTATTATTGGTTTTTTAATCTTTTTTTATCAGTTTTCTGATGCATTATTTTAGAGAGACGACCAAAATTAGTAATAAATAATTAACAACCAACTTGCTGCATAATTACAGGGTTTGGTTATCTCGCGAGTTATTTTACGGGATCTATAAAGCTGAAGTGAATCAGTGGATTGTACTTTTTAGCCTTAATTTACATATCGATCTAATAGGTTGAAAACCAAATGCATGAAATATTTATATGTTTTTGAATATTTTTTTGATTTGTTTGAAAATGTTGCTCTGCTTGATTTTCAAGTTCCATCAAAATGCATTCCTATGTTAATGGATGGCAAACATAACTTTTTGCCGATATTGGAATGTCAACTGAATAAATGTGAACTGAAATTAGCAGATTCATTTAAATCTGCTATTTTTGAGCAACATTGATTCCGGTATGCCCAGATTTCCCTTTTTCCAACAATACGATGCTATGGATTGCGGACCTTCCTGTCTCCGCATGATTGCTGCATTTTACGGGAAGACCTACTCACTCCATAAACTTCGCGAACTGGCACATATTACCCGTGAAGGTGTTTCGCTGCTTGGCTTGAGCGAAGCCGCCGAAGCCATTGGTTTCCGCACCATCGGCGCCCGGATTACCTTTGAGCAATTGCTTGAAGCTCCAAAACCATGTGTTGTTCACTGGGACCAGGATCATTTTGTGGTAGTTTATTATGTCCGGAAAGGAAAAGTCTATGTTTCAGATCCGGCATTTGGACTGGTCGAATATTCGGAAACTGAATTTAAAAAACATTGGCTGGCAACCGTCAGACAAGGAGAACAAAAGGGAATTTGTTTGCTTTTTGATCCTACTCCCAAGTTTTTTGAACTGGAAGGTGAGCAATCGAACCGCGGCAATTTCAGGTTCTTGCTGAAATACCTGAAACCTCACCGCAAGCTGGTCATTCAATTGATTTTAGGTTTTCTGGTTGGAAGTCTGATTCAGTTGATCTTCCCGTTTCTTACCCAGAGCATTGTTGATGTAGGGATCAATACTCAGGACATTAACTTTATCTATCTTGTTCTGGCCGCTCAGATGATGCTTTTCCTGAGCCGGATGACCGTTGATTTCATCCGCTCATGGATTCTGCTTCACATCAGTACACGCATTAATATTAGTATCATTTCCGACTTCCTGATTAAGTTGATGAAAATGCCGATCGGGTTTTTCGACACCAAAATGATTGGCGATTTGCTTCAGCGCATTGGCGATCACCGCCGCATCGAACGGTTTCTGACTTCGCAGTCGCTTCAGGTTGTATTTTCCGTTTTTAATATTGTCATATTCAGTATTGTTTTGGCTTTTTACAGCTGGATTATTTTCCTCGTTTTTCTGTTTGGGTCATCAATCTATATTGCCTGGGTATTTTTATTTCTCCGGAAACGGCGCGAATTGGATTTTAAACAGTTTGTGCAGCTGGCCGACAACCAAAGCAAACTGATTCAGCTGATTAACGGAATGCAGGAAATTAAACTGAATAATTACGAAAGGCAGAAACGGTGGGAGTGGGAGAGGATTCAGGCCCGATTGTTCAAAGTAAATGTCAGTAATTTGTCATTGCAGCAATACCAGCAGGCTGGTTCGGTTTTCATCAACGAGACCAAAAATATTGTTATCACTGTGCTTGCAGCTACGGCAGTGGTTCATGGCTCTATGACATTGGGTATGATGCTGGCCGTACAATATATAATAGGTCAGATGAACAGTCCGCTCGACCAGATGATTGAATTCATGCAGGTTTCGCAGGACGCTAAAATCAGTTTGGAGCGATTGAGTGAGATTCACAATCACAAAGACGAGGACGAGGATCAGGAAGGAAAACTGAGCAGCCTTCCGGTTTCAGCAGATTTGAATATTACAGATTTGATTTTTCAATACGAAGGTCCGCATTCACCCAAGGTTTTAAATAACATAAATCTGGTGATTCCTCAAGGTAAGGTTACTGCCATCGTTGGCACCAGTGGAAGCGGTAAAACAACACTGGTGAAACTTTTGCTTGGATTCTATCCACCGGTTTCTGGAACCATAAAAGTTGGAGGTGCCGATTTGTCCGACTTTCAGCAGCATTGGTGGCGTGCCAAATGCGGAGCCGTTATGCAGGATGGCTTTATCTTTTCGGATACCATTGCCAGCAATATTACTGTTGGCGTTGAAGATCCTGATCTGGAACGGCTGGGATATGCTGTCCGGATGGCCAACATTCAGGAATTTATTGAAACATTGCCTTTAAATTATAATACCAAAATCGGTGCAGAAGGTGTTGGTCTCAGTCAGGGTCAAAAACAACGGATATTAATTGCCCGGGCTATTTATAAGAATCCGGAATTCATCTTCTTCGATGAAGCCACCAATGCATTGGATGCCAACAATGAAAAGGTAATTCTGGAGAATCTTGATGAATTTTTTGCCGGAAAAACTGTTGTTGTAGTCGCACACCGGCTGAGTACGGTAAAAAATGCCCATCAGATTATTGTCATTGAAAAAGGAAGTATTGTAGAAACAGGTAACCATGAAGAATTGACCCGCAAAAAAGGAGCTTATTACGAGTTGGTGAAAAACCAGCTTGAACTGGGGAATTGAGGTAGGTTAGGTGTCAAGGGATGCGCGTTGTTTTCGAAACCGAAACGCGCAACCCGCAACAAACAAATTATAGATTTCTGATACGACAAATAATTAGGATTGAATATGGAAAATGCCAAGACCAAAATAGAACTTCGAAGCGAAGAATTCCAGGAGATTGTGCAGCAATCGCCACGATGGATGATTCGGTCCGGTATTTCGCTTGTTTTCGGATTCTTGATCCTTTTACTTGCCGGAAGCTACTTTTTTAGGTATCCGGATGTGATTAAAACTAATATTGTAATATCCGCTCAAAATTCGATTGTTCAGAATGATACATTGGTAAAATCAGGCCAGCAAATACTTTCCATGGAACAAATACAAATTATTGGTAAGGTAAACCTACCTGCTAAAGAAGTCCGGAAGGTTGCCGTTGGACAAAAAGTTAACATTCGGCTCGAAGACTATCCTTCGCAGGAATACGGCTTTATCAAAGGTCGGATTATTCATATAGCATCGGCACCGGAAAATGGGAACTACCTCATCGAAGTTGAAATGCAGAAGAATCTGACCACCAGCTATGATATTCCGATTAAATTCAGTCAGGAAATGAAAGGGTCAGCCGAAATAATTACCGAAGATTTAAGATTGATTCAACGATTCATCAATCCTGTAAAATCCCTTCTGAATCGTCGCAATTCACATTCGGAGTAGGCTGCATTTGAAGCCATTACGCCAACTGCGTTAATAATCTCCAAAAAAGATCATTTATTTTTACCGAATTATTGGGTATTGTGTTCGCAATTTGTACTTTTGCGATCCGTTTTTATGAGAGTTCTCTGTAAAACCGATTGTAAGGTATTGGAATTGTGGAAAATTGCGATACCTTTGCAGACCAAATTTTTGCGTAGTAATATTAAAATTAAGAGTAGCTATATGCCAACGATTCAGCAGTTAGTTAGAAAAGGTAGACAAAGTAATGCGGAGAAGAGCAAATCTCCGGCTTTGGATTCTTGCCCACAGAGAAGGGGAGTTTGTGTTCGTGTATACACCACAACTCCTAAAAAACCAAACTCAGCTATGCGTAAAGTAGCCAGGGTCCGTTTAACGAATGGCAAGGAAGTAAACGCTTACATTCCGGGAGAAGGTCACAATCTTCAGGAACATTCAATTGTATTGGTACGCGGCGGCAGGGTGAAAGACCTTCCGGGAGTTCGTTACCATTTAATTCGTGGTGCTTTGGATACCGCCGGTGTTGAAGGTCGTACTCAAAGACGGTCGAAATACGGTACCAAAAGACCAAAAGTGAAAAAATAAGATTTCACTGATTTATTTATTTTAATGACGTTCTAGCTTAGTGGTTTGAGTTGAGTAAAGAGGCCCTAGAGCCGATTGAAGCCCACAAACGACAGCGAATTTAATTAACACTTAAGCATTACATAATGAGAAAATCGAAACCAAAGAAGAGGATCATTCTGCCCGATCCAAAGTTCAACGACATTCTGGTGACCCGCTTCGTCAATGACTTGATGTATGACGGAAAAAAATCAATAGCGTATCAAATTTTCTACGACGCAATGGACATTGTTACCGTGAAAATAAAAGATACTGAAGTAAGTCCGTTGGACGTGTTTAAAAAAGCACTCGAAAAAATTACCCCTCACGTCGAAGTTAAGAGCAGGCGAGTTGGTGGAGCCACATTCCAGGTTCCTATGGAAATTCGCCCTGAAAGAAAAACTTCAATCTCAGTAAAAAACTTAATTCTATATTCCCGCAAGCGTTCTGGCCGTTCAATGGCTGAAAAGCTCGCCGGTGAAATCGTTGCAGCTTATAACGAAGAAGGAGGAGCTTTCAAAAAGAAAGAAGATACCCACCGTATGGCTGAAGCAAACCGCGCATTTGCACACTTCCGTTTTTAGTATTTGAAATTGAAGAATAAATAGCGCATTAGTAAAAGGACAGATTAATTATAAAATGGCAAAAGACTTAAATTATACCAGAAATATCGGCATCATGGCTCACATTGATGCCGGAAAAACGACCACTTCGGAGCGAATCCTGTATTATACGGGTATCACTCACCGAATTGGAGAAGTTCATGATGGTGCAGCCACCATGGACTGGATGGAGCAGGAGCAGGAACGTGGGATTACCATTACCTCGGCTGCTACCACAACATTCTGGAAATATCAGGATATCGAACACAAAATTAATATCATTGACACTCCCGGACACGTTGACTTTACTGTTGAAGTAGAGCGTTCGTTACGGGTTTTGGATGGTGCCGTTGCACTTTTCTGTGCAGTTGGCGGAGTTGAAGCTCAGTCGGAAACCGTTTGGCGTCAGGCTGAAAAATATGGTGTTCCACGTATCGGGTTCGTAAATAAAATGGACCGCTCGGGTGCTGATTTTTATAATGTGCTTACTGAAGTAAGAGAAAAATTGGGTGCAAATCCGGTTCCTATTACTATCCCGATTGGTGCAGAAGAGAAATTTGAAGGAATGGTTGACTTGATTGAAATGAAAGCCATTCGCTGGAGAGACGACGCAACTCTGGGAACAACCTATTACATGGAAGAAATTCCGGCTGATATGGTTGAAATATCAAACGAATACCGTGGAAAATTAGTTGAGGCAGTTGCTGAATTTGACGATGAACTATTGGAGAAATTCTTCGAAGATCCGGAATCAATTACAGTTGATCAAATGTTGACTGTAATCCGCAAAGCTACAATTAGCGGTGTTATTATTCCAATGATTTGTGGATCGGCATTTAAAAACAAGGGTGTTCAGCGTTTGCTCGATGCCGTTTGTTCATTTCTTCCAAGTCCCCTTGATAAAGGCGATATAACTGGCGTTGAATATGATGATTCAGACGTTGAAATTATTCGTCACGCTGACGTAAACGAGCCTTTGGCTGCATTGGCATTTAAAATTGCTACCGATCCTTATGTTGGTCGTTTATGCTTCATTCGTGTTTATTCAGGTAAAATTACTGCCGGAGATTCAGTCTTTAATTCCAGAACTGGAAAGAAAGAACGTATTTCACGCATTTACCAGATGCACTCGAACAAGCAGAACCCAATCGATGTAATCGAAGCCGGTGATATTTGTGCTGCAGTTGGATTTAAAGATATCCGTACCGGTGACACTTTATCAGATCTTGATAATCCGGTAGTATTGGAAAGTATGGATTTCCCTGAACCAGTTATCGGAATCGCCATTGAGCCAAAAACTCAAAAAGATTTGGATAAACTGAACCTGGGATTATATAAATTGGCTGAAGAAGATCCAACATTCAAAGTGAATACTGATCCTGATTCAGGTCAGACGATTATTCGCGGAATGGGTGAGCTTCACCTTGAAATTATTGTTGACCGTTTGCGTCGTGAGTTCAAAGTGGAATGTAACCAGGGAGCTCCCCAGGTTGCCTACAAGGAATGCATCACCAAAATGGTTGAGCTTCGTGAAGTGTTCAAAAAACAATCCGGAGGCCGCGGTAAATTTGCAGATATCAGCGTTCGTGTTGAACCTGCTGATGAAGGTAAAGTTGGACTTCAGTTTGTTGATGCCGTAAAAGGCGGAAACATTCCACGCGAATATATTCCATCGGTACAGAAAGGTTTCGAATCTGCTTTGGTAAACGGTCCTTTGGCCGGTTTCACAGTAGATAGCCTGAAAGTTACTTTACTTGACGGTAGTTTCCATGCAGTTGACTCCGATCAGCTTTCATTTGAAATCTGCGCACGTCAGGCATTCAAAAATGCAGCCGGAAAAGCAGGTCCAAGATTACTCGAACCAGTTATGAAATGCGAAA
>SESF01011372.1_pt1 | contig 10613 bp, 11 predicted proteins | sample 3171521 | NCBI WGS metagenome assembly SESF01 (sample SAMN10866945, study PRJNA518727) | freshwater metagenome | biome: subpolar coniferous forest; feature: holomictic lake; material: water; isolation source: holomictic Lake 227, 6 m and 8 m depth | place: Canada: near Kenora, Ontario | collected...
AACGAGCATACCGTTAACTAACCTAGATGCTGACTTTAATACGCCAGTAACCATTGGGAATACCACCGTTGGTCTAGGAAATACTGTCACTACCCTTGGTAATGTCACATTAAACAATGTCACTATTACTAGCGGTACGATTAACGCTTCTGTAACTGAAGCATATGCCAATGCTAATTCTGTAGTTTATGCCAATGCTAGTAAAGTAGGCACTACTAACGCCAATTTAACTTATGACGGAACTACTTTTACAGCCGTCAATGATGCTTCTATATCAGGTCTTACTGTTGGTAAGGGTGGTGGTGCTGTAGCTACAAATACTGCTGTTGGTTTAAATGGTCTTGGCTCAAATACCTCTGGAGTTCGCAATACTTCTTTAGGTTATGCTGCATCTTCAACAAATTCAACATCTGCTGATAACACAGGTATTGGTTACGCTGCTTTAAATCAAAATACTGGTTCATCTAATACGGCAGTTGGCTCTCAATCGTTGCAATTAAATTCATCAGGTGCAAGTAATACGGGAGTTGGATATGGTTCTCTATACAATAACACCACCGCATCTAACAACACCGCAGTAGGTTATAAAGCTGGGTATAGTAATACTACTGGCGGTATTAACACCTTTATTGGACAAAATGCTGGTTACAGCAACACTGCAAGTAGTTATTCTACTTATGTTGGTACTTCGTCTGGAAATAATGCAACAGGAGATGGAAATACTTGTTTAGGGGTTAATTCTGGTTACTTTGTTACAGGAACTTATAATACTTTTGTAGGTTTAAGTTTGCAAGCAGGAAATCCTGTAGGTGCTGGTCAATTAGTAACCACAGGTTCTAAAAATACTATTCTTGGTGGCTATTCAGGCAATCAAGGCGGTTTAGACATCCGTACAGCAAGTAACTACATTGTGTTATCTGATGGTGATGGTAATCCTCAAGCAACAATGTATCAAGGTGGTTCACTTGCTTTATCAGGTGCAACACCTAAGGCTGGTACAGGCATCACATTCCCAGCAACTCAATCTGCTTCATCTGATGTAAATACATTAGATGACTATGAAGAAGGTACTTGGACACCTACACAAGGCGCAGGTTTAACTGTAGTTGGCGCATTTACTTCTAGTGGTACATATACAAAGATTGGAAGATTAGTCACAATTGTCGGTCAAGTGCAAGGTGCAACTTCTGTAGCAACTTCTGGAAATAGCATTTTAGTTGCAGGACTTCCTTTTACAGCTTCAAATTCTGGTATCGGTTCGTTGTTAAATGGTGGGCTACTTGCTTCAGGAAGTGTTATTTCTTCTGCTAGTTCACTTTATTCTACTGCGGTGGCAGCAACTACAGTTATTTATTTTACTGTAACCTACTTTACAACTTAATTAGCGTGGATTCGCTATTCAGAAAAGGAGCATTAAAATGGCATTAGAAAAACAAGTAGTAGTAGACCAGATTACCGTAACCGAAACAGGTACAGTCCTTGTGCGTGAAGTTACTCGTATCTTAGAAGATGGTGTAGAGATTTCTAAACAGTATCACCGCACTTCACTTGCACCTGAAGCTGATTTAACTGGCGTACCAGCCAATGTTGTAGCTATCTGCAATGTAGCTTGGACACCTGAAGTAATCGCAGCGTACCAAGCAGAGCAAGCTAAAAACGAATTGTTAACACAAACTCCACAGGAGTAGTTATGGGAATTAACGCTTTTACACCATCTGGTAACACCGTTGTTTTAACGGCTGCTACTTCTTATCCAAGTGCCATACAAGCCACCTCAAGTTCAGGTAGCAGTATGCAATACCGAATTATTAACTCATCCACAACTCAAGGGTGCTTTTTATCGTATGCCCAGACACAGGCTTTGGCTCAGACAAACTGCGTTATTCCTACGGCTGGAGCTGGTAACAGCACTACTACTTTGTATGTATTACCCAATACAGATGAGATTTTGACATTTAACCCAGGAGCTTGGTTTACAGCAGTTACTGCTGCCAATAGCGCAACTTTGTATATTGTTCCTGGCGATGGAATGTAATGCTCAAGGTTTCTGGCAACTTTGCGGGATCGTTAACATACCAAAGCACTTGGGATGCCAACTCGAACAGCCCGTTTTTACAAAGTTCTGTCGGAACTAAGGGTTTTTACTATATTGTTTCCGTTGCAGGAAGCACTAATTTAAACGGCATTACCTCTTGGAATGTTGGTGACTGGGCAGTATTTGACGGATCAGTTTGGGAAAAAGTAGATAACACTGATGCCGTAACATCTGTTAACGGACAAACGGGAACAGTTGTTTTAACAGCCAATGATGTTGGTGCAACCCCTAATACGGTTTATGTCCTTGCTGGAACAGGTCTTACTGGGGGTGGCAGATTAACTGCCAATGTCACTTTAACCAATGCTGGCGTTACTGCCTTTAATACCCGTACAGGAAATGTCACTCTTTCAAGTGCTGATGTCACTACTGCTTTAGGATTTACCCCAGGAACAGGTAACGGATCGGTTACCAATGTATCTACAGGCACAGGCTTAACGGGTGGTCCAATTACCACCGCAGGCACTATTAGCCTAAACAATACTTCGGTAACTGCGGGTACTTATGGAAATGCCACTATCAACGGGGTGTTTACTGTAGATGCTCAAGGAAGGCTAAGTAGCGCCTCAAATGTCACTATTTCTGGCACTACTCCAGGTGGAAATGCTGGAGGTGACCTTGCAGGAACATATCCTAACCCCACTTTAAACACTTCTGGGGTGGCTGCGGGAACTTATGGTAGCGCAACGGTTTCACCACAAATTGCCGTAGATGCTAAAGGTCGGATTACTTCGGCTTCCAATGTCACCATTACAGGAGTATCCCCAGGTGGTGCAGCGGGTGGAGATCTAACGGGTAGCTATCCAAATCCAACTTTAAATACTAGCGGTGTTGTTGCGGGCACTTACGGCAATGCTAGTGTTACTCCTCAAGTCGTTTTTGATGCTAAAGGCAGGGCTACATCAGCGACTAATGTGGCAATTGCTATTGCAGTAGCTCAAGTATCAGGAGCAGTGCCAAATACAGTATCCGTTGTTGCGGGTACAGGTCTTACTGGCGGTGGCGCATTAACAGGTAGCGTAACTTTAAATGCACTAGCCAATAGCGTTAACCAAAATGTAACCGTTCAAAACAATGGTATTTTTGTTGCATCGCAACCAGCTATTAACTTTTTGCCTGGTGCAAATATCACTATTACCACCGCTAATGACACGGCTGGGAATAGAGCCAATGTCACTCTTGCGGTTAGTGGTCTTGGAAACATGGCGTTTCAAAGCTCTAGTAATGTGGCAATTACTGGCGGTACAATCAATGTAACCACTGTTAACCATACTGCTAATACCGCTTCAAATGTAACTTACACATCAGCAACGATGCAGCTTATTCCTGCTGGTTATATTAACTTTGATCTGAATGGCGTACTCGTGAAGATCCCTTACTACAACGCATAACATGGAAACTAATCAACTTTTATTCAATGTCATTATCGGTGCTTTGTATTTAGTGGCGGGATGGCTTATGAAAGTCATGTGGGACAGTTTGCGTGATCTTAGAATAGCCGATACGATCTTAGCTGAGAAGGTCGGAACAATTGAGGTGTTGGTAGCGGGAAGTTACGCTAAACGAGATGAATTAGACAAGATGGCAGCAGCAATATTTTTAAAGTTAGATCGGATTGAAGCTAAATTAGATACTAAGGCTGACAAATGAGAAAGGCAGGGTAAAGCTATCAATATGGAATCTTTATCCATTGTTAAATTTGGTGATCCTGAATCACTAGGAGAGTTTTTGTTTGAAAATGGGGTGCAACACTACCTTTTTTGGGAAACATTAGCTGATACAGGCTTTTCTTACCCTAAATTCCCCATAACAGATGCCAATATTGATAACCTAGATGACTGGTTATTGGCTCATCAAGTAGAGCATCAAGCTCTTGCTAGTTATTTAAACTTAAGCAATCCATTCAATATGTTGGATGTAGATTTTAATAAAGAGAATGATTTTTACGATTGGCTTGGTACGCATTACACAATTCATCAACAAATTGCTGCTTCTTTAGGACTTTTTTAATGACTCCCACCCCCCAAAAAAATCAGGATTTTGCAGTGCAACAAGAATTGCAAATTGAACATTATTTCATTGGTGGAACTTATGCCAGAAGGCAAATTTTAAAAGCTGGCGCAAGCATTTCTACGCACAAGCATAAATTTGACCACATGAGCATTTTGGCTAAAGGCGTGGCTAATGTAACTGTAGATGGCGTATCTATTATTTATAACGCACCTACTGTTATTGAAATAAAAGCAGAAAAAGCCCATCGAATTGAATCTTTGGAAGAAGTGCATTGGTACTGTATTCATGCAACTAACATTACAGACCCTGATTTAATAGATCACGAAACATTATTGGAGGATTGATATGGGTTGGGATTCGGGTAGTTATGTAGATGTCAGTTCAATACCAGATTTTGGAAGTTCTGGTTCTGTTGGTTTTGATAGTCCACAACCTTTGCCAGCCGATCTTGTTGCTGCCGATAATGCAGCAATGGCAAATGTTATGGCTAACATATCAGGTCAAGCGCCTGCTTTTGAAAGCCCATTACCGTTTGATACAACCCAAATTCCCGCAGAATTAAATACTCAGCTTCAAAATTTTACTCAAAGTTTAATGAGCCAGTTAGTCAGTATTCAAGGACTAACCTCTAATTTAACTGCTGAACAAAAAGCGGTTAATGATGCTGCTGCTGCTTATACAAAGGCTTATAACGCTAATGCGGGAACTGTTGCTCAAAACAGAGCTTTGGCTGCAAGGGATCAGGTAGGCGTTGATCGTAATACGGGTTCTTATAGACAATATTATCAAAACAATGTAAACCATTGGAACGCTTTGGCTAATGCTGCCCAAGCGCAAATTGATGCTGCTAAAGCTACTTACACTGCTGATTTAAAAGCCTATCAAGATAATTTAGCTACTTTAAAATCAACTGTTACGGATTACACTAAAAATTACACTGACTACACTAAAGCGGTGCAAACTGGTCAAGTAGATGCTAAAGCTACGGCTGATGCAGCTAAAACAGCTTCAGATGCTCAAGCAGCAGCCGATAAAGCATCAGCCGATGCAGCTCAAGCAGCCCAAGATAAAGCAGCAGCAGATGCCAAAGCAGCAGCCGATGCAAAGGCAGCAGCGGATGCTCAAGCTGCTCAAGCAGCGCAAGCAATAAAAGATGCGCAAGCAGCAGCAGATCTAAAGGCTAAAGCTGATGCCGAGGCACAAGCAAAAATAGCAGCAGATGCTCAAGCCAAGGCGTTAGCGGATGCCCAAGCAGCAGCGAATGCTAAAACCGCTGCGGATGCTCAAGTAAAAGCTGCCTCCGATGCCCAAGCAGCAGCTAAAGCACAAGCCGATGCCCAAGCAGCAAATGATGCGCAAGCCAAAGCAACGGCAGATGCAGCAGCAGCCAAAGCAGCTCAAGATAAAGCGGTTGCAGATCAAATGGCTAAAGATGTAGCAGCTAAAACTGGAGGTACTGGTAGTGGTGGTACTGGTGGTGGTCCATCAACCACTCCATCTACTAGTCCAGGAACAGGCGGAACAGGTGGCGGTGGAGCAGGAGATACACCTAGCACTGGAAAAGATGCTATTGGAACTCCAAGCACAGATCCATCAAATATAACAACAACCCCTTCAACAGAACCTACTACGCCTACTACTCCCCCTATCACGCCTCCTACAACTGATGTTCCACCTCCTACGCCTGATGTTCCAATTCCTCCAGACGAGCCTAAAGCAAAAGACCCGTATGTGCCATTGCAAACACCAGACGATTGGAATTTACAATTTAGGCTTGGTCCTTTAAATTTGAAAGGTGGTGGTGGCGGTGGTAGATCTTCTGCCCCTGTTTACGCATCTTCAGATCCATTAGCCACTTCTTTATTGGGAACTGGATTAAGCACTAGACCAGATGTTTCAAGCACTGAAGCACCATATTTACTGGGTACGGATGAAGCAAAGAAAAATGTTTGGAATACTGAATCACTTAAAAATGCGTTAGGAATATAAATGGCAAACATCAACAAAGCCCTTGGCACAGATTTAGCATCTATTGCTCAATTACTTCGTTCAAAAGGGCGTGGTAAAGATACTATGTTGGCTCATATCACGCCTAAAGAAGCAGCTTTGCTAAAGCGCAGAGGTGGATCAGGTAGTATCAACCCTGAAACTGGACTTCCTGAGTTTGAAGATTCTGGCTCTTATGATTATTCTCCTCCAGAACCTGTTTCTCCAACTTATGATGTTGTTAATCAACAAGGTCAATTTACACCTACACAAGCCGATACTGGCGTGCCTGTACAAGTAGGATCATCCTACACACCAGGCGGTGATGCTTATGCTCCCGTTGGTCCATCTGGCAACTTACAATCTGCTGACATATTGAATCAATATGGTCAAACAACACCGTATGTTGCAGGTCAAACTACTATGCAACAAGCTGGTCCAGCTTTCCCAACGGTTACATCTGCTCCATCACCTACTGCTCCTGGAGTAGTTACTCCTGATGGAGCGCCTGGAGCAACCGACAGTGGTAAAAGTATATTGGATAAAGCAAAAGCTGCAATGCCTGGAGATAAAACTACAGACTTCCTTACAAGACTTGGTTTAACAGGTGCTTTAGGTGCTTTTGGAGCTAGTCAAGCTCGTAAAGCTAGCACTCAAACACAAGCTGCAACACAACAACAACAAGCTCTTGCGCAACCTTATCAAACTCAAGGTCAGAATTTAATTGCTCAAGCTCAGCAAGGTTCTTTAACACCTGCAAGCAAACAAGCCTACGATGTTGCTAAAGCACAATTAGCTCAAGGACAAGCAAATAGGGGTGGTGTTGGATCTCAACAATCAGCCAATCAACTAGCTACTATTTATCAAAGTTTGCTAGACAATCAATACAATTACGGCTTGAAAGTAATGCAAATTGGTGACAATATTGCTATGGGCGCTATTAAGAGTGGGTTGCAAATGGATCAGCAGCTTAACATAGCCACTACCAATTTTTATTCTCAATTGGCTAATTATGTTTCTGGAGGCAATATGCAAAGCTACCCAATTCAGCAAACTCAACCACGAACAGGTCAATAATGGCTATCAATCCAACCGCAATGCCACCAAAGACTGAAGCTCCTGCTCCAGAGATTGCTCCAGAAGTTCTTACTGGAATGAAGCAGTATCCATTTTTGAAAGAACAGCAATCTGCGGGTGAAAAGGCTTCTGAAGCAAGTATTAGAGCTAAATTGCTTCAAGAATCCACTGCGCTTGAAGAAAAAGGTAAGGCTCTTGAAAAAATTAGTTCTGAAGATAAGGCTTATTACCAAGACATTAAAGGCAAGATGGAGAAGCCACCTGAGTTTAAACCTACTCAGGAAAACGCTATGGAATTGGGGTCTGTCTTTAGTTTAATTGGGACTATGGGCGTGGCTCTTGGTGGTTCAGGAAAGCTATCAGGTCTTAATGCACTAAATGCTATGGGCGGTATGCTCAAAGGCTGGCAACAAGGCAAAAAAGATGTATTTGAAAAAGAACAAAAGATTTTTGACAAGGAAGTAGCTCGTATTAAGTCTGTTAACGAAATGTTAATTAAAGACTTGGAGCAATATCAAAAGTTAAGGGTTACTGACAAAGAGGCTGCTATGGTACAGGCTCAGCAAATAGCATCTAAGAACCCAGGCGTTATTGCATCTTTACTTGGATCTGGTAAAGCAGATGTAGCGTATGAAATTGCTAAAAAGAACACTGAAATTCATACCAAGATTATGGAACTATCTGCCAAAAATCATTTAAGTGGTGCTGGCGGTGCATTGCCTAAAGATGCTAAAACAAAGCAAGATTATCAAGTGAAATACCTTTCATCTAGAAATATTGATGAAATTCTTGGTCTTTTGAATGATCCTAAGTTTGCAGGGTTAATTAACCCAACAACGGCAATAACACCAGCTTTCTTTTTAAATTTGCGTGAAAAATTCCCAGAACTTGGTCCTAAATTGGCTCGTGTACAAGCTATTGAGTTTGAAACTGGTGGTAAATCGCTTACTAAGAACGAAAGAGAAATTCTTGAGCCTATTTATGGTTGGAAAGGCTTAACTGCTGAAGCTCTTAGAACAAGATTAGGTGAAGCCAAGCGCACTTTAGACAATAACCTTGCTTTAAATGAAGTGACTTATCCAGGGTTTAAACCATTAAGAGAGCAATTTGATAAAGTTTATACAACCACTGGAAAAGTACCTGAAATTCCTGGTGGTAGCAAACAAGATATTGACACATTAAGATCTCAAGCAAAAGCAAGAATTGCTGCTGGTGGTTCAGAAGATGCGGTAAAAGCACGATTTAAAGAATTGACTGGTGAGGAGCTGTAATGGCAGATCCGTTTGCTGATATTCCTATAAAACAAGAAAAAGCAGATCCGTTTGCTGATATTCCTGCTAAGCCTAGCTTTGGGGAAAAGGCTGAGGGTTTTGTGTATGGTTTAGCTACTGGTATTCCTGGAATGTTGGGGGATATTGAAACCATGTTGCCTGGTGGACCTGAAGTAGGAGCAAAAGGTCAAGGCGCATTAAAAGGTAAAGAAACCGTATTCCCAACTACTGAGAATGTTAGGGAAGGCTTAACCAAGTTAGGTTTGCCACCACCTCCTAATCCCGCTGTTAAAAATTACATCACTGCTGGTGAAATTGCCCCTGCTGTGGTTGCTGGCGGTAAAGGCTTATACGAAGTTGGAAAAGGTGTTTATGGCGGAGCTAAGATGCTTGGTGAACGCCTTGCACTAGGTAAAACATCTAAGGCTTTAGCAGAAGATCTGCGCTTAGCAAGCAAAAAACAAGCTGGTCAAATTGCTAAAACTTCTGGTGAAGAAATGACCGCTGCTGAACAAAGAGCTGCTATTGCGGGTAAGGCAGAGGAAAAAGCAGGTCGAGGCGGTGAAATAGCATTGAAACCATTGCCAGGCGTTACCACTGAGATGGAAGCTGGTCGCTTTAAACCTATTGCTCAGACTGCTCAAGATATAGGCACAAAGATTAAAGATAGTGCTAATAAAGTCATGGATAGGCTTAAGGGTACTCGTGATGCCAATGCTAAAGTGAACAAACAAGCTGCTTTTGGTGAAGCGTTTAAAAAAGAAGCTGCTGGACAATCTATTAAAGACACCAAGGCTTATAACAATGCCCTTGAAGAAATTGATACGATGATTAAAAATCCTACAACGGGCTTATCCAATGCTCCTGTAGGTGAAATTGAAAATCAACTTAAAAAAGTTCGTGGAATTTTAGATCGCACTATTGTTGATGTAGATGGCACTGTTATATCCAGAGCGCCAGCCAGTTTTGAGGGTTTAGAGGATGCCAGAAGGTTCTTGCGTGATCGCTCTTACGGTATGCCAGCAGAAGGTTACGATGCTATCAGCCAACAGATGGCAGGTCGTTTAGCAGACCGTATTGAAGCAATCCAAAAGGAGTTTTCTCCTAGTATTGAAAAGTTTTTATCCCAATACAAGAAGGATTCTGAGCCATTGCGGGTATTCCAATCCAAGGTTGGTAAAGCATTAACCGATGTTCAATTGCCAGGCGGAGGCACTAACTTTGCTTCTGTATCTTCTCAAGACATCCCAGGCAGAGTATTCAAGTCAAAAGAAAACTACAGTGCTTTAGTAGATGCTTTTGGTGGTGATCGCAAATTGGCGCAAGCAGAAGCCAAGCGTTATTTTGCCAGCCAATTAGAAGGTAAAGGCACTGCTAAAGAAGTCGAGAACTTTATTCGTCAAAATAGAGCTATGCTTAAAGAAACCGATTCTTTAAAGATGGCTGAAAAATATGCAATAGATTTAAGGACTTACGAAACTCGTACTGGCGCTGCTGGTCAAGTTAAAAAATCTGAAGAAAAGATAGCTCAAGAGAAAAAACAACTGGTTCAGGATTATCAAACCTTTGAATCAGATCTTTCCGTTGCTGCCAATGATCCAACCAAGATTGTTACTGCAAGTAATAATTTAGCTAAGAGAATGTTAGATCATGGTCAGATTGACCAGATGCAATATCGTGAATTACAAGGTCAAATTGAAAAAGTACGGTTAACAGTTCGTGATGCAAATCAGATGAAAGACCAAATCAAACTGTTTGTTTATAGAGCATTAGGCTACGGTGCTTTGGCTACCGCTGGTGGATATGGCGCAATGAAGGTATTTGAATGAGCAAGAAAAGTAAAGGCGTTAACCCCGATTTAGAGGAAGCAGTTAGCACATTGCTTAAAGAAGTCATGGCGGATGAAACCGCTTCTTTGACTGATAAATGCAAGGTTATTGATCGTGCCGTCAACATTGAGAAGCTCAAACAGAAGATTTCTGACGATGAATGGGGATCAGGATTTGGAACAGTTGATGATAACGATGAGTAAGGTTAAACTGTGATCTGGAATAGATCAATTGGGGATAATTATGGAAGCAGTAGGAATTTTACGCCTAGCATTAGGGGTCATTACAGACCGTTTGATTACGATTTTGGCTCTAATAGCCTCAAGCGTGATGTGCGGTTGG
>SESF01014333.1_pt1 | contig 10611 bp, 9 predicted proteins | sample 3171521 | NCBI WGS metagenome assembly SESF01 (sample SAMN10866945, study PRJNA518727) | freshwater metagenome | biome: subpolar coniferous forest; feature: holomictic lake; material: water; isolation source: holomictic Lake 227, 6 m and 8 m depth | place: Canada: near Kenora, Ontario | collected...
CTCGGCATGAAGGACGGGGTCGTCGACATCGCGGCCTATCACGACTTCGATCCCAAGATCGCGAAGAAGGCCAAGGACATGATCGCCGACTCCAGGAAGAAGATCACTGCCGGCAGCCTCAAGATCCCTGTTGTCACTGTGGCGACGAAGTAAGCCAGAGCCTCCCAGGTGGCTTTGCCGGCGATGCTCGTCATGCGGGACATCCGGAAATCCTTTGCAGGAGTTCCGGCCAATGACGGCATCTCCTTCGATGTCGGGGAGGGCGAAATCCACGCCCTCCTCGGCGAGAACGGAGCCGGCAAGACCACACTCATGAACATCCTGTACGGAATCTACGCCGCCGATTCCGGAAGCATCGTCTGGCGCGGCGGGGAACTCGGGGGCCACGGTCCGAAAGAGGCCATACGCCTCGGCATCGGCATGGTACACCAGCATTTCATGCTGGTGCCAACCCTGAGCGTATCCGAGAACATCACACTTGGTTTGAAGTCCCGGGGTCATCCCTTTCCTGACCGTCGCCGGCTCGATACGGACATCCGTGAGCTGTCAGCGCGCTACGGCCTCGACGTCGATCCAGTTGCAAAGGTCGCTTCGCTCTCGGTGGGCGAGCGGCAGCGCGTCGAGATCATGAAGCTCCTGTACCGCGACGCGCGGCTTCTCATCCTCGACGAACCGACGGCCGTGCTGACTCCCTCTGAGACCGATGGCCTTTTCCGCGTCCTCGCCACCTGCAAGGGCCAGGGCCATTCCGTGATCCTCATAACTCATAGAATATCCGAGGTCCTGTCCTTTGCCGACCGGATCACCGTGCTTCGTGACGGCGCCAAGGTAGCGACACTCGAAGCCGCGGGGGCGACCCCCGCCGAGCTTTCGATCCTGATGATCGGGAGGGAGCTCAAGTCTCCCGCGAAGCGGGACGCAGCAGCCGCGATGCCTTTGCATGCCGCAGCTCCGCCACTCCTTGCCGCAGCGGCCGCAGTGCCTTCGCGTGCCGCAGTTCCGCCCTCCCCTTCCGCCGCCCAGGATCGCGCGGGGCTCGAGGCCAGGGCCATCTCCCTGCATCCGGTCTCGGGCAAGGGCCTTCAGTCGGTCTCTTTCTCCGTCGCACCGGGCGAGATTTTCGGCATCGCGGGAGTCGACGGCAACGGACAGAAGGAACTGGCCGAGTGCCTCCTCGGGCTCAGGATTCCGGATTCGGGGAGGCTCCTGTTTGGCGGCCTCCCGGTCGAGGGCCTGGGACCCGGACAGAGGAAACGGCGGGGCCTGGCCTACGTTTCAGATGACCGGCACCACGATGGACTGGTACTGGGCTTCGACCTGGCGGAAAACTACCTGCTTGGGAAGTTGGACGACCCCCGATTCGTCCGCTTCGGCCTGGTCGACCGGAAGGCCTGCCTGAGAGGCGCGGCCGGGGCCATCGCGGACTATCACATCAAGACGCGCGGGCCCAGCGAGGAGGTAAGGCTCCTCTCCGGCGGGAACCAGCAGAAGCTCATACTTGCGAGGGAGCTGTCCTCAGGGCCGGCCATCATTGTCGCCTTCCAGCCTGCACGGGGGCTCGACATCGGTGCCACCGAGTTCGTCCATGAACGGCTCCTGGAGCGCAGGGCCGCTGGATCCTCAGTGTTGCTCATATCCTCGGACATGGACGAGCTCCTGGGTCTGGCCGACCGCATTGCGGTCCTCCATCGCGGCAGGCTTTCCCCGGCCTATGACAACGACGGCAGCCTCGACATGATGCGCATCGGCCTCCTCATGGGCGGCCAGGGAATGGCGGAGGAAGCATGCGCCTCCTGAGGACCCTCGGCTTCGCCGCGCTGGTCCTCCTCCTCGTCCTGGCCGTGGCCGCAGCCCTCGTCATCGCCGTGCGGGCCGATCCTGCCAAGGCAGCCTCCGGCTTCCTGCGCGGGGCCTTCGGTTCCTTCTACTCCATCTCCGAAGTCCTCGTCCGCGCGACGCCCCTCATCCTGGCCGGACTCGGGGTCTCCATCGGCTTCCGCACCGGTTTCTTCAATATCGGCGCCGAGGGGCAGATCTACCTCGGAGCCACGGCGGCGACCGCGGTCGGATTGCTCTTCCCCGGGCTCCCTTCCCTTGTAATGTTGCCCATGGCCCTCCTCTGCGGCTTTGCCGGAGGGGGCCTGTGGTCTGCCGTGCCGGGTTTCCTGAAGTCACGCTTCGGACTCTCGGAAGTCATAACTACGATCATGTTCAACTACATCGCCATCAATGTCGTGGGCATCCTCGTCCGCTCGGTCATGAAGGATCCCTCCTATCCCCTTCCCATGTCCCCCGATCTTCCCGAAGCCATGCGGTTGCCCGTCATACTCGAGCCCACCCGTCTGCATCTTGGCCTCGTGATCGCACTCGCCGCCGCCCTGGGGGTCTGGTTCCTCATGTCCAGGACAGTTGCCGGTTTCAGGATGCGGGCAGTCGGCCTGAATCCACGGGCTTCCCTCGTCGCCGGCATTTCGGTGCCTGCCAACCTTCTCCTGGCCTCGGCCCTGTCGGGTGGCTTTGCAGGCCTTGCGGGGGCCATCGAGATCACCGGCATCCACCATCGCCTCCTCGAGGGCATCTCTCCGGGTTTCGGATATGTTGCCATCATCGCGGCCCTCCTCGGGAGGAACCATCCAGGTGGTATCGTCATCGCCTCTTTGGGCATCGCCGCCCTCCAGGTCGGTTCCGCGTCGATGCAGCGCGCATCTGGTGTACCCAGCTCCATCTCCTGGATCATCATGGGAGTCCTGGTGCTTCTCATCCTTGCCCGTCGACCGGCCGGCGGCAGGATAGCCGGCGGCAGGATAGCCGGCGGCAGGATAGCCGGCGGTACCAAGGTCGGTGCCGGCAAGGCGGGACGATGAGCGACACATCAGGTTTTGCAGCCCTCCTGGGCGAAGTCGCCACCTTCGCGGCTGCCTCGGTCCGGATGGCAGCGCCCCTCCTCATCGCGGGCCTTGGCGAGTCGATCTCCGAAACTGCTGGAATACTGAACATAGGACTCGAGGGCATCATGCTCTCGGGCGCCTTTGCCGCCTTCATCGTCGCCTGGGCTACCCAGAGCGTCTGGCTCGGCATCCTTGCGGGCATCGCCGGGGGCATGACAGCCAGCCTCCTCCACGCCCTTCTCGGGGTGGGCCGCAGGGCTGACCAGACCATCACGGGACTCGCCCTCAACTTCCTGGCCTCGGGTCTTACCAGTTATTTCTTTCTTATGGCCTTTGGAAGGACCACGAGCCTGCCCGAATGTCCGGTGCTCCCCGCCGTGGAGATTCCCCTCCTCTCGTCGATCCCCTTCTTCGGGCCGGTGTTATTCTCGCAGAATCCCTTTGTCTATTTCGCCTTCGTGGCTACGGGCCTGGTCTGGCTGCTTTTCCGGCGCAGCGAGTGGGGAGTGATCCTGCACGCAGCCGGGGAAAATCCCCACGCTGCCGACTCGGCCGGCCTCGACGTCATTCGTACGCGCTATGTGGCTGCTGCAGCCAATGGCTGTCTTGGCGGTCTGGCCGGTGCATCGATAACCCTCGGAACCCTCGGCTTCTTCATGGAGAACGTCACCTCGGGGAAGGGCTATATCGCGCTGGTAGTCGTCATCCTCGGCAGGAGACAACCCTTCGGGGTCGCCCTTGCAGCCCTCCTCCTGGGTGCAGCTGACGCCCTCCAGTTCCGGATGCAGACCGGGAGCAGCGGAATTCCCTCCCAGGTCTTCATCATGTTCCCCTACGTGATGACGGTGCTTGTTCTTCTCTTTTCCGTCGGAAAGACCCGCGACCCGGCCTCATTGGGTATTCCCTTCGATCGCGGGAGGCGCTAGCCTAGGAGCCATGAAAGACTCCTTCAGCGTCGGCGAACTCGCATCGCTCTTTGACCTGAACGTACAAACCCTGCACTATTACGAATCCATAGGCCTGTTCACGCCGCTACGGAGGCGGGAAGGTACAGGCGAACGCATCTACCGCTTCGACCAGATCTATCGCCTTGCCACCATCCTTTTCCTGAAGCGCCTTGGATATCCCCTCTCCCGAATCAAGGCAGACCTCGATTCCCGCGATCCTGAGTCAACCCTGCAGCGCATGCGCGAGCAGTCCGATGAACTCTCGTGCCGGGGAGATGAACTGCTCCGGATACGCGATGCCATCGACAGCAAGATCCGCTTCGTGAAGGAAGGCAGCACGGACTTCGATCCCGAAGCCGTGGAGCTTCGCGCCCTGCCCGCTCGCAGCTATATTCCCATAGGGCTCGAGGAAAGCATCTACCGCAGCGACCACTTCTATTTCAACACAACTATTGTCTTTTATGAGGGTGACTCGAAACTTTTCGGCGCCCTCATGCCAGCCGAGGCCGAGATGACCATTCCAGGCATGCCTGTCCTTGATACGCCCGCCCTCGAGCTGCCCGCCGGGTGTTTTTTGGTTGGCTTCCATCGCGGTCCCTACGATCGCATAGGTGAGGGCTTCGGTCGCCTGCGTGACGCGGCCGCCGAAAGGGGCCTGTCGCCAGCGGCTCCCGACTCGGCCATCGCCATCAACATCATCGACCAGTTCGTGGAGCGGGATCCGGAGCGCTTTCTCACGGAGATCGAGATAGCCCTGGCCCCGGAAACCCAGCCTTCTGCATCGCAAAAAGCGTAGGTCCTACAAGAACCGCACTGGTGAGATGTGGCGGTCGGCCACAAAGGGAGAATATCCCTTCAGGTCCCTTCCAGCTCCCATTTTTCCAGGAAGGTCCGTGCGGGGACAACCAGGGGCTCAGCGCCTCGCGAAAAGGGATCGATGTTCACCTCGGGCAAATCGACGACAAATTGAAAATTCCATGGAGCCTTCGCCTGCTTTGCCATATGGAGGAATCCCTGTGCCAGCGACGTATCGGTCTTCTTGACCTCGATGCAGACCCAGGGCTCTCCATCGCGGGTTACGAGGAAATCTGCTTCACGCTGTTCCTTGTCGCGGAGGTAGTACAGCCCGAAATCCCCGAGGCCGAGATCCTGCCAGAGGTCGATCCGCGCCCTGATCTGGCAGGCCAACATGTTTTCCGCGCGCGCGCCGGGATCCGCAACCCAGGACCAGTCAGTGAAATACACTTTGGGCTCCTGAAGGATGGAGCGGCTTATGTTCTTGCTCCAGGGCCTGAGGAGGAAAATAGTGTGCAGGGTTTCGATGTGGCTCACCCAGCGCCTTATAGTCTCCTCCGAGACCTTGAGGCGTCCTGCAAGTTTTGACCAATTACACTGGCCCGTAGCCTGCTCGAGAAGGATTTTCCCAAGAACCTCGATTCGATCGATTTCGAGACTGCGAGTAAGATCCCGGAGGTCCTCCCGGAAGAGTTGTTTCCAGCGCAGGTTCTTCCATCTTCGCCAGAAGGCCGAATTTCCGCGGATAAAAGGCTCGGGGAAGCCACCAATACTCAATAATCTTTGCCAGGCCTGGTCCCGCGATTCCGGTGTCGCCACGGCCATGTCGGAGAGGATCTCCCGCCACGACAGCGGATGACAATGAAAGGTGAAATAGCGCCCCATGAGGCTGTCGCCACCGCGTGAAAAGGCATCGAGGGCCGCGCTCCCAGTCACGAGAATGTGGCAGCGCCCCTCCGATGCATCGAAAAAGCCCTTCAGGAAATTTTTCCATCCGCGGAATTTATGGAGTTCATCAAATACGATTAATGGCGGCTTGTCGCTCAGCTGCGTGAGGCCAGCGCGTTCAAGCAGTTCTGGCCTGTTTCCCACGATCAGTTCCCGGTCCGCAGGCAGATCCCAGGAAAAATAGCGCGCATCACTATCGGTATTCCTTGCAATCCAGGTCTTTCCAGCTTGGCGTGCTCCAAGCAGAAATACCATCTGCCGATTATCTTTGAAGTGATGGGTTAGAACTTTCGAAAGAAAGCGCTGCATTGCCTAAGTATATCTCTTAATAAGAAAATTACAAGACCAATACTCCTATGATCGAGGAATAGTCGCGACTATTCCTCGATATATATGGGCAATGGTCAGCTCATCGTCCCGTTTTTATCTATTGCCGGCCACCTGAATGCCCTTGTATACTGACTGGCTTATGAAAGGGGGCTCTGCATGATCAAATATCTGAAAACTGACGACGCAAAGTGTGTCGGATGCATGAATTGCACTGCGACCTGCTCGGTCAAGTATTTCAAGGAGGACAATCCGGCCAAGTCCTGCATCAGGGTGGAAGGCCTTGGAAGCAACAAGTTCCACCTCGTCGCCTGCGATCAGGAATGCCGCAAATGTGTGGCCGAGTGTCCGACCAAAGCCCTCTTTGTTGGACCGACAGGCATCGTCATCATGAACAAGTCCCTTTGCGTCGGCTGCCTGGCCTGTGTGGCGGTCTGCCCCATCGAGGCTATGTTCTATTTTCCTGCCGACAAGCTCCCTTTCAAGTGCATTGCCTGCGGCAGCTGCGTAAAGACCTGCCCGAAGGGAGCCCTCTCCATTGAGGACAAGCCTGACAGCGAGAAGTCGAGGTTCCCCTTTGATGTCGAGTCGAGGGTTGCGCCGAACCGGACCCTGTCCCCCAAGCCCGAGACCCTTCCAGGAGCCGTGAAATGAGCATAACCATGAAGGATTTCAGGCTTCTATCGGAGCAGAGCTACGAAAAGCGTCCAGTTGTGAAGGGCTACAACATGCGGACCCTCCACGCGGATCTCGGTACGAAGAAGTTCAGGGAGAAGCCAGTCTCCGAGCAGATGAGGGACAAATTCGTGGGAGGCAAGGGCTTCGGCCTCCGCCTCCTCTGGGATGGCACAACGCCCGCAACAAGGTGGGACTCCCCCGAGAACGAGATTGTCATCGCGATGGGTCCCGTCTGCGGAAATACTAATTACCCTGGTTCCGGCAAGAGCCTCGTCTGTGCCCTTTCGCCCATGACCGACGTTCCCATCGACTCCAATGTCGGGGGCTACTTCGGGCCCTACCTCAAGTTCTCGGGCTTCGACGCCCTCGAGCTGCAGGGCAAGGCTGAGACAGAGACCATCGTGTTCATCGACGGCATAGAGGGGAAGCTCGCCTTCTACGAGGTACCCGATTCGCTGAAGCTCGAGTACGACACCCACCTCCTCGCTGATACACTGACCCATGCCTTTGCGAAGGACGAGAAAGGCCTCCAGTTCGTATCGGTCGTGTCAGCAGGCCGTGGCGCCGACCATTCTCCCATGGGAGTGCTCAACTTCTCCCTCTACGACAAGCGCCGCCAGGGCATCCGCGTCAAGCAGGCCGGTCGCGGCGGGATAGGCTCGGTGCTCCGGAACAAGAAGATCCGCGCCATCGTCGCGCGCTACCAGGGTGTCGAGCAGGATTCAAACAATGCTGCCGATCCCGCGGCAGTCCAGCGCATCGGCCTGAAGCTGCACCGCGAGATCATCGTCAACGACGACAAGCAGTGCAAGATGCGCAAACAGGGTACGGCGCACCTCATGGAGGTCATGAACGACTACGACCTTCTTCCCACGAAGAACCACAAGTACGGGCAGGACCCGCGCGGCCCCGAGATCGCCAGCTGGGTCTGGGAAAAGCTCTTCAGCCAGGACCTTCCGGACGGCTGCTGGTACGGTTGCACCATGGCATGTGCCCACGCGGTGGACCACTTCGAACTCGAGACGGGACCCTACAAGGGCCAGAAGGTCTGCGTTGACGGTCCCGAGTACGAGACTGCGGCTGGCGTCGGTTCCAATCTCTACGTCTATGACACGCATGGCATCCTTGAGCTCAACTTCTACTGCGATACCTACGGCATCGACACCATTTCTTTCGGCACCACGACGAGCTTCCTGATGGAATGCTGGGAATTGGGCGTATTGAACAGGGAGTGTAGCGACGGCATCGACCTGGCCTGGGGCAACTGGCAGGGCGCTGCCAGGATCCTCCACGACCTGGCCGACGGCAAGCGCTTCGGCGTGCTGGCTGGCAAGGGTGTCAAGTTCCTTGCGGAGTATTTCACGAAGGAATACGGGGCTGACGCACAGGTGATGAAGGATATAGCCCTCCACGGCAAGGGCCTCGAGCAATCTGAGTACGTATCGAAGGAGTCCCTTGCGCAGCAGGGCGGCTATTACCTCACCAACAAGGGTCCGCAGCACGACGAGGCCTGGCTGATCTTCATGGACATGGTGAACAACCGCATCCCGACTTTTGAGAACAAGGCCGAGGCCCTTCATTACTTCCCCATGTTCCGCACCTGGCTCGGCCTCCTCGGGCTTTGCAAGCTGCCCTGGAACGACGTCGAGCCCGCAGACAACGCCAAGCACAAGGAACCCAACAAGGTCCCCGAACACGTTGACAATTATTGTAATCTCTATACCGCGATTACCGGGCTTCCGATGAATTCCGAGATGATGGTCGTGCAGTCCGAGCGCATCTACAATTTCCAGCGCTCCTTCAACGTGCGACAGGGGCACGGCCACAGGGCCGAGGATTACCCGCCCTACCGCGCCATGGGTCCCGTCTTCGAGGATGAGTACCAGGCCCGAGCCGAGCGCTACGACAAGCAGATGCTGGAAAAGATCGGCATCGACCCCGCGGGCAAGAGCCTCGCGGAGAAGGTCGCAATTACGAGGAAGCACCGGCTTTCCCAGTATGACTCGCTGATCGATGCGGTGTTCAAGCGGAGGGGCTGGACCAGTGACGGCTGTCCGACACCGGAGCATTTGGCTGCAATCGGGATGGATTTGCCTGAGGTGATCGAGGTGGTGAAGGCGAGGATGGCGGGGAAGGCATGAACGTGATCGACGAAGCTCGCTAGAGGGCTTCGTCGCCGCGATGCGGCTTGCCGCATCGGGCGGCTTCAGTGCGCCAGTCGCCTGCGGGCCATTGGCGCGACTGTCCTCTGCGTTCATCTGGAATAATTCGACACATCACTCAGCCAAGGCCCGTAGAGGGCCTTGTTGCGATACACCTGCTCGCGACCGGCCTTTTCTCCCGCCAGGATGCCGACGCATCCTGCCTGTTGCCGGATTTCCGATGCGCACATTCTGGCTTTCGGCACGGAAATCAACTGGTGTGCTTGAGCGGGAACGATTCCACCCATGCCCTTCAATTCCGCGAGGGCGCGGGAAGCAGAGACCGCTCGACGCAGGATAGCCTTGGTCTCGATGTCGACAGCGGGCGGAAGTGCCGGCAGATCGTCGTAGGGTTCACGTGGATCGAATGCCATCAGCGACCTCCCTTGGGAATCACTCCCTTCGTCGACGAAATAGTGCATCCTGACGGGACTTGAGGTGTCCATCAACGAACTCTCACGCAGTCCCATCATCATTCCGCTCCCAGAGGCCAGGTATCATCCACTAATTCATGCATAGAAAGGGAAATAGTGCGTTGGCTTTGGCGATGTCGGGTCCGCTGGCTTGATCAAGCCGTGCTCCTTCGCCATCGAAATTACCCACGACGCGTCACGAACTCATTCATCCTGGGAGCCAAGATCGCGGGGATTCTCCAGGATATAGCCACGGCCTTCTTTTTTGAGAGTTCCAAAAGCCCGAAAGGTTTTCCCCTGGTCATGGGCCTGCACTGCCTTGTGGTATTCGCTATCACCTAGCTCGAGCATCACGCGCCGTGGTCCCTCATCTCCATATTGAGCGACGGTAACCTTGCCGGTCGGTGCACCTTCTCCCCGCTCAAGTTTGACCACGGCTCCGCGTAGCTCAAAATCAGGCATTGGTGCCCTGTCACGCATCACCCTGCCAACCTCGCGGATTACTGGAATGCGATCCGAAGAAAATGCCAAGCGCCGAGGTGCGCTCACATCTATCGGCCGCGCCGGAGACCAGGTGAAGCTGAATTCCAGACTACGTTCTGTCTCATCTCCACCCCAGAGGCCGACAACAGCGTCGCACAAATTGGCGCTTACACCCCGGGGCACCGCCTCATCGAAGGCTTGCATGCCTTGTGTCAATGCCGCAGTCTCTGCAGCCGATCCAAGGGCCTGAAGCGAGGAGGCCAAGGTATGCGTCACTTTTCGCTCGTATGGCTCCTCTTCGAAAAGATACTCCGATGTTTGCAGAAGAGGAGTGATTTTGCTGATGACCGTCACCACAAAACTACCTTGCTCGCTCTGTCCGATTCGCACACGCCGAACATGATCGACTGCCTGCGTCGGTTTGCGCGTCGGCCAGACCGGACGACATTCGGTGGCAGCACAGGCCGCTGCCATGACGAGATCACGTGTCTTTTGCGCTATCAGCGCATGCTCCTCTATCGGAAGAGAACCGTCGCCAAGATCCGGGTCGGCGATCCGCATGCGCATGACATCGGAAGTTATCGTCAAAAGGTCTCTGTAAATCTCTGATTGTGATCGTCTCTCCGTAGCCGCCAAGACAGCCAACAAATCTCCCATCCGCAGAGCATAGTCTCGAAGCTCGAGGTCCATCGGCAATAGGGCTTCGAACTCCTCGCCTTCTATCGCTCGTAGCCAGATAGCATCGCGACCTGGGCGTACTTCCTGTGGCGACCATCCGCTGGATCGCAGGTACAAGGCTGCATCGACCGGACGTATTGCCCGTACAGCCAGCGCATCCCGAATTTCGACTATCATGGCCGCCCTCCTTGACCTATCCGCTCCATAATTGAGAGAAGCGATTGTCGACTAAACATTTGGGCTCGAGAGATCT
>SESF01009092.1_pt1 | contig 10610 bp, 19 predicted proteins | sample 3171521 | NCBI WGS metagenome assembly SESF01 (sample SAMN10866945, study PRJNA518727) | freshwater metagenome | biome: subpolar coniferous forest; feature: holomictic lake; material: water; isolation source: holomictic Lake 227, 6 m and 8 m depth | place: Canada: near Kenora, Ontario | collected...
GCGCGTGCTGCGACGCCGGTTGAGCCGCTGCCGCCGAATGGGTCGAGGATGATGCCGCCGGGTGGTGTGACGAGACGGATGAGCCATCGCATGAGCTCAGTCGGCTTCACGGTCGGATGCGTATTGTCGGCTAATCCGCCAGCATTCCGATCTTGGCGGCTTGCTTTGGCGGTGTAGAAGAAACGGGATGCACCGCCCCCTCCGCCGTAACCAACATCACCGCCGCGAGAGTTTCCGAATGCGTAGGCGTTGTAGGTAGCTCGATCATTGACTTCGGTGCGATTGCGATTGATAGCTACACCGTCCCGCTGTTCCCCACTCTGCGCGTCGAGTACGCTTGCGGCGGTTTCGTCTAGGGCGACGTTCGCAGGCCAACGACCGGCGTTCGGATCCATGCCGGATCGCTCATTTAGCGCGTTGAGCCCTCCGTTATAGATTCCGTGCGCTCCCATGCGGTCGCTGGAGCTTGCAGGAACGTCTTTAGATGTCCCGATGCGGCATGCGTCGATGTTCAGCGCGCCTGTGCCGTGCTCCAGCACGTTCGCCGCTACCGTCCCGATTAGGGGTTTGCGAGCGACGACGATAGGCTCGTAGGCGGGTTTGAGGGCGGTGCCCCAGCCATTCCACTCTTCGGCTTCGGGGGTGGATGGAGCAGTGACGTCAACGCTGTGCGCTTGTGACGTGGCGGTCTTGTCGCCGTAGCGCCCTGAACTGATGTCGCCAAAATCTCTCGTCACATTATACGAGCCGACGACTTCGCGTTCTGCGCCTGCGGCTTTATCTATCGCTTTGCTTACGTCGAGGCTTTTGGGGAATCCGCTGCCGTACATCCATGCGATGCAATCACGAATCTCGAAGCCTGCGTCCTCTACTCCTGCTGCCATGCGGTGGTAGGTGCGGGTGCCGGCGAAGGCTAGGAGGTGGCCGCCAGGCTTGAGAACGCGGAACGCTTCGCGCGCCCATGCTTCGCTGAATGCTTGGAAAGCGCGAGAGTCGTTGTCGGCGTATCCGCGGTCGTGTGATCCGCCATATGCAAAGGCTCCACGCTTTTCGTCTCCTGTTGCGAGCTGGCCGATCATGCGGCTACCCGTGTCCCAGTCTTTGCCCATGAATCCTAGGCCGTATGGCGGGTCTGTCACGATCGCGTCGACCGAGGCTTCGGGCAGCTGCGCCATGACTTCAATGCAGTCGCCTTGGTAGACGAGTACGTCGTAGTCGTCGAGGAATGGCGTGAGGATCACGAGGCTTGTCCGTTCCATGCGATGTGGTGTGCTGCGGTGGCGATGCCGGTGGCGTCGGCTTCGTCTTGGGTAAGGGTGCGTCCGAGGACGTTGGTTGCCCATTCCATGACGGGTTCTTTGCCGCGTGTGCTGATGCCGCAGAGTGCGCGCCATTGGGTGGGTTGGATCGTGTCGACCAATACGGTGCGGCCGAGGCGTGTGGCTGCGATGCCGGCGAGGTTGCCGACGGCCATCGCTCCGCGGATGCTGCCTTGCCGATTCGGGCCCGACCAAGGGGCTTCGATTAGTACGAGTTGGATGTCGCCGGTCTGGTTAGCTGCGTGGCTGATGGAGTGCCAGGCTTGGACGCGGGTGTTGAGGTCATCACCGGCTGGGGTGTGCATGACGCCGGTTTCGACGATCGTGCCGGTGTCGTAGTTGGCGATCGCGTAGCCGATGCGACGCTCGCTGACGTCGAGGCCGATGATGACGGCGGCCGGCGTCACGACTTCTTCTCTTGCCGGACACGGTTTTCGCATGCCTGCTTGGCAAGTTTGAGGGTCGGATGTATTGATTCTCTGGTGCCATCGCCGACCCAATACCGTTTCGGACCGATGAAGAGGATCTTGAATCGCATCGGGTCGCTTCCCCAGGTGCCCGGATTCGTCTTTTCCCACTTCATGCGTTCTTCCCGTGCTTGGCGAGTGCGCGTGTGGCGATCTCGAACGTGGTGCGCGTGTCGGGTGCGCGCCTGATTGCGTTGAGGGCGAGCTCGTACTCGAGGCTGCGTTGGGCGAGGATGCGGAGCATGCGGCGCCCTTGCGTGTAGCCGAGGTCGTATGCGGCAACTTCTTCGGGTGTCGCATCATGCGGATAGTTGGTCAGGCTCATAGCACTGATCCTTCGTAGATCGCACAGGCGGCTTCGACGATGGCGCGTGCTTTGTCGGGCGCGTCGCCGTACGAGAGACTGCCGCGCGGATCGTGTCCGGTTGCAAATGGCTCGTTTTCGATGGCGTCGTCGACGCTTGCACCGATGCTGACGCTCCACGCGTGATGCCGTGCGCGGAAATAGAACCAGCTGCCGTCGATCAATTCGCCCTCGGCCTGATGCGGGCACGCGTCGCACGTGACGGTGTACGACTTGACGCTCATGCGGCCGCCTCGAGCTGCTTCTCGTTCTCGTTGATGATGCGGCAGAGCGCGTTGTACTCGTTGAGGAAGCGTTCGCGGCCGGCATAATCGTCTGCGCGCATGAGGATGATGAGGCCGCGCTTGAGCAGCTGCTCCTTCTCGGCAATCAGCTGCTCTTGCCGCTCAAGGGTGACGCGCGAGCCGTGTTCGATATGTCGTGCGATGACACGATTTATCGAATCCATGTCGCAAACGCTCGTGATGGTCGACATGGCTAGGCCGCCTCTCCTGTTTGTTCTGTCCTGTTTGTTTCCTCAAAGGGCAACAACTCGGGCGCGTCTTCGCAATAGTCGGGCTCGGTTGGGAAGTAGCCGTTGATGCGTCCATTGATGTCGACGCCGGTGCCGTTGCCGGGCGATCCGTATTGCTCTTTCCACTCTTCGATCGTCAGGTAGACAATGTCGCCCTGATCGTCGACGGCATCCGTGCTGATCAAGCCAGGCGGGCTCTTCTCAACGAAGTCAGGCTTTGACTTGACGCTGATGCCGCGACGCGAGAGGCCTTTGCTGATTGCGTGGTGACAAGCCTCTGGCGACGCGTACTCGTACTCGTCGTAGATGCGCGTCGCGATGATGCGGATCCGATCGCCGTACTTCTCACGCTCGACAAGGACGCGGTCAAGCATGTTGTCGAAGCGTTCTTGCTGCTCGCCGGTGCGCCTCATGCTGGCACCCCACAAACGTCCTCATCACCATCGTCCGCGCTTGGCCAGCGCGTGTCGATCATGGCCTGATAGATCGTCAGGTCCATCAGCTCGGCGTTGATCTCAGCCTCGAGCCGTTCGCGCGTCATCTTGAGCCAGTCACGGCCGTGCTCGGCTTCGCCTTTGCGAAACTTGGCTTCGAGTTCGGCTTCGGCGAAGTAGCCGAAGATGATGTGTTCGCGGACCTCAAGCCAGAGGTCGGTGGTGGTGGCTAGTTCTTCTGCGCGGTCATGCGGCGATGGCACTGGTTACCGGCTTTCGTTGTAGTTGGCATGCCTCGCACCTGTTTGATGGTCGGCCACGCTTCTTCTGGTAGACAGGTCGACCACACGACGCGCATGCGGTGACGAGGATCGCGTCGCAGAAGCTGCACTTGGCGCCGACCTTCTCGGCGACAATCGTCAGCTCGCGACACGTACGACAATGCGTGATCACTTATGACTCCCACTGAGGAGCCAGATCAGGGCGATTAGGCCGGCGATGACGAGGATGTTCTGGATCACCGGTTCCGCCACCAATCGGCCAGCAGCTCGGCAGGGATGACGAAGATCATCGCGATGATCAGGCCGTAGACGAGGCCGGTGATGAATTCGTCAGATCCGAAGAAGGCAGCCACTTATTTGCCTTCCGCGAAGCCGTAGAAGCCGATCGTCTTGTTGGCGTCCCAGACGCTCGCGCCATAGGCGGGACCACCGATCTTCGCGTAGTGCTGGTAGATGCGTTCGCATGCCCAGAGCTGCTCGAGCGGTGATGCTTGGCTCATGTATTGCGGCTGGTCAGAGCGCTTGAACTCGTCCCAATTCAGCTGTGTAAAGCCACACCCGCCGGGATACGTGTAGTTGACGGTCTGGTGCCACCAGATGTTGTTCCAATGGCCGCGGCCGGCGTACGTGCCCGGCTTTGGCTGCTCGGCATGACAAGTCTGCAACCACTGCTTCCAATGGGGCGGAAGACGCTTCGGCTTCGCATCAGCTGCGGCGACGAGAATGACCAGAATGACCATCGCGAGGATGAGGCGTTTCATGCGTCCTCCTCGAGCTCGTAATCAATAGGCAAGAGCATTGCGTGCTTGCGGGCGTAGTCGCCGGCGACCCACTCGCTCTGATTCTTGTCCCAATAGAAGACCGAACGGACCTCATCGCCCTGCTCGTCAGTCCCCTCAAGGACGAGACGCATAGAGCCCGTCTGAGGGTCGTACAGCGCCGAGCAGATCAGATACTCAACATCGGCCGGCGGCGTCCACGAGAACGCGCCCGACGCGAGCACAACATGATTCACAGGCAGCGTCATAGCGCCACCTCGCGAGGCTCCGGATACAACAGAAATGCAACATCGGCACGAAAAACCGTCCGAATCTGCGCCTCATTTGTAACGAACGTCGCGCGACGATTCGGCTCAACCATGCGCCTAGACGCGCTTAGTCGCGATTCGTTGCTACCGTTCCCGTTGGACTTCCAAGCTGAATACGGGAGTTCGATTCTCCCTACCCGCTCTCTCTCCTCAAGGCCACGCTGAATGGCCTGCGAACCCGCACCATTAGCGGGTTCAGTAGAAGCTACTTGCACTGCTCCTCCTTCGGTGGTTAGACTCGGCGAGCACGACTGCACGCACACCGATGCAACATCGATGCAACATGCCGAGGGGGCAATCTGATGAGCGTCCATAAGTACCGGACCAAGAACGGACACAATCGCTGGCGTGTCATGTGGCGCGATTCGACCGGCCGGCAGCACTCCAGATCGTTCGCTGCGCACGCTGATGCGCGCAAGGCCGACGCTGGCGTTCGCCTTGGCGTCGCACCCGAACCACTCGTGATTCCCGTGATCGAGGCCGGCGTGACCGTCAACGATTGGGTCGTCGAATGGTTCGAGCTCTACAGTCGCGAATGGGCGGACGGCACGGTCGTCAATCGCAAGAGCATCTTCGAGAAGTGGATCCTCCCCATGCTCGGCCGCGAGATCGTCACAAGCCTTGGCAAGAAACGCATTCGCGCTTTCCGCGAGGCAATCGTCGAGCAGGGTGGCTCCGCGTACACCGCCAACAAGTGCGTCCGCGAACTGTCCGCATGCCTGGGCGCCGCCGTCGACAACGACCTGATCGAGAACAACCCGTGCGTCGGCATCAAACGACTCACCGAAGCGCCAGCCAAGACGCGCGCCCTGACACCCGATGAGGTCGAGCAGCTGCGCGCCGCCGTCCCCACCGAACGCGACCGACTGATCATCAGCTTGATCGCGTATGCCGGTCTGCGCCCGGCCGAGGTCTGCGGCTTGACTTGGGCGCACGTCGGCACCGAGCTGATACTCGTTGAGCAATCTGCCCAGGCTGGTCGTATCAAGACGACGAAGACAGGCAAGAGCCGCAGCGTCCCAATCATCGCGAGTCTCGCTGATGACATCACCGCGCACGGCCGCGGCGCTGATGACGAGCTGGTTGTCTCCGGCGATCGCGGCGGCGTTCTGCCGTGGGGACATTGGGCAACACACGTCTGGAACGTTGCGACCAAAACGACCGGCATCAAAGCGCGAGCGTACGACCTTCGCCACACCTACGCGAGTCTCATGCTCGCGGGCGGCGCCAGCGTGATTGATACAAGTTTTGCGCTGGGCCACTCCAAGAGCAGCACAACGCTCGACGTGTACTCGCATGCTTACGCTCAGGGACAACTTGCTACCCGCGTCCCTCTGGATGACGCCATTCGGGCTGCACGAAGCGCGAGAGCAACGTCTCAGGCCGATCAGGACGCGCAGTAGGTTCGCGCCGCGTCGGCCGCAGGTCGTCCTGGTCGACTCGGTAGACGTTGCCGACCTTGAGAGCGGCCAGATCGCCACGGCGAATCATGCGCCGAATCGTCTCCGGGTTGACGCGGATCTGCGCGGCGGCTTCGTCGACGGTGAGTAGCATCAGATCTTTGTCCCGTAGATGCAGTCGTTTTTGGCGTCGCACATGCCGCATGCCCACGGGTGCAGGATGCCGCTGAGCGGCCATTCTTCTTCGGGCCCGCGCTCGGCGTAGAGCGTTTGGATGCGCTCAAGCGTGGCGCTCGCAAGGCCGATGGCCTTCGCGGTGACGATCGGGTCGTACTGCGTGGCGAGCGCCGCCGACGCGATCAGCAGCGGCGTCTTCTGCTTGACAAGTACGTGCCATTCCATCGGCTTCGGCACCGCCGCCTGATATAGCCACGCTTGGAGTTTCCACGCGCCCGTCGGCACCGTGATCTTCTTCGCGCTCGTCTTGATCTCAACCAGCTGGCCCTCGGCTTCGCAATCGATGTAGCCGATCAGGGGAATGTCCGAGTCGGGCAGTGAGACTTCGATCTTCTTCTCGGTCGCGATCGGCTTGACGTGCGTGGGGCGCTGCGAAAGGTACGTCTCAATCAGGCCGACGCTTTCCATCTCCACCTGGTCGCGTGTTTCTGCGTCTAGGAATGCGCCGCGCTCCTGCACTTCGGGAAGAGCTGCACCGAGTGCGGCTTCGAGCAGCGTGGCGCGTGCCGCCTTCGGCTTGTCAATCAGCGTGTCAAAGATGGCGGCGATGCCGGCATGGACGGTGCTGCCCGTGGCGAGCGCCATCGACCCCACTCCGCGCTTGCCCACGAGGTATCGCTGACGCCACGCCTCGGGACACTTGATCATCAGATCAAGCTGCGAGAAGGAGACGTGCTCGGGGAGCGCGCCAGAGTGACGCTCGGTGCCGAGCGCGAGAGTGAGGTCGACGGGACTCATCTCAGAAGGGAAGATCCGAGTCGAAGTTCTGTGCGGCCGGCGCAGCAGCTGCTGGCGCGACTGCGGGTGCGACGACGGCGCTTGCCGCATCGCCGGTGAACGGCTTCGTGTCGAGCTGCCAGGCATCCTTACCCGTGCTCGTGCGGAAGCGTCCGAGGTAGATCGGCCCGCCAACTTTGCCGCTCTCCTTGATCAGCTTCCCGACGTTGAACGCCTGCGTCTCGCGAAACGAGTTGTGACTGAATGCGAGGATGCGCTGCTCGTCGCGGCCCCAACATGCGGCCTTGACGTAGAAGTGCGTCTGCTCGCCATAGTTCGTCTCGGTTTTCGGATCAGTGCCGACGACGTACATCGGCTCCTGCGTGTCGGCGAGCTTGGCTTTCTCTTCGGCGTTGATGAAAGATCCGCCGCTTGCTCCGCTGAGTGCGTCGCTCAGATCGATGGTGCTCATGCTTGGTGCTCCTTGGGTTGGGTGTTGTTGTTGGGGTGCGCGTCCGAGGTGTTCACGGCCTCGGACGCGCTCGGTCCCCCGACCGATTGATGGTTGAGAGAAATACGATTGGCGCGACGCGCGAGCTTCTTCGCGCCACGGTCGAGGCGACGCTGGAACGCGGCCGTCTTCTTGGCCTTGCCGATCGCGGATGGCGGCTTTGCCATCAGATCGCCCAGATGCTCGCGATGGTCAGACCAACCGCGACGAACGCGGAGCAGGCGATCATGCCCTGGATGCGGCCCGTGTCAAGGGCGTAGCGTTCGCTGCGCTCCTTGAGGCGGTAGAGGCCGCGCAGTTCAGCCTCGAGCTCGACGATGCGGAGCTTGGCCTGATCGCGCTCGCGTCGCACCGATTCGAGCTCTGCGTCGGCTACGTCGCGGGAGAAGAATGCGCGGGCGAGTTCTAGGCGGCGCGCGTGTTCGGGGTCGCCGTCGATGCGACGCCATTCCTGGCACGTGTCGGGACGGATCGGAGTGACGTTACTCATCGAGTCTCCTTCGGATGGATTACGCGGGTTTCGAGGAATGCCCAGCCCTTGTTTGTGATCGTCCACTTGCCAGGACCACTGATCGTCGACCAGCGCACGAGGCCGTTCTTCTGGAGTGCGATGCCCCAAGGGCACTTCGCGTTCTCCGGGTTGATGCTCGTCATGCCGTCATGGCTAACGAGATCCTTCAGCGCGTCACGGAAGACGGCCGAGCATGGGTAGGGGTGCCGCGAGCCGTACGCGTCGCTCGTCGTGCTCGCGGCGTCCACACCGGCCTGAGAGGGGAGGTGGTTGGTGTGGAGATTGGTTGGATCAGTTGGGTGATTCATGCGACGATCCGATCGTTGGTGAGTAGTTCACCGCGGATCGGTATGTTGTTTATACGCCGTCATGCCTATCAAGTCAAGAGGTGATACGTAACGAGTCAATTACGGCAAAACCGCTGACTTGTGGAGGATTGAAGCGAGTTGTGCTTAGATAGGCATGTGGCGCATCCCCCGCTCAACGCAGAACTAGCCCAACACATAGGGCATCGCATCGCGCAGCTGATCGGTGAGAGCGGCAAGACGCAGTCCGAGACGAGCTACGACTTGCGCGTGCCGCCAGCAATGCTCAGCCGATGGTCAAGCGGCGCGTCAATCCCAAGCGTCGAGAATCTGATTCGTATTGCCGAGCACTTCGGCGTCAGCGCCGATTGGATTCTTGGCCTGTCGACCGACCGGATCCGCGTTGTTGTGCGATCGCGTACCGTTGCTGAGATCGTCGAGATGACGGACGAGTTGGCAGCGAATCCGCCGCCGCCTCGAGAGCGATCCAACCGCCGGCGATCCTGATCGCGAGCAGACGCGCCTGGCGCATCACAGTTTGTTCGTAAAGATCATTGCGGTGCACGGGAGCATGAAACTACCCCCCCCCCCCTAAGTCAAGAGGTTCATACTCACGACTTTTGCAAGTATCCGCTGACTTATTACGCCAAGATAATGGCGCTACTTTGCGGCGATAATCATGTTGTGAATCGTGCCGTGACTGACGCCAGCGACCTCGGCGATCGCGCGGACGCTATGCCCATCCTTGTGTGCCTGCAGGATCGCGGCGCGATACTTCGTGTCGGCAGCTGCTCGAGCAGTGGCTGCGGCCTTGACGTCGTCTAGCGTGCTCATGCGGTTGTCCAATACATCTCGATGTAGTTGTCGACCATGCCCCACTGAGCGCCGAACACGGTCATATCGACGATCTGGCGAAAGTGATCGGTTCCGAGATCGTCTCGCATGGCTTCGACTTTTGCCCATTTCTCGGCAAGCTTCTTGTTCTTGTTGCGACCGAACGTCGTCGTGATGTCATCGTTGTCGATGTGCTCCCAATCCCACGGCCGCGAGTAGTCGACGCCATCGGTCCACGACTTGCCGTTGATGATCGCAGCGAGTGCGTGGCAAACGTGCTTGATGCTTTTTTCGTCTCGATCGCCACTGCGCCAAATGCTGTTGAGCGTGGTGTTGAGGCGATGGGTGGCCTGTGCGTCAGTCATACCGCTCATGCCGTCACCTCCTTAGCGCCGAGGTGGCGGCGAGCGGTGCTGATGCGGTCGGTAACGCAGCACGCTCGACCGAAGGGACGGGCGATGTAAAAGATGCCGTGCTTGTCGTTGCCGCAGAGGATCGTGCCGCCGTCGTGAATCTCAACGATGGTGGCGGGCTGGTTTTGGCTCATGTCCTGCTCCTTGTTTGGGCTTGCCTTGCTCATGTCCATAGAATAGACACAGCACGGCTACCCTGTCAAGTAGTTAGACGCTAGTCCAGCCAGATGATGTACTCCGCCGTCACTCGGCCCGCTTCGGGATCGACAAAGTGCAAGCGTTGCGATGGTCGGCCCTTGGCAGCGACGAACTCGCGCGCATACTCCGACCCCGACTCCGTCGAGCCCGTCATAAAGACGCGACCACCATTCGCAATCTGGAACTGCGACACGTGGTGATAATGGCCGAGGTACGCATCTTGGAATGGCTCGGTGACGCCCGAGCTCCATGCCGTCGTCTTCCGAATAATTGAGAAGGCCGGGGTATTCCCGCCGAAGCTCTTGATCTGATCGCCGTGCACGAGCATCGCGCGATACTCCCCCACTTCCACAATCTCGTACCAACTGGTTGGCTCGTGCCAGACGAGACGATCCTGCTTGATGCGATCGCGCGCGATGCGGCAGAGGATCCTGTCCCAATTGTCGGGCACGCCATCACTCTTCTTACCGATGCGACCGTGATTGCCGGCCACCTCATATACGCGGACGGTCTGGAAGTGCTCAAGCAGGGTGAGCAGGACGGACTCAATCAGGTTGGCCGCCTCGAACACCATGCCGAACAGTGTGGAGTCGACCTCGAACGGCTGGCCCGGGAACGTCTGGATGTTCTCGATCATGTCGCCGCCGAGCATCACCACGATCTCATCGACGGGATGCGCGGCACGCTGAATCTCAGCCAGGCGAATTGTCTTCTGCGCGACTTTCTCAACGCGCTTGCGGCAAACCTCGGACGAGTACGAGCTCGTCTCCTTGCCGAGCTGCCAATCAGTCAGGTGCAGCAGCGCACTTTCCGAGCCGCGGCGCTTGTCACGCTTCGGCGCCTTCATCTGCCTCGGCGGTCCCGCAATTAGAGCCGCATCAGCAGCCGCACGCTCAACCGCATCAATCAGATCCGCACTCTTCGCCTTCGCCACCGCGAGCTGTCGCTGCAATCGCACACAAGTCTTCTGGAGCTCGTGCAGCTGCTGCTCAGTCTTGATGTCATCCTCGAGCGCAGC
>SESF01027968.1_pt1 | contig 10609 bp, 7 predicted proteins | sample 3171521 | NCBI WGS metagenome assembly SESF01 (sample SAMN10866945, study PRJNA518727) | freshwater metagenome | biome: subpolar coniferous forest; feature: holomictic lake; material: water; isolation source: holomictic Lake 227, 6 m and 8 m depth | place: Canada: near Kenora, Ontario | collected...
ATGTGAAATGACGCCTAACGAATACGCTCAGCGATGCGCCGCCGAGGACTCCCGATTGAAACCGAAGTGATAAGAATTTGCTTTCTGCGCGCCCGCAGGTACTCAGCGCTGCGCGGGTGAAGCGACCGCAAGGGTGTGCCTGCTTTCGCCCATGGCGTACGGCATCAGGTGGCTGGCTGCCTCGAGGAGAATCTCCTCCCGTGCGGTCCGGTCGTAGGTCCCGGTATTCAGGCGCGTTTGGATGCTCGCGCTCAACTGGCGAAGAGCTTGCAGGTCCCGGGCGTTGATTCCAGCCCTTTCCGGACTGCCGCAAACCTCAGAAACCACCGTCTGGATGCTTCTCAATTCTTCGGGATCGCAGCCGGGGCTGCCAACGGAGGAGCGTTGATCCTGGTTGGCGAGCGCTTCCAGAGTCTTGAGGATGATCTCCGCTGAGCGCTTTAGATTGGTATAGTTGAGCTCCTCCGCGGTATCGCTCGGCGTGTGATAGCCCGTGAAGGTTCCGCAGGTAAAGAATAAGCAGAGCGCGTCTCGGGCTTCAAAGGGGACGTGATCGCTTCTGGGCCCGACTAAATCCGAGCCCAAGGGCAGGACTCGCAAGCCAGCCTCAGTGCCAAACCCGCGCACCTGCGCCTGCAAGGCTGGATGGCCTTCCGTCCCCGCGACAAAGAGCGTATTCCGCATGACTCCCAGGAAGTCTCGGCCCAACGTATCCACATTGAGGACCGCCACGATGTTGGCCCGCTCCACATCTGGCTGGCAGCAGAAGGCAAAAGAGCCGAGCATCATCTCTTCCTCGGCGTCGAAGGCGGCAAAAGCGATGGCTCGTTTCGGGCGATGCTCAACCCGACTCAACTGCCGTACCGCTTCCAGGAGAACCGCTACGCCGGAGGCATTATCGGCTGCCCCCGGGTAGATATTCCCCTTGGCGTCCTTGCCGAGGTGGTCGTAGTGAGCCGAGAGCAACACGATGTCACCGGAAAAATTCGTATCCGAGCCGGGCAGGATGCCGACGACATTCTTCCCCAGCCCGAAGGAGAGTTCGTAATTCTTTTGCTTGGGCCATGGAAGCAGCCCGCAAGCCTGGAAACGGTCCTCAAGGTAACGTCTGGCCCGACGCGATCCCGCGCTGTGCGGTTTACGTCCCTTGAGGTCTGGCTGGGAGAGAAACCGAACGTGGGCAATGAGTTCCTCACTCATCCCGCCACCAGGCGCTGACAGCCCAGCAGCCTTTGAGCCGCCGACCAACATGGGAATCAAGGCCGCCAAACCGCAGATCAGACGCAGATTCATGATGCAACTGTCGGCTTGAGTAACACGTGGGCTGAGGCCGAACGAAGACCGTCAGCGATGCGCCGCTGAGGGCTCAGGATTGCAACCAAGACGCGACCGGCGCATTCGCTGCAGGAAAGGTTAGACGGCGGCTTCATGAAAACGCATACAACAAAGAAAGAGTTCCTCCACCGAACCATCCGAGCAATCCGAACGTCCAAGCTCCAATCCGCAGCGCCGATGCGCCGCGGCGAAATGGCAAGGGAATCATCTGACAGATAAATCCGGCCAAAAGAGAGCCTGCACAGTATGGCAATAGCAACCAACCACATCGCCAGCAACTCGACTGACTCGGCCTGGCAAGCGCACCTGTAAAAGGGCCGGAGAAAGCTCCGAGCGTCGCTGAAGCGATATGCCGCTCTCGCAGGTCAGACTCAGAACCATCAAGGCACGCGAACAAGGTCAAAGCGGCGAACACAACCAGTAACCCAAGGGCAATTAACCCGTGGATTTTCGTGAAACTATCTCGAAGATTTCGCATAGCCGTCTAACGCTCGTGCTCAGGCAGGGCCGGCCGAGCGTGTGCAGCATGAAACTGAAACAGAAAGTGATAAGAATTTGCTTTCTGCGCGCCCGCAGGTACTCAGCGCTGCGCGGGTGAAGCCAGGCCTGACATCTTCGGCAAGATCGGCTACGCTGCACCCGTGGCCGACGTGTTCACAAAGAAAAAGCGCAGCCAGGTCATGGCCGCCATCCGCTCGCGCGGCAACAAAGCCACCGAGCTGAGGCTGGCGGCCATCCTGCGCGCCGCCGGCATCACCGGCTGGCGCAGGCACCAGCCGATCCTCGGCCACCCTGACTTCATCTTTCGGCGCGTGCGCCTTGCCGTCTTCGTTGACGGCTGCTTCTGGCACGGCTGCCGGTGGCACTGCCGCATGCCAAGGGACAACCGGCCCTACTGGCAAAAGAAAATCTCACGCAATGCGGCCAGGGACCAGGCCACGAACAAGCTGCTCAGAAGAGCTGGCTGGCGCGTCATCCGGATCTGGGGACACTCACTCAGTTCGCCCCAGCTAGTTGCGGCCAAGATAATTTCGGAGTTGAGCCAAGCCCCAGAAGCGTGCAACAGTATCCCCCGGACAGCATGAGCGAGCCACTTGAAAAAACATTTGCAGAGTTCTTTGCCGGGATCGGCTTGATGCGTATTGGCCTCGAGCGCGCAGGCTGGTCAATTGCCTTTGCCAACGACATCGACGAAGACAAGTGGCACATGTACCGAGACCATTTTGGGGATACCGGCGAATTCATCCCCGGCGACGTTCACAAATTGGATGCCGCCACGGTCCCCACCGTGGCCCTGGCCACCGCATCCTTTCCCTGTAACGACCTATCCCTGGCCGGTGCCCGCAAGGGCTTGGAAGGCGCACACTCATCAGCCTTTTGGGGCTTCATCGAAGTCCTAACCAAAATGGGCCCTCGCCGCCGCCCGCCGATGGTTCTGCTGGAGAACGTCACCGGCTTTCTCACCTCAAACGAGGGCAACGACTTCCGTGACGCCCTGCTCGCGCTGAACCGCCTCGGCTATGCCGTTGACACCTTCATCATCGACGCCCTTCGCTTTGTTCCCCAGAGCCGCCAGAGACTTTTCGTTATCGGCCAGAAAACCAAACACGTTTCCGCACTGAACGACTCCCCCCGTTTCTACGAAAGCGACAGCAGGCCGGGTGCATTGGCGGACTTCATCATCTGGAACCCCGACATCAATTGGCTCATCCGCAAGCTGCCCCCACTCCCCAGCTCAACCAAGCGACTAGACGACGTCTTGGAAAATCTGTCCCCAAATTCCCAAATGTGGTGGAGCCGCGACCGGTGCGACTACCTACTCAGGCAAATGAGCCCGAAGCACCGCGCCCAGGCAGACAAAATGATCGCGGGCGACCGCACCACCTACGGCACGGTGTTCCGCCGCGTTCGCTACGGCCGGTCGATGGCCGAGCTCCGCACTGACGGCATCGCCGGCTGTCTCCGGACGCCCCGCGGTGGGAGCGGTCGGCAGATCCTCTTCGCGGCAGGCAAAGGCCGCTTCGCCGTCAGGCTCCTGACGCCGCGCGAGTGTGCTCGGCTAATGGGTGCCGACGACTTCAACATTAACGTGCCCATCAACCAAGCGCTGTTTGGTTTCGGTGATGCCGTCTGCGTGCCTGTCATTGAGTGGATAGCCTGCAATTATCTAAACCCCGTCTGGACCGAACAGTATGCTCAAGAAGACCCCGAAAAAATCGCAGAAACCACCGTCACCTACCGCATCTCACGCCGCCCCCGCAGCAAAGCCGCCCGGCCCTCCGTCTGACGTCGTAGCAATACGGCGCGAGATACAAGCATTCCTCCGAACTCCCGACGATCAGGGTCGCAGGCTAGGGACGCTACCATCAGGCATCTACGCCTTTTACGACTACGACGCCGAGCCAATCTACGTCGGCCAGACCTGCGAAGGCCTCGGTGCCCGGATAGGCCGCCACCTTACAAATCAGAGGACCGACGCTGTCGCGATGAACGTCCTCGACCCGTTCGAGGTAGCCGAAATCCGCGTTTGGCCCATCGATCTTAACCCCCTCGCTGACCCCGGTCAGCAGCCGATTAACCCGGCTGCAACCCCTGAAACAAAAAAGAAGCGTCCCAAGCTGAGTAGTCGCCAGAAGGAGCATCTCGACAGGGCAGAGTATACAGTATTCCAGAGAGTCCTCGCGGAATCGAAGCTTCACGCAGTCCTAAACGAAAAGCCCCCCAGGACCACCGCGCTCATCGAGCTGCCGAAATGCTATTGCAGGCGCATAATCCCGGACGCGATCTTCCCGCACCGCAAGCACCCCGATATCCGCATAGCTCGGCGCGCAAGCACGATCGCCAGCCTCGCTCGTGTCATCAGCGAGCGCAGCGTCCAACCCGGTCTGCGAGCCACTCTTCTGACCCAAGCGAAACGCCTTGAGAAGCTCGCCGAAGAGCGCTTGAAAGACTTCCCCAAACCTTCCCCCAAACGCTCCCCCAACGAAACCGAGGACTAGGAGGTCGCCACCAACGCTAAGCGTGCCGCGGCGATGGCTCTATTGGTCGCCCGCCGCCTCGACCTCTCCAGCCTCAACAGTTTGAATCGGCTTGATCCGCTCGTCGCCGATAAGCTGAATATCCACGCCCCCATTCTCCGGTCCAACTCTAGCGCCTCCTCACCGTACCACCTCGATAAAACCCCGTCAAACCTGGCGCGGAACCTGGCAGCGTCCGAGGTCTCTCCAATGGCTTCCGCCATCTCGGCCATCAACTTGGTATCCAGCGCCAGATAGGCCGTGCCCATGACGTCATCGGCCACGCCGCCGCCCGTTTCGAGCCAGTCGCCGCCGCCGATGTTGCCGGCAAAGAGTCCCGCCTTGCTGCTCCGGTTCATCGCCGCCAGATACCGCTTCATCGCGTCGTAGTGCTCGCGGATGACCCGTGTGTCGCCGTAGGTCCGGTAGATTTCGTAAGGACAGATGATCCCGGCATCGCCCCATCCGATATACCAGCTGTCTCCTGTCCCATAGTGCGGCGCGCGGTCGGCAATATGGCCGTCCGGCATCTGCGCATCCTGGCAAACGTCCACGAGCCACTTGTTGAAGAACGCGGAGACATCCATGTTGTAAACGGCCGCCCGCATGAAGAACTGGGCGTCGCCGGTGTAGCCGCAGCGCTCGTTGCGCTGGGGGCAGTCGGTCGGCACGCCCATGTAGTTGCCGCGCTGGGACCAGAGAATGTTTTGCGCCAGGCGGTTGAGCAGCGGCTCGGAGCAGGTGAATTCGCCGGTCTCGGGGCAGTCGCTGTTCACGACCACGCCCACCACACTGTCCAGAGCGGGCTTCTCCTTCAGGCCGCGCACCTCCACGTATTGAAATCCGTGATAAGTGAACGCCGGCTCAAACGTCTCCTCTCCGTCACTGCGGAATGTATAGCGATCGAGCTGGATCCGGTGATTGCTAACCACCAGGAGATTCCCGAGGAAGACAGTCCCGTCAGGATTGCGCATCTCGCCGTGCTGAAGCTTGGCGGTCTCACCGGCCTTGCCGCGGAACTTGAAGCGGCAGTGACCAACCATGTTCTGGTCGAACGCGAAGACATGCACTCCCGGCCTGACCTCGGTGACCGAGACCGGCTTGAGTTCCCGCGTCGCCCGGATCGGCTGCCCGCGTTGCCAGACCAGTTTCCCGACTTTCAGATCGGCACCGCGCGCTTCCAGCGCCAGCCACTTTGAATCATCAAATCCCGGCATATCCCAGCCCGGCATTTCTTTGCGGGCGTCATACGTCACTCCTTCATAGATTCCGGTAAAACGAAGCGGCCCGTCGGCCGTGCCGCGCCAACTGTCATCGGTGACAATCGTCTGCCTGCGGCCATCGGCGAACACAATTTCCAGTTGCACCAGCAACGACGGATCGGTTCCGTACATCGAGCGGATCTTTGCCTCCCAGTACTGCCATCCGCCGCAATACCAACCATTCCCGATTGAGGCGCCTATCGCATTGGCACCGCTGCGCAACAGGGGCGTCACATCATAGGTCTGGCACTGCACCCGAGTGTGGTAATCGGTCCATTCCGGAGCCAGCAGATGATCGCCGACGCGTTGGCCGTTCAGACGCAGCTCGTAAAGGCCCAAAGCGGTGGCATAGACAGTGGCGCGGCGCACCGCGCCGCCCAGGGTGAAGTCCTTGCGCAAATACCCGGGCCTGCTCCATTTCGCCTCCTCCGCAAGATAGTTGTCGAGATTGAGGCCCAGCCGGCCGTTTTCCGCGACGGTCATGGTTCCGCGCCGGCCGGCCAGTTCATACTCGACGACCAGAGTCTTTTCGATCCCGGGTGCCGGATCGCCACCCAGCTCCTTGTTGTCGACCGCGAGGAGGAGCGTGCCGTCTTGCACTCGCGAGGCCAGCAGCTCGGTCACATCACGGCCGGCAGCACCGGAAATCGGCTGGTAGATGGCGCTGAGAATGCGCAGTGGCCCCGGACCCAACGGCACCCGGCCGGCAGGAGCAGGTGCGGGTTGCTTTACGCCGATCCACTTCGCCTGCCAGTCAGAGGGCTGCAGCAGGCCCATGGACCAGTGGGCGGGGGCACTCCAGGCCGAAGAGGTCGGAGATCGGAGGTCGGAGGTCAGAAACCATACCCGGACTTTCCAATGGCAGTGCATCCGCGACGTCAGCGGCTTGCCGGCATATTCCACCTGGATGCTCTGGTCGCTCTCCACTTTCCCGCTGTCCCACAAATCGCCCTGGTCTTCTCCTAAGCGGCCTTCCGAACTTGCGACCAGGATCTGATACGCCGTCTGCCTCACACCCCTGTCTGCTGTCCTCGGCCCGGGGTCCACAATGAGCCATGACAAGCGCGGCTTCGCCACATCAATGCCGAGCGGGTTCTCGAGGTACTCACACCGGAGCCCGGCCGCCACTAAGTCGCCCCTGGCGGCTGGTGCTATACTGCCGCAAAGCAGGCCGACCATCACAATGGTGGAAACAATGTTCATGACTGCATTTCCGCTCACCTTGGGTTCTCTCCATTCTTCCGGTGGTAGGGAGGTATCACCCGTGACTCCTGGCCTGCTTGCACTTCGAACACATACGTGCCCGACTCGACTCCGAAGACGGCCGAACCCGATTCCATCTTGAGGAACTTCACGCCTTCGGCCTTTTCGGCCGGCGTGCCCGATTCGGTCACCATCTTGGCATCGCGCGCCGGCACACAGACCGTCGCCGTGGTGTTGGCGGGGATGGTTGCCGTGATCGAAAGCTTGCCGTTTTCGCGCCGCCACTGGCAGGCGATCGGGCCGTGGATCGAATCGAAGCGGGTCTTCGCCCAACTGAGCCCCTCCCCGGCCACGGGCTCGATGCGAATCGTCTTGTAGCCTGGGCTTGCGGCCCGGATGCCGCCGACCATGCCGTACAGGTACTCGCCCACCGCGCCGAACGCATAGTGGTTGAACGAGTTCATGCTCACATCCCCGAAACCTTGGGGCGTCCAGCCGTTCCATCGCTCCCACATCGTCGTCGCGCCGTTTTTCACGGGGAAGAGCCACGAGGGATAGCTCTCCTGCAACAGGAGGCGATAGGCCACGTCGTCGCGCCCCGCGGCGTGCAGAGCGGGCAGAAGCCGCGGCGTGCCGATGAAGCCGGTGGCCAGGTGCCAGTCGAAGCGCTTGATCTCGGCGACGAACTTCGCCGCCGCCAGCGCCCGCATATCGTCGGGCAGCAGGTCCATGTGGAAGGCCAGCGCGTAGCCCGTCTGGCTGCAGTCCTTGAGCGAGCCGTCGGGTCTCAAGAAGGCCTTCACGAGCGCGGCTTTGGCCTCGTCGTGCTGCGCTGCATAGCGCGCGGCGTCTTCCGCGCGGTCGACCGCGCGGGCCATCTCGGCCATGATCCGCGCCAGGTAGGCGCGGTAGGCGGTGTCGATCATCGCACTGTCGGCGCCGCCGCCCAGGTTCAACCAGTCGCCGAACCCGCCCACGTGGGTAATGCCGTTCTTCGTCCTGCCGACCAGCCAGGCCATGTAGCGGTTCATGGCCTTGAACTGCCCGGACACGATCCGCGTGTCGCCATAGGCGCGGTAGATATGGTAGGTGCAAAGAAGCGCAGCGTCGCCCCAGGCGGTCGCCCCGCCCCCGCCCATGATGTCGGGCACGACGTATGGGAAGGTGCCGTCGGGATTCTGGTTGTCGCGGCAGGTGGCCAGCCAGCGGGTGAAGAAGGGAGCGACGTCGAAGTTATAGGCCGCCGTCGGCGCGAAGAACTGCGTGTCGCCTGTCCAGCCCATCCGCTCGTCGCGCTGCGGGCAGTCGGTGGGCACTTCCAGGTAGTTGCCCTTCTGCCCCCAGATGATGTTGCTGTAAAGCTGGTTCAGCAGCGGATGCGAGCACTCGAACGTGCCCGTGCGGCGCATGTCGGTGTGGACTACCAGCCCCGTGACGGCGTCGAGCGAGGGCCGCGACTTCAGCCCGCGCACCTCGACGTAACGGAAGCCGTGGAAGGTGAAGTAGGGTTCGAGCGTCTCCTCGCCCTTGCCGGAAAGCACGAAGAAATCGGCCGCCGGGCAACTGCGCAGCGCAACGGTGTAGAGCGTACCGTCGGGGTTGACCATCTCGGCGTGGCGGACGGTGATGCGGTCGCCGGAGTCGCCCCGGGCCCTCAGCCGCACCCAGCCGACCATGTTCTGCCCGAGGTCGAAGGTGTAGCAGCCCGGCCGCGGCTCGGTCAGTTTCACCGCCTTGAGTTCCTGGATGACGCGCGATGGCTCGGCCGCCGCGGCTTCGACCTTCTGCGTGTTGCCGCCACCCGTGTCGTCGAGTCGGCCGTATTCGGCCTTCACGATTTCGACCGGTTGCTCGGCCGAACCGAGTTCCACGGACGTGTTTTCGGCGAACGTTTGCTCCTGCCGCTTGCCCTCCAGCAAATAGACCAACCGCAATGCCTTGGGCGTGCCGTAGGCCGGGTCACCGCCAAGAATCTCGTTCTCCACCTTCAGCGCCACGCGGCCCTTGTCGGTCATCTGTTTCAGCAGCGCCGTCACGTCGGCCACGCCCTCGCGAACGGCCGCCAGCCCCACATCGACCGCCTCCCAGCCGCCGGCGTCGAAACCCGGCGCGTCCCAACCCGACAGAACCCGCCGCGCGTCGTACTCGCAACCCATCAGGAGATCGGCGTGCCGGATCGGGCCGAAGGCAGCCTTCCACGTGTCGTCGGTCACCACTGTCTGCCGGCTGCCATCGGCCAGTTCGATCACCAATTGCGCCAGCAGCCGCGGCTTGCCGCCATAGACGTTTCGCCTCGCCAGGTGGGCCAGATCGCTCGCGTACCAGCCGTCGCCCAGGATCGCGCCGATGGTATTGTCTCCCTTCAATAGCAGCGGCGTCACATCGTAGGTCTGGTAGTGGACCCGCTTGCGGAACTCGGTCCAGCCCGGCTGAAGCACGTCGCGCCCCACGCGCTGCCCGTTGAGCCGCAGTTCGTACGCTCCCAGCGCGGTGACAGAGACCGTCGCGCGCTGGATTCTTCGGGCGACCACGAACCCCTTCTGAAGGTAAGGTGCGGGCAGCCTTGCCAGGTCGGCCACGGCCGGCGGACCGCTCCAAGGCGAGTCGCCCGAGGCCTCGGCCTGCGGCCACGACTGGTCGTCGAAGTCGATCTGGTCCCAGCCCTGGGCGGCGCTGTTGGCGGCCTTCCAAGTCTTGTCGAGCGGGATGACAAGGTCTTTGCCCGTGTCGAACTGGATTACCAGCCGGCCGATCGCGGCGGGACGGTGGTCGTCAGTGTGTGTGACGCTCAGCGCCAGGCAGTTCGCTCCCGGCTTGAGCACTTCGGTCGCATCCAGCCGCGCGGTCCGTTCCCAATGCGCCGCGAAGCCGACGGGCTTGCCGCTGACTTTGGCGTGGCACTCGTTGAAGGCGTAAAGGACCAGCGTCGCGCGGCGGGTCTTGCGATCGGCGGGCAGTTCGAAGCGTTTGCGAAGGAATGAACTGCGGAAACCCGGCTTCTCGGCTTTCTGGCCGCAGCGGACCTATGTCAGGCCCTGAATGTTCAGCGTCGCATCGTCCTTGACCGCCTCGGCTGAGGGGCGGTAGGCGGCGTCGAAGCCGATCCACCGTGCCTGCCAGTCGGACGGCTCCAGAAGCCCCATCGACCAGAAGGCCGGCTTGCTCCACCGGCATGGCTTGCCGTCCTTGGCCCACACTCGCACCTTCCAGTGACAGCGCATCTGCGAGCCAAGCGGCTTGCCGGCATACTCCACCTGGATCGACCGGTCCGATTCCACCTTGCCGCTGTCCCACAGGTCACCCCGGTCCTTCGCCAGGAGGTCCGGGGTGCTGGCCACCAGCACCCGGTAGGCGGTCTGCCGCTCGCCCCGCCGGTCTGATGTCATCACCCAGCTTAGGCGCGGCGCGGCCGCGTCAATGCCGAGCGGGTTCTCGCGATACTCGCAGCGGAGGTTGGCCACCTCGGCGGCGTGCAGAAAGGCCACCGGCGTCCACAGCAAAGCGCCGAGGGTGAGAGATGTGAGTCTGGTCATGTGTGGATTTCTCAAATCACATGGTTCATTGTTCGCTGGTTAGAATGTGCACCGGGCCGACCAGACCGGAAGGGACCAACCCCCAATTCCGACCACCTTCATGGACTCGAGATCAGCCGTGATCCCCTCTTTCGTGAAATGGCCGTCCATGTTGCTCCAGTAAACCCAGGGCTTGGCCGGATGGGGCGGACTGCGAAACTCGTCTTCCAGCGTGGCGCCCGAGGCACAGCCGCAAAGCGCAGTCGGAATAAGAGCCATC
>SESF01007189.1_pt1 | contig 10604 bp, 7 predicted proteins | sample 3171521 | NCBI WGS metagenome assembly SESF01 (sample SAMN10866945, study PRJNA518727) | freshwater metagenome | biome: subpolar coniferous forest; feature: holomictic lake; material: water; isolation source: holomictic Lake 227, 6 m and 8 m depth | place: Canada: near Kenora, Ontario | collected...
CCAGGTCACCTTCCCGCAGTCTTGCCCCGGCCCAACACTCTGCTTCGTCATTCCAAGTGACGACTTCCTTTCTCCCCTTTGCCAGCGTCTCCTGAACACGTTGATTGATGTTCGCCGCCAGTGCTCTCGTAGAACACAACACAACGCTATCCAATGGCTGAGCCAGGTACTCCTTGGCGGCAACTTCTGCCATTTCGTGGTCCCCAATCTCAGTGAATCGGACCGGACCATGTTTCTTGAGCACCGGGAATACACCGTCCCGTATGCTGTTGGCCACCTCAGCAATCTCGTTGCCGAAGCGCTTAGCCACTTTCAACTCTACATGGGGAACGATGCCATCAGTCAAGCAATGAAGGATCAGGCCAGGCCCAACAGGAGGCAACTGGTGAGGGTCGCCAATGAGCACGATCTTCACTGTGTCTGGCAGTTGCCGTACCAGTGCTGAGAACGAGATGAGGTCCACCATGCTGGCCTCATCAATCAGGATCGCACGCCCGACTGCGGGACCTGAGTAATCAACCACCGTGCCCTCGTTGAGCTTTTTGATGAACGATGCAATGGTTTGAGCAGCACGTGCCGTGCTTTCCTGCATTCGCTTGACCGCTTTCCCAGCCAGCGCGACTTGGACGATATCGTAGCCCTGCGCCTCCAGAACCAAGCAAACCGCCTTCAACACCGTCGTCTTGCCACACCCAGCGCCTCCAGTGATAACCGCAAAGTGATGATCGGCCACAAGGTGAACCGCAGCCCTTTGTTCGTCGTTGAGCAGGAATCCATTGCCTTCTCGCGTCTCGTATTCACTTATGAGTCCATCCACCTTGCACGCCGGACTAAGTAGCCCCTGCCGAGCCGCAATGCACTGCACCACCCGATCTTCCAAGATTGATGCACCAGGGGAGTAGGCATTGCCCTGCTGGTCGAACAGCAGACGCCCGGTGCGCTCAGAGTGACCGATGGCGGCATCAATGACGCCCTGTTGGTGCGCCTCGCTCGTGAGTAGTCGCTTTATTCCGCTGATCAAATCGAACAGCGGAACGTAGGTGTCGCCCAGACTAAACCTTCTGTAAACAACTTCCTCCACAGCAGCGGCAAGCCTGCGGTCGTCGTTGACTGCAACTCCCAGCTTCTGGGTTGCTAGAACATCAACCTCTGACCAACCGGCAGCAAAGCTCAGGAGTCGGTATGGGTTTTCATGAATCTTGTTCTCGGCTTCGGCACCAAAGTGAGCAGCGATCCGTCTGCCGATCACCAAGCCCACACCATTGGCACCCAACCACTGAAGTGTCTTGCCTAAGCCTTCCTCGTGCCACCCTTGGACCAATGCCAATGCTTTGCCGGGACTGACGACTTCTTCAAGCGCCTTGTAATCACCAGCATCCAGTATCGCAATCAAACGGTCCGTGAACGTCTCCCACAACTTGTCAGCGGTGGCGGGGCCAACACCTCTGAACCTGGGATTGCGCTTGAGGTAGTCGACGATGTGTGCACCGGATGGCAACTTCAGTATGGCGTCACCTGGTAATACTTCCATCTGGTCTTGCACCATCTGAAAGCCACCGGCATTGATGAAACTTTTCGTGCTTACTTTGCCTTTGACTGTCCACCACTGACCCGCCATGACCGGCACGGCTACGCCACGCACGTGCAGTCGAGCCACAATCTGTTGATGGGTGTCCGCGATTTCACCGGAGTCGGTGATGCACTGTCCTCTGAGAATCACGCCGTTGCGGTTCTGTGTAATCACTGAGAGCACCCGTATCAGGTGGCTCTCTTCTCCCCGAGAACTCACCATGGCAGCCTTCCTGTCGTGTGCAGAATTTCATCCATTCCCTGGAATCGGCCGAGCTGCTTCCTCAAATCGCTGACCTCTGCCTTCAAAGCTTCGTTTTCTTCCTGAATCTGTTTGATACGCGCCTCACCGATGCCTGAGCGACTGGGTTCACGCATGACCATCACCACAGGATTTGCCACCCTATTCTTGAGAACTCCATCTGCCTCAAGTCGATGGAGCAGGTCTGGCCACAGGACATCCCTGATTTCTGGATTGGTGTAGAACACATCCCGGTTTAACGCGCACTCTCTCGCTACGCGCGATACGCTCAGCATGCCCTGATAGATGAATGGCTTGAAGTCCTTGACCGACTTCTGCCAATCCAAAAAACATTGGGCATTGGCCTTGCCGTCCAAGATTCCGTTACTGCCCGCGCTGCTCATGCCTTCTCCGGCGTCTGTTTTCGGAGGGCTTCGACTTCTATGCGCAGATCGAATTGTTTGGCTCGCAGGATGTCCAGTTGGTCGTACTGCATCACACGCAGTTCCGCAATCGTCTGCTCTGCCGCCCTGAGCTTGGCCGTGAGAGTCTCAATGCGAGACTGCAGCGCCTGACGCGACAAGGTTGCGTTGGTCCGCAAGCGACCTTGGGCGCGCAATTGACGCTGAACGGCATTGGCCTGTTCGTATGCCTCAGCGATGATCGCCCTGCCACCCCACTGCTTGGTCGCCAGCACTCGTCGGCCCAACTCAAGCCCGAACTTGCGCTTGACCTGCGCCACAACGTTGGCCCAGGTTACCTCCACGTCCATGTCCGGCAGGACTTCGATGAACTTGGCAATCTTGCCCGCCATCTCCTCGGTCAGCACTTCGGGGCGACCGGGTTTTCCGCTAGTTGCTGAAGAGCTTGCCTTCTGTTTAGCCATGTTGTTCTCCTTGATCACGCGACATCTTCATTGCCTGCATCGTCGCTATCGTCTTCATTAGCGTCTACACCATCCTTGAACTCCGTTTCATTGGCTGCCCGGTTTTCAAGTTGCATGTAGTCCCGCCCTTCAAGGAAAGTCTTGGCCTCCTGCTCCAGGGCTTTACGGCCGCCGAGCGCCTCAATGGTCCGCTCTGTCTCAGGGCGACCATGACGCTCGGGGTTGTCGTATCGAATGACCGCACCAGAGTTCACCTCTGGGTTATCGAGTTCCTTGACCATTCCCCGGAACGCGTAGGCGTCCTCCAGGTCGGCCTTGAAGGCCGCGTCCTTGATGAGATCCTTGATCTCAAGGAAGTCAGCGATCAATCTCGAAGCGATGGCTTCTTCATCCATATGCTGTCGGATCATTCTGCTCAGGTGCTCATCGAGCTTGTCCAGGTCGTGAACCACACGGCGGATCCGTGCAAGGATCAGGCGGCGCACCTGAGCCACGATCACATCGTGAAGTTTGTTAGCCTGTTTCCTGGCTTGTTCGTTGGTCGGGCAATGGCCCTTAATTAAACGTTGGTCGGAGCACGCCCCGCCACAGCCGCGATAGTTGGTGCACCCGCCCTCGTAATGCTGATGTATGCACACACCATAGGGCGAGGGGAAGACGAGGATCACCTTGCCGCCTGCCTTGGCCACTGGATGGTTCATCTCAGCAGAATGGATGGCATCCATCGTGGTGAAACGTATCGGGTGGAGACCCACGCTAATGGATTGCGTCTTGAGTTTGTATGCGTTGATCAACTCGTCCTTGAGCATCAGGCTGAGATCATCGTGCTCATTCAAGAGTGCAGGGAGCATGCCCTGGGGCACATCTTGCGCGGTCAGGGCCGCCTTTCCTTCCGGGCTGCTGTAGTCGTAGGCGTTGAGTTGCCCCACATCGGCCCGGTTGGCCCACAGGTTAATCAGCAAACGACTGAGTTCGGGCCCAGCGTGGCGCAAGGCCATTGTGGTCAGCCAGCGGCGCGGATCGTGAGAGCGGCAGTAAGCCGGAACGATTTCCACCTTGGTGCCGTCTTCTGACAGCATCGGCATCGTCAGGTCGAGGGCTTCGAAGACGGTTTGGATCCGTGCATTATTTCGGTTTCTTCGTGACTTCAGACGCTCTGCAACGTTTGCGGCGTTCAGCGCACCCGGCAGGTACGCAGAGCTTGCACCTAGATGGTCAAAGAGCATGAGCATATTGCTCAGGCGGCCCTTGTATTGCGTTATTTCAGTCACCCAGCGAATCGAGTCCATCGTCTCATTCACACGCCGCAGGAGTTCGGTTTCAATCGAGGACCATTCAGCGTATTCGGTTCGACTGTCAGTTTTGGCGAATTTATTAGTTTTAAGGGCCTTAGCCTTCGTGCCGCTGTCGGACGAGGCAGGTGCCTTCTTGGCCTGTGCCTCGATATAGCCAGCCCGCTCATCCACAATCTGATCAGCCTGATCAGGTCGCTGAGCCAGGGTGAACGTCAGGCCGGATTTGATGAGAACTTGTTGAACTTTAGAGGCCATGGACCTGGCGGCCACCACTTTGGCCTTGAAGGTCTCATTGTCAAACCCCAAGTCGGCGTCCAGCAGCATGATCCGGCCGATCTGGATGGTGGTCAGTGTCTTGCCCCTGAGATACTCCAACTCCGGCGGCAAGTAGAGCGTGGTCGGGTGCTTTTCATAATGCGTAAGCAGCATTCTGGAGCGCGACCCCATCTCAATCAGATGGTCGAAACACCAGTTAAACATCACCAGCATGAAGTCCAAGACGGGCTTGGGACCCCAAGCCGCACCCTTGGAACCCTTCATCAGTACGGTGTTGGGCGCGGTGTCCAGGGCATTGGGAGTCGATGCCTCCTTGATCCCTGCGTGGCCGCGGTGCAGCGCTCTTGCTTCCGTCACGCCCGCCGATCCTCCGTCCTCACCGGGCTCTTGCTCGTAGGCCTCCACAGCCCGCAGTCGGTCATGGATCGACATCGCCAGCACTTCATTGATCCGCGAGGGCGCGCACATCTCAAGCCCCATCACACAGAGCGCCGCCTGTTGGATTTCCGACAGGCGCGGGTCGCCGTCTGCCATCGCGGTGATCGCATCCGACAGTGCCGCAATGCCGGGTTCGAGTTCAGCCGCTTTCCCCTTGCGAAATGCTTTGGCCTGGTGCTTCTCGATGGCGAGAAGCAGATCCGAGATTTCGTGGGTCAGTCGCGCATGCATCGGACTGATGACCTTGGCCTTCTGCAGTTCGGCAATGGCTTCGTAGAGCGCTAAGAGGTATTTGCGGTTATTGGTTGCAGTCATTCCCCGCATCTCCACCCCCGGCACGATCAGATGGTCCAGGCTGTGCTTATCTCGCTTGAGGGCTTTGGCGATCTGCGGCGTCAGGCTGGTGGTCAGCACGCAGCGTTCGATGTGCTTCAGATGGTGCACCGCAAGATCGTGCAAGGTGAGGCCCACGAGGTGCAGCGATTGAAGGACCAGCGCCTGCTCACCGGAATTTGCCAGATAAGACAGGAACCGAAGCCCGTACTCAATCTTGCCGGCCTGCTTCGACTTGTTCAGATACACCCGATTGGCGAGGATGGCCCGAGCCGCAAGGGCAAAGCTCGGATGCAGTGAGCTCAATTCGCCTTCAACGCGGTTCGGATTGGAGAGCTGAACCTTGGTCAGGTGGACTTGCTGCCAAGTCAGCCGGTGCCCTTTGCTGTTGGTTTGGCCAGAAGACTGCCTGAAGTCGTACTGAGGGCTGTCATAGGCGATGCCGGGGAAGCGGGTTTCAAAGCGTAGTTGGACGCGGGCAATGAAGGACGCCAAGGCTGCTTCGCGGGCTTTGGAGTCGAGGTCGACCGCTGGTTGGGATGCTGATGGGGATGCTTGCGATCCCTTAACCGGAACGGGGGCCAGTGGGATTGACTCGTTCAATGCGTTGGACGTTGCGGACGTTTTGTTGGCACTTGATTTCATTGATTTTCTCCCGTCAGCGGACCAACAAGCCGTGCCTGTTCGGCCTTGTGTTTTTCGAACTGCCCCATACGCAACTCGATGACTTTCTCAAGAAGCTGATCCCGCTCGACGATCGCTCGCATGGTTTTTCCGAAGGCCTCGTTCTCCTTGATCCGAACCTGCACCATGCGCAGATTTACGCTATGGTCAGCATCGATATTGGCAATCCACCGCCAGCACCCGTAGCAGGACAGGGGCGCAAACGCACAGGCGGCCGACTTGCCGCAGCCGCCGGTGGTCTGCACATCGATTTCACCTGTTGCAGGATCGATCGGACCATGACTGTTGACGACGCGCTCAGGGGACTGTTGAGCCATCACACGGGTCTGCGCCGCATTCATGAACGCGTTATAGGCAGGGAACAACTCCTCCAGGGCCTCAAGCCCATTGTTCAGTGCTTCACGAAGCTCTTTGGCGGCCAGGTCGATGTAGACCCTCGCGGTTTTATCTGTGGCGTGCCGCAAGACCGCCTGAATCACCGCCACGCTGACACCAGCCGCTGCCAACTGCGTGCCGATCGTGTGGCGCATCACAGTGAAGTTCACCAGAATGTTGTCCAGGCCTCTCTGGATCGGCTGGAGGTAGTTGTCTCTACAGTCACCGCCGTCCTGCATCATCCCGAAGTTCTTGATTTCGAAGCCCCTGCGCGTGCCCCGGTTGATACGCGGAAACAGCGCGAGCTGCAGTTCGATGGCCGCGCGCTGTTCGGGATCGAGGTCTTGCCTCAGTCCGTAGAGCGGCCCGACGTTCTCGATCACCCACGCTTGCTGCTTGACCAACATTTGCCCAAGGATCGGGGTCAGGGGATAGGGCATGCGTTTTCCTGCACGCTTAGCAGGCATCACCCACACGGTGTATTGGATCTCGCCAGTGGACTTGTTTTCTGAATACTTGAGATCGCCACACCGAATCTGACGCAGGCTCTCCGGGCGCGCATAGAGGGTGTTGGTGAGGTTCCAAAGCACATACACGCCCAGGTGAATCTCCCCGGCTTGAAACCTGCGCTCCAAATCCACCAGCACGGCGATTTGCAACGTGCGACTCAGGGCCTGGGCGATGATCTTCTGCCGCCTGAAATCGGCAGATCCTGATCGATCGCCCGTCGGGAAGTCCCCCCGCTCCAGATCCTTAAAGACCGCGCCCTGGCCGGCGTAGAGAAACCACTCTCTTAGTATTTCAAAGCATGTCCGATGGATCCACCCCGTATCCTGAGCCAGCTTTGCGCGCACTGCCAGCAATAAGCCTGCGTCGATGGCGCTGATCTTGTCAGCCTCCATCAGCCGCTGATTAAGGTCTGAGGATGTCTGGACGGACTGGATTTTCTTGAACACCGACAGCACCTTGCCGTACTCTTTCTTCATGGAGGTCACTCTGACCTTCAGATGCCGCTGCATGATCAGGTCCTTGAGCCCGAGCAGGAAAGACTCTTCGAACCCTGAGCTCAATTGGGCAAGGTCGAACTTTTGCGGGTACTCAGGCTCGCCGACCGCATAGCAGGTCACGGCCTCAAATTCAAGTGGACTGCGTTCGTTCCAAGTGAAGGTGGTGTTCCCCAGGGTCTGGGTGACGATCTGATGGGTGGTTCGTTGATCCATAGCGGGTCTCGATTACTCGGTACGTTGGGTTTTTTTGGGGTCGTTACGATGGGCCATCCGCTCAACCTCGGCTCGCATTTCGGCGTAAATCTCATTGACTTGCACCGTGGCGATGTCCACGATGCCACGCCTGGCATAGTGCTCCGGCGTATGACTCTTGTCTGACCATCCAAACCGTGCCTTCATCAAGTCGAACACCGCATCCTTATTTTTCAGTTCTGCCATCTTCGACTCGTAGAGGTAGCTGGCTGCGCTGTGGCGCATCGTGTAGCTGCTGAGTTGGTCTTTTGTGCCATCGCCTCGACCTGGGCCTGCCTCGATCTTCATGTGCCCGGCCTGGTGCAGCGCATCACACATCTTTGAGAACCGCAGGCTCACGGCCTGCCGCGAGCCGATCGGTTCACCGGTGCTCTTGATGAAAACGAACCCAGAGCTGAGATCCTCGCCAGCCTGAGCGATTGCATCCGAGCGAGGCACGTTGATGTAGTCCTTGAGCGCATCGCGAGTGAAGGGCCAAAGGTGAATCATTCGCACCGTGGCATAGGGCACCAGATTACTTGAGGCACCCTTGGGAACCGGCGTTGAACTCTTAACCTGCTTACGGTGCTTTTTGTTGACCGCAACCTGGAGTGACAGCAAACCGTCTGGGCCCCTGATCAGATCGTTGACCCGAACATTGCAAATCTCTCCGGGTCGCAGCCCCTCGCAGGACAACATGAACATCGCCCGGTCGCGTAGCAAGTGAAGGTCTGATTCGCTTTGACCAAGGAGCACCTTTGGACTGGAGTAAACCACTTTCATACACCCGACAAAGTCTTTCGAGGACATGGAACGGATGTCATACGCGCTACTGCTTGCAGCCCCTCCAACAGCCCGGCACAGGCGCTCGCAGCAGGCCAGATAGGCAGAGGACAGGCGCTCTCTGGTGTCAGCTGACCTGATGTAATCGGACACCATGCTTTGATATTCCTTCAGGAAAGCTGCGATACCGTTCAGACGCTGGTCTGCGGTGCCCCCTACAACAGCATTATCTCGGTCCTCGTCGGGCTCAGCGTTTCGCACATCGACAAGCTTGGCAATGCGCCGAGGGTCGAGAAGATCCGTCAGGGGTCGGAACGATAAATTAATTAAAGCCAGGATTTCACGCTCTTCAAGGCATCGCCCTTCAAGCGCCCGCTCGGGCAGCGAAATTTTGAAATGCAGCAAAAACCGGTGGAACAGCTTGAGGCTGCTCGCCAACGACTCCTGAGTGTTTGGGTTCTTGTGGGTGTTCAAGAAAAAGCTAAACGGAGCATTGATGCGTCCGTCTTCCTCAATCATTAGCACCTTGCTCAGAGACCGCACTAATCTCATGACCAACACCTCATTTATTTCAATAAATTTATATAACTTTCGTATATTTTATGCGACTGACAATAAAAACACAAAATAAATTGTTGTGTTTTATATAAGTCTATATTTTACGTGGTCTTCCAAAGTTTTATCCATTTACACCTATTGTTTTGTCATAGCGCCAAGTAATGTCGGGCGGCAAAAATGATCCGGCGCTGCTTGAGGGGACTGATGCTGGCCGCCGCTCCTCCGTGGCTGGCGCTTTTTCGTTGCCGCACCTCTACAAAAACCGTGGTTCCGTCGGGCGCACGCATGATCAGATCGATTTCGCCGCCACCGCGCCCTGGGGTCCGATAATTGCGCACTAAAAGGCGCAAGCCCGATTGCTGCAAAAAGTGCAATGCCGCATCCTCGGCTGCATCGCCCACCTGCTTGGTCGTCCCGACCTTGGCCTTGATTTGAGGAAAAACCATTGATGTCTACTTATGCCTCCGCCTATGTTTCTGCCCGCAACGCCGCACTGGAAGCGGCTGGCCACCAGAATTATCCGCCCGGCGCGCTCTATGTCGTTGCGACCCCTATCGGTAACCTGGCCGACATCACGCTGCGGGCACTGCATGTGCTGGAACTGGCAGACATCATCGCCTGTGAAGACACGCGCCACACCCAGGCCTTGTTGCGCGCTTATGGCATCGACAAGTCCAGCGCACAACTGCTTGCCGTTCACCAGCACAACGAAGCACAAGCTGCACAAACCGTCATTGACCGCCTGCGCCAAGGCCAACGCGTGGCGTATGCCAGCGATGCAGGCACGCCCGCCATCAGCGACCCCGGCGCGCGACTGGTGGCGGCGGTCCGAGGCGAGCGTTTGCCCGTGGTACCGCTGCCCGGCGCCAGCAGCGTCACGACGCTCTTGAGCGTCGCCGGCATCGCCGATGAAGGCGCGCAACAAGGCGGGTTTGTATTTGTCGGCTTCTTGTCGTCCAAAGCCACCGAACGCGCCACCGCCATTGAAGTTTTACGAACCCAGACACGGGCCGTGGTGATGCTGGAAGCCCCCCACCGGATTGAAGCCTTGGCGGCAGCCCTTTCGGTGCTGGGCACCCGACTCATCACCATCGGGCGTGAATTGACCAAGCAGTTCGAAGAAATCGACACTCTCCCCACCGAGAAGTTCCCCGCCTGGCTGGACCAGGATGCCAACCGACTGCGCGGCGAGTTTGTGTTGGTGTTGCACCCAGCACCGTCAGAGACTCAGGCGGGGCCAGATACCCGGATTTTGAAACTGCTGCTGGCACAACTGCCCCTGAAAACCGCGGTCAAACTGGCGTCCGAGATCACCGGCGAGCCCCGGAATGCACTTTATCAACTGGCTTTGAATTTAAAAGAAGGTGGTGCGGACGATGAGTCCCCGGAAACCACGCCTTGAGCGTAGCCACTGGGTTATGCAAACTATCGGTCGCTAAGCCCCGAGCAGCAAGCGTTGGGCCTCTGCCACACTGCGCCTTGCTGCGGAGGCAAGTGCTGGCACTCCTTGTCGGTCACACGGGCCAGGAATTCGAGGCGAGCTGTCAGTGAGGGTGTGATTTTCATAAACAAATGCCTTCAGCCAATGCGATGGAATGAATAGGTAAGTGCAACAAGTTTGGGGCTTTAATCAGCACGTCCACCTTACGGCCATACATGGCTCGCGACACCTGCGCAGCCAATCGGGCAGAGAGTTGCGCCGGTTCGGCAACAGGCGAGTCCAATTCCAGCAGCAAGTCCACATCACCACCCCGCGCATCGTCACGCACGCGTGAACCAAACAGCCAGACCCTTGCAGCATGGCCGGCAAGCTGTGTTGCGCTCGTGCGAATGACCGAAATTTGGGCAGGACTTAGTCGCATTGGGCTATTAAGTTTTGCCTGACGATTGGTCTTTTTCGGGCCAGACTGCTTTTTGACTATTGGTCA
>SESF01024663.1_pt1 | contig 10603 bp, 10 predicted proteins | sample 3171521 | NCBI WGS metagenome assembly SESF01 (sample SAMN10866945, study PRJNA518727) | freshwater metagenome | biome: subpolar coniferous forest; feature: holomictic lake; material: water; isolation source: holomictic Lake 227, 6 m and 8 m depth | place: Canada: near Kenora, Ontario | collected...
AATTATCTTTTTCCACCTGGGTGGATTAGACCTCTATCCCAGCCAATGAAGAACTGCCGGAACATTCCTCAAGAGGCATAATATATGGCTTAGTTGCTCCTTCTCAATTACTTGCGAAGTGAGGTGAATTTGCGCTGTACTTGACAAAACCTCTAACTCTATGCACAATGCCCCCACTATGATCAATTTAACACCAAAACAACTTCGTAAAGCAGCTGACCTCCAGGAGAAGATTCAGTTGCTGCAAGAAGAACTCGGTCAAATCCTGGGGGGCGAGGTATCCAGTCCTGTTGAAACGACTGAACTAGGCAAGAAATACAAATTCAGTCCTGCCGCCAGGGCCAAGATGCGAGCGGCTCAAAAAGCAAGGTGGGCGAAGATCAAAGGGACCGCACCATCAGTTTTACCCACAGATAAGCCACAGAAGCGAAAGATGAGTGCAGAGGGCCTTGCCAATATTCGTGCCGGGGTTGCCAAGAGGATGGCGGGACAAGGAAAGGCACCAGCAACGAAAGGAAAGATGTCTGCTGCTGGACTTGCCAACATCCAGGCTGCTCAAAAGGCGAGATGGGCTAAAGCGAAGAAGACGGGGTAAAGCGAGGCGTCGTTGTCGGTTTTTGAAGCCGGGGATCGGTGACGGCGAACTTGAGGTGGAGACGATTCTCCCCCCGCATGGTGCTCCGCACATGATCCATCATCTTCATGATGATTTGGCGACAGTAGCGGAGGACCAGGTGATTAAGTTCTAATTCGGTCATGAGAGTTCCATTCGGTTTGCGGGCAGTATCCCCAGGAGGGTGGACGGTGGACGATTTGTCCACGCGAGAGACCAGCAACCGAGCTTTGAGTTGACGCTAAGGGCATTGCCCGGAAGCTATCTGACTCCACTTGAGAAACGGCTTGCCCGCGTGCTCAAGTATGCCCTGAGAACCGCAGGGTTGAGATGCACCAGATGCACACCAGCACCAGAACCAAAGGGGAACACCAAGCTATGAGTGAGACAGCAGCACCCGACCTGCCTGACACCGCTGGTTTGCAGCACCAGAACAGCACTGGAAAGCGCACCATCGGGCGACCGTTTAAGAAGGGACAGTCCGGCAACCCCCGTGGAAAACGAAAAGGCAGTGTGAGTCTGACCGCCCGGCTAAAGTCCGCGCTGACCAAAGATGCCGCCGCTGAAATTGTCGCCAAGCTGATAAGCATGGCCCAAGCCGGCGACCTGGCCGCAACCAAGCTGCTTTGGGACAGAACTGACGGGCCGACAACCGGGCCTTTGGCCGTGGCGATGGCCAACACAGCGGGCGGCATGGTGGTGGTGCATTCGCCACTTGACCCGGACCTGGTGACAGGCGGGCCGCCCGAGATAGTCATCCACTGGCCGCACGAGACTACGCCCCAGCAAACGGATATTTGACGCCACCCCGCGCCCGTGGGTGAACCCTTGGCTTGGCCCTTGCCACCCCAGGCGTGCCCGTGGGGGCATCCTGACCACCCAGGCGGTCACAAGGGGCAATCCAAGCGCGAGGAGATCGTGGCCGGGAGGGCGAAGGAGAATCTTAAAACGTCAACCGGAGGAAGCAGACCCCGGCCTTTGGCAAAATTGCCCAAGGCGGAAACGGTCAACACCCGTGCCGAATGCGCCAAGGCGGTTTTAGTTTGTAGCAACCAGCATGGCGTCACTGCGAACAGGAAGCCCCCACAAATGCGCCAGGGAGCACCCCAGATGCCCCAGGAGCGATCCTGTTGACCTGCCCGCTACGTTGGACACCCCCCGGACGGTCCTAACGCTTGATAACTATAAACGTCGCGCGCGCGAGGCTAAAAAGCACTCGGCAAACATACCCGAAACCAGTGGACGTTTTAGCACTAGGCTTTAGCACTGGACCAATTTAGGAAGCCCGAAAACTCACTAAACCCCTTATTCTATTGGTTGTAATTGAGATTGGAGCGGGTGAAGGGAATCGAACCCTCATCTCAGGCTTGGGAAGCCCGCATTCTACCACTGAACCACACCCGCTTCCGACTGAGATACTGTGTAGCAGATCACGCCCCCACGCGCAAGCGCTGATTTGGTAATCGTGCGGGGCACCGCCGCAGCCACGCACTACCTCCCCTGCCCCATTTTCAGGGTTTACTTGGCTTGAGTTTTCAGTCTGAATGGCCTTAATCTCTTAATCATGAATACATCATCGAATAATCTCACCTCACGTCGTGACTTCCTTAAGACCTCCGCCCTGGTCGGCAGCGCGCTGGCAGCGCCGGCGCTTATGCCCGGAGAACTCTTTGCCCGGGAGAACACCGACACGCTCCGTGTCGGGTTAATCGGCTGCGGCGGGCGCGGGTCCGGCGCCGCCAGCCAGGCCCTCAATGCTGACAAGAATATCGTCCTGACCGCGATGGGCGACGCGTTCCAGGACCAATTGCAAAGCAGCCTCCAGAGCCTGCAGAAGGCGCACGCCGACAAGGTGAAGGTCACTCCCGAGAAATGCTTCGTGGGCCTGGACGCCTACCAGAAGGTGATCGACAGCGGCGTGGACGTCGTGCTGCTCGCCACGCCGCCCGGCTTTCGGCCGATTCACCTAAAGGCGGCGGTTGACGCTGGCAAACACGTTTTCTGCGAGAAGCCGATGGCGACGGATGCGCCGGGCCTCCGTTCGGTGCTCGCTTCTGTCAAGGCCGCCAAAGAGAAGAATCTGGCGCTGGTGGCCGGCTTTTGCTGGCGCTATGAAGGGGCCCGCCAGGAGTTTTACAAGAAGATACACGAGGGCGCCATCGGGGACATCCGCGCCGTTTACGCCACGTACTACACCGGCCCGGTCAAGCCGATGCCTCCGGCCAGCAGCCGCCCGGCGGAAATGGGTGACCTGGAGTGGCAGATGCGCAACTGGTACAACTTCACCTGGCTCTCCGGCGACGGTTACGTGGAACAGGCCTGCCACAGCGTCGATAAGGTCGGCTGGGCGGTCAAGGATCTGACGCCGCTCAAGGCCGTGGCTGTCGGGGGGCGCCAGACGCCCAATAACCAGGGCGACATCTTCGATCATATGTTCGTCGTGTATGAGTTCCCCGACGACGTGCGCGGCTTTGTGGGGCAGCGGCAGATCGCGAATTGCTACTCGGAGAACTCCGACTACATCATGGGCAGTGCCGGCTTTGGCAAGATACAGGGCTGGTCGGCTCCAATCATCAAAGGCAAGGAGAATTGGCGTTACAAAGGGCCGAAGACCGACATGTATCAAAACGAGCACAACGAGCTGTTTGCCAGTATTCGCAGCGGCAAGGTGATCAACGATGGCGAGTGGATGGCGCACAGTACGCTGATGGGGATCATGGGGCGCATGGCCGCTTACACCGGCCAGGAAGTCACCTGGGAGCAAGCCTTGAATTCGCAGGAGAAGCTGGTGCCTGACCAGTTCGACTGGAAGATGAAGCTGGACATCACCCCGATGGCCGTGCCGGGCCTAACGAAGCTCGTATAGAGCGTGGAAGCGTGGAAGCGGGAAGCGGTGAAGCCTGGCAGTCAGGTCGAACGAATGGTTGAGCTATGAAACGTCGAGAATTCCTAACAGTTGCAGGCGGCGCGTTGGCGCTGGCGGCGTTGGCCCCCAGCGCGCTCGCGGGTGACGCCAGTTTGGACGGCGCTGCGCTCCCGCCACGTCGCAGCCTCAAGAAGGGCATCATGTGGGGCACGGTGGGCGTGAAGGGCTCCGTGCTGGAGAAGATGAAGGCCATCAAGGAAGCCGGCTTCGAGGGCACCGAGATGATGAGCCACATGGACCAGGACGAAGTGCTGCGCGCGCGCGACGAGACCAGCCTGGCCATTCCCAGCGTTTGTGGGCGGGACCACTGGGGCAAGCCGCTCTCGGATCCTGACCCAAAGGTGCGCGCGGAAGGGCTTGAGGCTCTGAAGCAGACCCTGCGCGACGCCAAACGTTATGGCGCCTCCTCGGTGTTGCTGGTGCCGGGCGTGGTCACCAAGCAGGTCTCCTACGCGGACGCCTACACGCGGTCACAGGCGGAAATCCGCAAGGCCATCCCGCTGGCAGAGGAGTTGGGCGTCAAGATCGCCATTGAGAACGTGTGGAACCATTTCCTCCTTAGCCCGCTGGAGGCTGCGCGCTACGTGGACGAATTCCACAGCCCGGCGGTCGGGTGGCATTTCGATGTGGGCAATATCCTCAACTACGGCTGGCCCGAGCAGTGGATTCGCATCCTGGGGCCGCGCATCCAGAAACTGCACATCAAGGAATTCAGCCGCGAGAAGCGGGACAAGCAAGGCTTGTGGAAGGGCTTTGATGTTCCACTCCTGGAGGGCGACAACGACTGGCCGGCGGTCATGAAGGCCGTTGACGACATCGGCTACCACGGCTGGGCGATCACCGAACAGGGCGGCGGCGACAGCCCGGCAGGATTGAAGGACCTCTGCCAACGGCTGGAACGAATTCTGACCTCCTGACGCTATCCCAGGGTCATGAAGTGGGGCTATGTGCGCCCACGTCCGTAGGCTGTAAAAGTCGCGAATCTCTTTGATCTCGCGCTCGAGCGCGGGATGATATTCGACGGTCATCGCCGAAGCCTCGCCATCATCTCACTGTGGGGCACCGCTTCGACCTGACCGGCTTCAATCTGCTTATCTCGTTCAAGTGCCAGGGCCACCGCCGCAACCTCATCCATCTCCCCTGAGGCCGCGAAGGGGTCTTCAAGGCTCTCCCAAAGAGACCCGGCTAACCGTGCCCTTTCCCGTGGCGACAGACGTAAAGCCTCGGAAGCAATCTGGTCAATGCTCATAAACACACTTTACCTCAAAATCCGCCCAAGGGAAGCCCGCGCTTCGGCCGCTGCCACCGGGTGCCTGAGCTAAATCTCGGACACGATGTATCAGATTCTCGCGCTGTCAGGCCCGACGCGCCAGATGTGGCGAAGTGGCCGAGGATGTATTCATTGGGATTATGAGGCCCGGCGGAGGCTGGAGGCGGCCCTATGAATGAAGAAGGCAGAAGGAAGAATGGAGAAGAAGCGGCCCAGCGTTGGTAAGGTGGCAGTCCCTGGCAGACACTGATTTCACGGATTGGCACGGATGGGGAGGTCCGGTGTTGGTCTAAACCGCATCTAAGCAACAGGATGGGAGCCCATCCGGGGCGGGCGCACTCCCCAATTCCAAAACGAGGGAGATGGACCGTGTATTACCGGACATGGCACGGTGTTGGTCTGGGGCTGGTCTGGTACTGGTCTGGGGGCGGTCTGACGTGGATCGCATAAGGCTCTAATATTAATAGCCTTATGAGCCTAGCAATGTGGCTTTGGCTATGCCTGTGTGCCCCGGGTATAGACGGCGTGAGGACGGTGCAGCCCCGGCGAGTACCTGATGTCTATTGCGTAAGGTATTGGAATTAATCGACTTACGCCATTAACTGTGGTGGCAGGTGAGGCGCACATTACATTCTCACTGATCGCCCCGTTAAGCAGTGGACTAATTCGGGCTAACCGCATGCACAGAGACTGCCGCTCCAGGCTTGCCAGTCGCCCTGACGCAAGATACGCTCTTGTCATGAGCACGCGCGAGTTGATCGAAAAGGAAGTGGCCAAGATGCCCGAGCCATTGCAGCGTGAGGTCTATGATTTCGCGCGCTTTCTGCGGCAAAAGAATGAGGATGAGTCGTTCAACGGCCTGCTCTTGAGTGAATCCGCGCTCGGCAAAGATTGGAACACGCCGGAGGAGGACGCCGCATGGGCAAGCCTGTAGCCGGCGAGGTGGTCGTTTTCCCTCTTCCGCAAACCAACCTTCAATCCGGCAAGCGCCGACCGGCGCTCGTCGTGGCTGATCTTGCGGGCGACGATCTGGTACTCTTTCAGATTACCCGGAAGGCGCGTTCCGATGGTTGCACGGTTCCGCTCGTCCTGTCCGATTTCGAGCACGGGCGCCTCGCGGTGGACAGCTTCATTCCGCCGCCGGGAAGATCAAGGATGCGAAGTTGCAGGAAGTGAAGTCAAAGATTCGCCAACTGTTTGCGTAAGAGGCAGCACCAGACGCTGAAGTATTATCCTCAACACAATCACTGCCGATCCCGATTTCGGCTGCGCGGAATGGTCGCCCCTCTAGGCAGTGGACTAACCCGGGCTTACCGCGTGGAGGACTGCCCGGCCTACCTTGGGGCCGAGCTTGATACAGCCCCGGCCTTTGAATGTCAGCGAGCGGCCAGGAAAAAGCGGCGGTTCTTGCCCATTTCCCATTTCCGGTCAGACACCGGGCGTGGCGGGGGCATGATGGCGGCAGTTGAGGTAGAGAATGAGCTCGAACAGCAACGCCGTGCTGTGGAACTCCTGGGCGCTCAGCCAATGGGTCTATCCGTTCCACGCTCCCGCCGCCCCGGCCAACGCCTTGGTGTCGAGTCGCCAACCTGATGCGTTTGCCTCTTCAACAGGCGGCTCTTGGCCCGCCGCAAACGGGAATGGACAGCGGGCAGAACAACGAGTACCATCGCCCCACGACGACTTGCAACGCATCCTTTATGAGTCCTGTTACTTGTTAGCTGCCTACTTGTATGCCACTGTGGCTCTCAACTTTCCTCACGAACGTCCTGCCGGCGATGGTCGTTGGCATCTGCACGGCGCTTATTTCGGTGAGGTTGGCGCTGAGGCGCTACCGCGCGGAGCGGTGGTGGGAGCGCAAGGCGGAAGCCTATTCCCGGATCGTTGAGGCCTTGCATGCTCGCATGGAGTACTGCTCCGCGACGGCGGACGAGGACCGGGGAGTGAGGTGCAGCGAACAACATATGAAGGAATTGAGCGACGAGTGTCACCGGACGGGCCTCGAACTTCGCAAAGCCACTGGTATCGGTGCCTTCATTATCTCCGATGAGGTAGCGGATGTCCTGTCGAAGCTTGAGGCGCGCCCCGGGCTCGACCCTGACCCGCAGGAGCACGCCCTTTACGAGGTAATGGACGCAGAGTATGAAGCTGATAAGCAAGCTCTCGGCAAGATTCGGTCGTTGGCGAAGAAGGATTTGAGTATGAAATGACGAGCGGCTAGACAGCCCAGCCATGCCAACGCACCCCTCACTACTCGTAGCTGGATTGCTCGCTTGCGCCGTTCACTGCCGCATTCGAGCACTGTGCTGGTATCGTGTTGCCGACGTATGTGCCATCGGTGTCTATTCTATTGTCTTTCAGAATTTGCCAGACCCTCACGATCCAGCTTGTGTCCGCCTAACCCAGGACGTGGCCGGAGCTTATGAGCGCGAGCTCCGGTTGCACACGGGTTCGGTCGCCAGACTCTTCCCTTCCGTCCACTTTCATCTCCAGTGGCTCACAATTTGCTTAGCGTTTCCGTGCATTTGGCTTTCAGGAGCTAGTAAGTGGTTCATGCTGGTACCAGTCGGTGCCGGCCTCGCCGGTTGGGCGTATTTCCACCTTCGGGGCTGGCGCTGGCTGCAAGCCGGGTGCATTCGTTATCGGAGCCACCAACAACTTTCGCCAGGACGGCACATACACCACAACCCAGTGGTTCATTTTTGGCTTTATTCCCATTCTTCCGCTTCGCAGCTTCCGAGTTCGGTATCAAGGACAACATGGCTTCACACGTAACTATTTGGTTTATGAGAAGAGCTTTCCGAATTGGAAGCAGGTGATTTACGTTTATGCCTACATGGCTTCATATTTCATGTTGTTCAGATGCATACTGCACTATGGCAACGGGATTGATCAATTTATCCAGCGCTGGTTCTCGCCTTCGACCGGCAATTACATTTTCGCCGGTGTCGTTTTGTTCGGTCTTGCGGCGCCTGTGGCAGTCCCATTTATCCTTCGGTGGCTTGCGAGAAAGAAGGAACCCGCTTAAAACCATCAGCGAAGTATGAGAGACACATCCGTCAACTATGTCTGGGAGAAAGTCATGGACGCCGTGGACTGTCTCTGCGCAGGCACTGGTTCGTTCGAGGAGAGGTTTTACAGCGCCTACATCTCTGCACTCATTCGGTTACGTCCAGGTGAGCCGCCTCGGGAGCTCGCAGATGATTTAAGATGGATTCACGAATTGTGCGACCGTCATGTGGTGCCTAGTGCAGGTAGGATGAATTCGGTGCCAGATGCTGACCGGCGGAAGCTGGTCGAGAAGTTGATTCATCTGCTTATCCAGACTTCGCGTATGACCGTCGCCTAGCCCGTCTGCTGGTCAGCAGCGTTGTTAAGCGCCTCCGTTGCTGGGCCGCGCTGCGGTTTTTGGCGTGGGGGGCACGGAACGTTCCCCGCCCTGTGCTGGCGGGCCGCCGCCCGTAGAGCTGAGGCGACGGAACACATACCAATGATTGCTTATGCCTGGCACCCCATCGACACGCCTTGACCTGTGCCTTAACCCCGACAGAAAACCGGAGAAAATGGGACACGCCGCATTCGCCTGGCCTGCAACCTCTCGCCGATCAAGACCACCTGCGGTCTCAACAACCATCAGCCGACAACAGATCCCTCTGCAAAGCCAACCGTGCCCGAAATTAAGGGCTTGCTAGCCCGTTGAAACCAAATAATCTGTCGGCATGAGCGCAAAGTGGCTGAGGTGGTCCCTGCTTTTCCTGGTTGCGAGTGCTTTTTTTCAATTGCAAGCCCAACAAAGCGAGGCAGACCGCGAACTGGTGCCCTCAGACCGCGAGCTGGTGGCTTTAATCCGCGCCAAGGCGGAAAAGGGGGACGCTCGATCTCAGCTTACATTCGGTGATACATTCTACATCGGCAATCTAGGAGTGACGAAGGACTACGTAGAGGCAGTCAAATGGTATCGCAAAGCCGCCGCGCAAGATTACGCCGCGGCTCAGTGCTCTCTTGGCATTTGTTACGCTAATGGCCAAGGCGTGGCTAACGACTATGTGGAGGCTGTGAAATGGTATCGCAAAGCCGCCGAGCAGAATTACGCCGGTGCTCAAAACAATCTAGGCCTCTGCTACGCCGAAGGCAAAGGCGTGACGAAGGACTATGCGGAGGCGGTGAAATGGTATCGCAAAGCCGCCGACCGAAATGACGCCGCGGCTCAATACAATCTGGGCACCTGCTACGCCCACGGCCAAGGCGTGGGGAAAAATGAGGTGGAGGCCGTAAACTGGTATCGCAAAGCCGCCGAGCAAAATGACGCCGCGGCTCAATGCGGTCTGGGCCTCTGCTACGCCCACGGCCAAGGCGTGGAGAAGGATGAGGCAGAGGCTGTGAACTGGTACCGCAAAGCCGCCGAGCAGAATTGCGCCGTTGCTCAAAACAATCTAGGCCTCTGCTACGCCGAAGGCAAAGGCGTGACGAAGGACTATGCGGAGGCGGTGAAATGGTATCGCAAAGCCGCCGAGCAAAATGACGCCGCTGGTCAAACTAGTTTGGGCGGCTGCTACTACGAGGGTAAAGGCGTGGGGCAGGATTACACGGAGGCGGTGAAATGGTATCAGAAAGCTGCCGAGCAGAACCATGCCGCGGCTCAATACAATCTAGGCTTGTGCTACGAAAAGGGCGAAGGCGTGGCGAAGGACCGTGTGGAAGCTTACAAGTGGTGGCTGCTGGGAGCGCTGCAGGACGTGGGGAGGGCAAAGAGAGGCGTGATCATACTGGAAGCCCTGATGTCGCGGGAGCAAATCGCTGAGGGACGAAAGCTGGCGCAAGATTTCAAACCAAGGGAGGTTTTCTCAGCAGGGGGCGACGTCTCACACGCGGGCATCAGGCAGACGGGCTCGGAATCTACCGGCACTGGCTTCTTCATCACGGAGGATGGTTATCTCGTCACCAATGAACATTTGGCCGGGAAAGGGGTCCAAGTGCGGCTGGTCACTAAGACTGGATACCTTTCCGCTAGAGTAGTGAAAACTGACGTGGCGAATGACCTTGCACTGCTAAAGGCGGAGGGCAAGTTCACGCCGTTGCCGGTGGTTTCCAGCCGCACAGTGAAGATGGGCAGCACGGTGGCAACAGTCGGTTTTCCCAACGTCAGCCTGCAAGGGTTCGCTCTCAAGCCGGCCAAGGGTGACATTGCCGCGCTCTCTGGAGCACAAGATGACCCAAGATATTTCCAGATAAGCGTTCCGGTGCAGCCCGGCAATTCGGGCGGCGCACTGGTGGACGAGCGCGGCAACGTGGTTGGTGTGGTGGCGGCCAAGCTCAATGTGGCGGCAGCCGTAGCGACCAGCGGGGCGCTGCCGGAGAACGTGAATTATGCAGTAAAGAGCAGCCTCCTGCTCAGCTTCCTCGAATCGGTGCCGGAAGTGGCTGCCAAGCTCAAAGAGCCGAACACGAAGGAGCGGAAGTTCGAGGACGTGGTGAAGTCCGCGGAACAAGCGGCGGTGCTGGTGCTTGTATACTGAAGGGGTGCATCGGCCACGGCACGCATTCGTCCAGCAGGATTCTCATGCGGCGGCACAGTCAAGCAGGGCGGACTCCGAACGTTCCAGGGCGCGACAGGCGACCTCGCGGGTCACCGACGGGAAACACTCCAGGAATTCATCAAGGGTATAATTGTCTTCCAGGTACTCGAACAGCGTCTTCACGGGCACGCGGGTTCCCTTGAATACGGGTGTGCCGCCGAGGATATCCGGGTCCACCGTAATCAAGTCGCTAGAGTCCATGTCCGCAATCTAGCCTG
>SESF01006809.1_pt1 | contig 10602 bp, 7 predicted proteins | sample 3171521 | NCBI WGS metagenome assembly SESF01 (sample SAMN10866945, study PRJNA518727) | freshwater metagenome | biome: subpolar coniferous forest; feature: holomictic lake; material: water; isolation source: holomictic Lake 227, 6 m and 8 m depth | place: Canada: near Kenora, Ontario | collected...
CAGGCACGGGCTTCTCTTTTCGGGGGGGGGCTCGGCGCGGAGCTATGCCCTGGAGTTGGCCGAATCCACCCTCCTGGGGTCTGATCGCAGCCTCATCCTGCCACTGTTCGAGGATGTGGGACGCAGCGGGACACTTCCCTACGCCGGGCAGCCAGACGGGGAGCTTCTCCGGAAACTTGTGGACGATGCTGCCATCGCCGGTCAGGACTGGCTACGAACCTTCGCTCTTCTCAATCTCTCCTGGCTGCCTGAAGGGGCAGGCGCCTTGCGTGAGGACGAGGTTGCCCTTCTCGTGCGGGAATCGCCGGTGATCGACAGGGTCCTTTCGCTGTCTGTGGCCCCGATTTTCCGTTCTGTCCCCTTCGAGGATCTCGCTGTCCTCGCCCTTTCCATCGAGGAAAGGCTGGCCCCGGCGGGAACGCGCATCCTCACGCGTGGGGAGGAAGGCTCTGAACTCTATCTTCTCGTCTCGGGGCGCGTCAGCATTGGCATCGCGGGAACCGAGATTGCGAGGATGGGCCCGGGAGATGTCTTTGGGGAGCTCTCGGCCCTGAGCCCTGAACCGCGCTCCGCTGATGTCACGGCGCTGGAAGACCTGCGGCTCCTCGTAGTGCGGGGAGAGCGCCTGACTGAGTTCTCCCGGACACGGTGGAGGACAGCCTACGAGATACTCAAGGTCATCGACAGGAGGGTTGTCGATGCCATCCAGTCCAGGTTCCCAACCAGTGATCCACTGCCAGGGAGTGGAAAGACTGCTGCCACGAAGCGCCGCGCAATTGGTTCTGGCTCCCGGATGGACGCCAGGAGCGCGGCAGAGGCTTTGTCCCGGGTACCGTCGCTTCGAAGCCTCGATGCCCATGTCCTCGAGGGACTCGGCAAGCTCCTGTACTTCCGCAGGCTCAAGGTCGGGGAGAGCATCTACTCTCACGGCGAGGAAGCCCGGGCCTTTTTCTATGTGCACTCCGGGCGGGTAGTCATGAAGAGGGCAGGCCACAGCGTTTTCGAGCTAGGCCCGGGCGAAGTCTTTGGCGACTTCGAGGTGGTGCTCGGCGAAAGGCGGATGACATCCGCTTTCGCATCCGAAGCGGTGGAGCTGCTCGATTTGCCGGGACGGGCCCTCTCCGACCTCGCCTGGGGCAGACCCGATTTCCTCCATGACCTGACACTCACCGCCGTCGACCGGCTAAGGCTCGTCGCAAAAATGCCCCAAGCTCCCAAGGAGGATTGATGCTCCGCCTGACAATCGATAGAGACAAGATCACCGAAAATTACCGCAGTGTACAGAAGACCTGCGACGGGCACGGCATATCCCTGGTCGTCGTCGCCAAGATCTGCCTTACGCAGCTTGACATCGTACAACCCATCATCGATTCGGGTGTGCGCATCGTGGCGGATTCGAACCTCGCCAATCTCTCCAGCCTGCCGGGCAATGTGGAGCGCATGCTGCTCCGTAGCTCGCTTGCTGAGATGCGCGAGGGTCTGGCCAATTGCGACTATGTCCTGCTGTCCGAGCTTTCCCACTTCGAGACCTGCGCCGAGGTCCGGCACGCCGGACCTCGGCACGCCGGACCTCGGCGCGGGGCCTTCATAAGCGTGGAGGCTGGCGATCTCCGCGATGGTGTCACCGCCGAGGAACTGCCGGGCTTTGTCGACAGGGCAACCCGCGTGCGGGGAGGGCCGCGCATCGCGGGTTTCGCCGCCAACTACGGTTGCCTGCGCGGTTTTGTTCCCGACCTTGAGGACCTGGTCCGATTCCGGGAGCTTTGCGACCGTTCCGCTTCCCGGTCAGGGCTCGGGGGCTATGAAGTGAGCATCGGAGGCACTACAGTTTTCGATATGCTTTCGGAGGGTTCGCTGGACGGCCTCGCTGACCAGATCAGGATCGGAGAGGCAATATATTTCGGCTACAACATGTCCCTCGCGAAAAAGATCCCCGGGCTCCACGATGACGCCCTTATCCTCACCGCAGAGGTCATCGAGGCCCGCGAAAAGCTTGTATCCGACGACGAGCCCCACGGCCTGAACGCCTTCGGCCACCACGCCTTCAAGCCGCACACGGGGATGCGTCTGAGGGCGATCCTGAATTTCGGCGAGCTGGCAGCCCCCACCCGGAGCCTGGAACCCCTGCTGCCTGGAGCCTTTTTCGAGGGAGCCACCCACGACCATGCGGTGCTCGACATAACCGACTGCGAAGATCCCCCGCGCCCGGGGGACCTTGTCAAATTTCGTACCAATTACAACAGCGCCGCACAGGCCATGCTCTCTCCCTATGTGGAGAAGGTCATGGCCACGCGCGCCCTGCCTGCCAGGGAGGAACGAGGATGAAAATGAATCAGCCTATCCGGGCCGCAGCCGTTGCGGGCCTTTTCTCGATTGCGCTGCTGGCCGCGGGATGTGGTTCCGGGGCCGGGAGTCCGGTGAAGGAATCACCGGCAGCAAGCACCGTTGCCGCCGCGCCCCAGGCCGCCCCCGACAAGGCGGTTGCTTCCGCCGAGGACGACGAGAGCTACTACAGGCCCTTCAAGAAGCCCGACGGCTCACGCTTTCGCATCGCCATCATGCAAAGCGGCGAGTATTTCTCCTATGCCGACGTCCTGGAAGGGACGCTCAAGGGACTCATGACCATTGGCTGGATACAGGAAGTCCCCTCCCTCCTTCCCGGCTTCAATGGCTATGGGGCATACAAGGACGGCAAGACGGTTCCCAACATCCTGGCCGAGCTGGCAAGGCAGGACTACAGCGACTACCTCGAATTTCCCGAGCAGGCCTTCTTTGACCTCAAGTGGAACGATGAAAACGCCAGGAGCCGCGAGTACAAGCGCCTGACTTCCCCCGGTTCGGGTGTCGATCTCATCATCGCCCTCGGGACGCAGGTGAGCAGCATCCTTACCAAGCCTGCCAGCTTTGACATTCCCGTCATAGTCGACTCGATCTCCGATCCCGTCGGCTCCGGCATCCTCGCCTCACTCGGGGATTCGGGCAAGGACTACCTTACAGGGGCGGTGGACCCCGACCAGGATATCAGGCAGGTACGCCTTTTTCACAGCGTCATCAAGTTCAAGACCCTCGGCATCCTCTACGAGGACAGCGAGATCGGCCGGGCCTATGGCGCAGTAGACGATATCCTCAAGGTCGCCAAGGAGAACGGCTTCCGCGTCATTGCGAGCACCGAGCTGCTTCCCGATCCGGAGAACGAGAACGACGAGAAAGCCTGGGCCGCCGCCGAGGCGCGCTATGTCACAGCCCTCGATGCACTCTGTCCCAAGGTCGACGCCGTCTACCTTGCCGTCCAGGCCGGACTCTCCGAATACAGCCTTCCGGACATCGTAAAAGTCCTCAACCGGCACAAGAAACCCTCCTTTGTCATGGAGGGAAAGAACTTTGTCAGGGACGGCATCCTCCTCGGGGAATCGGATTCCAACCTTGTCGCGAAGGGCATCTTCAATGGCAAGAAGATCGTCAGCATTTTCAAGGGCAGGACGCCACGCGATCTCCTCCAGGTCTACGAGCATGTACCGCACATCGCGATCAACCTGGCTAGCGCCAGTACCCTGGGCTACGACGTGCCCATAGACATCATCGCCAGTGCCGACGAGGTCTTCTCCTCCGAAGGGGCAAAGAAATGAAGAAGCACCTGCGCGGAATGGCGATCGGGGGATTCATTGTCCTCCTGATCGCCCAGACCCTCGGAGCCGTACTGAGTGTCTCCACCTTCGAGAAGACATTCAGGGAATCCCTCGAATCGAAGTACAGGATCCTGGTGGGGGAGCTTCGCCGCCAGGTGGAAAGGGATGTCGATTTCGGCCGTCCGATCTACCTCCTTGGCGGAGTGGGGAAGATGTTTGCCGCTGTCCTTGAGCGCGATGGCAATATCAGTGCCCTCTCTGTATGCCAGGCAGATGGCAAGGTACTCTATTCCACGGAGCCGTCGTCGGTGGGGAGCCGCCCCGCCGGGATGACGGACTTTCCCGCTACCCGTCCCGCTGAAGGTGGCGAGGAATACGCCGTGGCCTCGGTCGGGGACTCGAACTGGGCAAGCGCGCCCATACGTTACGGAGGCGAGGCCCTGGTTGGCATGGTGCGGCTCCGCTTCGAAGAAAGCGTGGTGACCACGCGTGTCAAAGCCCTCTATGTCGAGAACGTCCGCATCATCCTGCCCATCATGCTCTGTGCGACCCTCCTTATGGTTGGCCTTCTCATCGGCGGCGAGGCAGCCGCAGCGAAGGGAAGGCTCCACCTTCCGGGAGCAGTCCGGGCAACGCTGGCAGTGGGCATCACCCTCCTCGTCGCCCAGGCCTCCTATGCCTGGCTGAACGACCGCCAGTTCGAGCGCGGCTATATCGCCCTCTTCGAGGGCAATGTCGATGCGCTCGGGCAGGTCATGAAGACCGACCTCGACAAGGTGCTGGGTTATGGAGTCGCGGTCGAGCGGCTCAACGGGGCCGATGCCTTCCTCGAGCGCAACCGCGTGAGGACACGGGAAGCCGAGAGTCTCGCCATCGTCGATCCCGCCGGACGCACCCTCTATTCGGCGGCGGCGGCCAGGACCTGGAGCATATTCTCCGCCGCGCCGGGGTCAGTGGCGGGGAAGCCGGTCTCGATTATCCAGGACGAGGTACGGCGCGTGGTGCCCCTCGGTTCCGGGGCGGCGCCCAAGGCCTACCTCGTCGTCAACGTCAACCAGAAGCTCATCGGGGAACGACTGCGCGAAGCCCTCCTCGACGTCCTGACAATCCTGGCCGTATCCCTCGTGCTCGGCTTCGAACTCACGCGGATGCTCGCGGTCGTCATGCCCGGAAGCACAGGCGCACAGGGAGGCTCGGCAGCTACGAACGAGGAAGCCGCGGCCGAGGCAGCCGCAGCCGAGCAGCGGCGTTCGCTCCAGGTGGTCCGCGTCCTTGCCTTTGTCTTCTTTTTCGCTGCCCTCATCCCTCTTTCCTTCCTGCCCGCCTTCATCGAGAAGATCTATCTCGGGAATCCAGTCTCGATCCTGGGGCTCTCGCGGGAGAGCATCATCGGCCTTCCCATCGCGGCCTACATGCTCGGCGTGACGATCTTCATACCGCTCGTGGGCTTCCTCTCCACAAAGCTCTCGATACGGAGGATCTTTTTCATCGCGGGATCGCTCTTCCTGGTCGGTACCCTGGCCTCGGCCTTCGCTTCCGGGATCGGCTGGCTCATCGCCGCCCGCCTCGTCGCGGGCATGGGTTACGGCGGCATCGTCATAAATGGTTCCAATCTCGTCGTCGCCTCGACGACCGACCGGAACCGCTCCACGGGCTTCGGCTCCTGGTCAGCGGGCTTTGCCGCGGCGACCATCTGCGCCATTTCCGTGGGCGGCGTAATCGTCAACCGCCTCGGCTACCAGGTGGGAATCCTCATCGCCACGGGGGTGGCCCTCTGCCTCCTGGCCCTTGTGGCCTTCTACGTGCCCCCCTCCGAGCCGAAGAAGCGGCGGGTTTCCGCCCTCAAGGGCAGCACCGCAGGCGGCGGCGCCTCGGGGCGCAGCGCCCCGAGGGGCGAGGGTCTCCTTAGCCTGCTCCGCATCTACCGCAACCGCAGCATCCTCATGAACCTCCTCTTTTCGAGCATTCCCTTTTCCCTCGCCTATGTCGGCATCTTCCAGTACATCCTTCCCCTCTACATGGGGCATTCAGGCATCAGCGCCGCCGACACCGGCCGCCTCCTGACTGTCTACGGCCTCATCAGCCTTGCGACCCCCCTCATTTCCCGCCTCGCCGACCGGAAGCGCAACGAGAAGACGATCATCGTGACAGGCAATGTCATCACCGGGCTCTCCCTTGTGGCCTTCTTTGTAGCGATCACCTTCTTCGGCTCGTTGAGCCCCTACATCCTCCTCGCCCTCGTCCTCTTCGGCATGGGTTTTGGAGGCATGATGATCGACGCTTCCGAAGAGTCCTTTCTCACCTCGGCGAGGGAGGCCGAGGAACTCGGCGAGGCTAATTTCCTGGGCATCTACGCGACCTTCGAGAAGGTGACCTCCATCGCCGTCCCCCTCGTGGCGGGCCTTCTCGTGGCAACCCTGGGCTTCTCCGGCAGTATCGGAGTAATTGGTGCCTTCACCCTCGCGGGAGCCGGCATCTTCGCCGTCCTGGCGAGCAACCTGCGGAGCAAGGCATGAACGACGGGAGCGCCTCTTTGCCCATCCGGCTGGGTTTCGCCTTCGGCGGCAAGGCGGCCGAGCACGAACTCTCCATCAAGTCTGCCCTCTACATCATGGCCCACGTAGACCGGGCGAAGTTCAGTGTTGTGACCATCTATGTCGACGAGGAGGGGCGTCTGGCTGACTCGGCCGCCGCCGTCCACCGCCTGCGCGACTTCCTGGCCGTCGAGGAGGGGGACATCTTCGGCCCGGCCGACCAGGTGCCGCCGGATTTCGCTGACTGGCTTGTCTCGACCCTCCCTGCAAGCGGCCCGGGCGAAGCCCTCAGGCTCCTCAGTTCGGGAGCTGTGGATGTGGTCTTTCCGGTTTTCCACGGGCAGGGCGGAGAAGACGGCATCTTCCAGGGCTTTCTCGAGACCCTCGGCCTGGCTTATGTCGGCTGTGGCCTTTCCGGTTCCATCGTCGGCAACGACAAGGCCTGCAACAAGGCAATATGCAGCAACGCCGGCATCCCTGTCGCGGATTTTATCGTGTGTCTGAAAAGCGACTGGGAGGAAGGAGCTGAGGCTGCCCTGGCCGAGGTCGAGGGGAAGCTCGGCTATCCAGTCTTTGTCAAACCGCCCTGTCTGGGCTCCTCCGTCGGTATTGCCCGGGCCGGAAACCGCCATGCCCTGCGCGAGGCTGCTGCCGTGGCGCTAGGCTATGGAGACCGTGTTCTCTTCGAGAAGGCTGTGGTCGGCATGGAATATGGCATCGGCATGATAGGCAATGCCCGCCCCGAGCAGAGTGCGCTGGTCGAATTCGGCGGCTGCCCCGGCTTCCTTTCCTTCGAGGCCAAGTATGGCCCGGGAGCCTTCGAGGATACGATACCAGCCAGACTCGAGCCTGCGGTCGAGGCCGAGATCAGGACCCTCGCGGATCGCGTCTGGGGACTTCTTGGCCTGCGGGGAATGTCACGGCTCGATTTCTTTGTGGCCGATGGGCGGCCGATATTCATAGAGGCAAACACAGTGCCCGGCTTCGGCAGGACCAGCGTGTTCAGCAAGATGTGGGAGGCTTCGGGCATGGACCTCGGCTCCCTTGTCGGCAGGCTGGTCGATTACGCCTTCGAAAGGCAGCAGGCGGCCCGGCCGGCTGCCGTCGTCGCACTCGCAGCGGCAACCGCAGGGATCGCTGCAGCAGGAGGGTGAAGGTTCCCTTCGCAAGATGATGTAGTTCTCCTTCCTTCTCGTGACCGCCGACCCCCTCCCTATAGCCTGAGCGAGGCGCTCAATCCCACGCTGCCGAAGCGTTGCAGCCTTTCCGCTGGCGTCATGGTGCCAGTGGCTGTGGGTCCTCCCAGCCGGAGCAGGGTGGACATCGGCACTTCGACAAGGCCGTCTAACCTGAGCAGCAGGAGTTTGGCGGCAAGTCCTCCGCTGAGGGTTCCGCGCTTCGGGTCAAGGCCCGTGGCGATTTCGGCGAGGTGACCCGGAAGGGGCTGCCCGTAGCCGGCGCGGAGGAGGATCACGAAGGCATCGCCGAGGTCCAGGCCAGCCTCCACTCCGGACTTGAACTCTCGGTTCGTGTCGTCGCCTAACTTTTGCAGGTCCACGCTCGCCTGGAACACGAGGGGAAAGCGGTATTTGCCCGACTTCCCGTCGGAGGGCATGAAGGAAAAGCCCGCGTTCAGATTGTTCAGGAGGGCCGACGCAGGATCGCTGGCGCTTCCGGAGCCTCCACCGCCCTGACCGAGGAATCCCAGGAGATCGTTTTCGTAGAGGCCCATATTGAGGGGGCCGACGGTGAGGAGGGCTCCGAGGCCGGCCTTGACCGAAACACCGAGGCTTGCAGGATCCATATCCTTCGACAGGAACTCAGGGAGGAGGCTTAAAAGGAGCGTCTGGGGGTCCTGGCTAAACTCCGCCAGGCTCGACTTTCTTGTAGTGCTGCCGAAGGACTGGTAGCGAAGGTTGGCGCCGAGCGCCAGCGGGCCAAGATTGAAGCCGAGGCCTCCTGCTGCCTTGACGTTCCTCCCCAGGCTAATATTCATCGTGCTGTCAGGTCCCTGGAATCCCAGCGGGAACAGGGGATTCGCAGCGAGATCCGCCCCGAGGGAGAACGCCCAGTGGCGGGCGCCGAGTTCGAGGGCAGGGCGTGCTACCAGCGGCCCGAAGCTCTGAATGGTGCGAAATGTGCTCTCCGTGTTGCTGTATTTCTGGTACCAGCCCAGCTTGTCCGGGCCACTCAAGCTGTCCCAGTCGACTGAAGGATCGACCCCGGCGATAAAGGCCGAAAGTCCGGGCCGGACCGACTCGAAGTCGAAGGGCCGACGAATGCCGAGGAAGCGGTCCCAATAGTTGTAACTATAGGTCTGTCCACCGCTGCCATTTACTGTGGTCTGGGTAAGCTCCGGAAGCGCCGAGTTCGTCTCAAAGCCACTCAGGCTCGCGCTGAGCCCTCCCATTCCCTCCACGACCAGGTAGCCCTTGCGGAGGAAGGCGAGGCCCGCTGGATTGAACAGGAGGGCATTCGCGTCGTCAGTGACGGCCGTCATGGCGCCCGAAAGTCCGGCCGCCCTGGCGTCGCCGGATTGTCCGAAAGCCGCCTGGGCCAGGAGCAGCCCCGCCAGGGCCAGAATGATTATCCTGTTCATGACTGCCCACCACCGATCGTTACGCTCCTGGCAGGACGGTAGATGATGGGAACAAAGGCTTTTCCCGAGGGAGGGTACTCGATGGCGTTGGAGATGCCCGGCCCCTTGGCCGCGTTCTCGGGGAATTGGCAGTACACCATGGTCTGGGGATCGGGACCCTCGACCTCGAAGAGGACCTTCGAACCGTCGCTGCTGTACCATCCCTCCGAGGCCAGGAGCGCATACCCTGTCATGACGCCTGCGTTGTTCGTGGGGCTAAACCACGTGGTGGCGTCGAGCCAGTGGAACTTCGTGTCGCTCCTGTCACCGCTGCTGACGTGTTCGAGGAGGTCGAAGCTGCCGGAATAGTGGAGGGTGCCCGGAACAAGGTCAAGCTTCGCGATGGGGTGCATCTCCCTCATGTCGCCCGAGCCAGCCCAGGTGAGGCCGATCCAGAGGTAGAGCAGCTTTGGTTCCTCGTAGCCTGTGCCAGGTTGGCTGACCAGCGCGGTCTTCGCGGCTGTGTCCACGTCCAGCTGGTAGAGGATTGTCGAGGGCTTGCCCTTCATCTGCGAGGAGGAAAGCGTGTAGATCCTCGTCCCGGAAAGGGAGCTGACTCTGCCGCCCATGCCCTGGCAGGAACCAAGAAGCAGCAGAGCCGCAAGTGCAGCAAACGTGCGCGATATCGATATGGCCATGGAGCCTCCTGTCCGGGACTGGGAAGCCCCGATGGCTGCTGGATTATATCAATGGAAAAGAATATTGCAATTGGTTCAGAAGAGTTACTTTTTCAAAATCGGCCAGCATGGCCTGCCTGGACCTCTCCGTCCGCGTCCCCTAGTGACTCCTGGCCCAGTCCAGGGTTTCACGTATCCTTGTCTCCATTGGCGTCGCCGCCAGGCCGAAGGTCCGTTCCATCCCGGAGCCATCCATGATGAAGGGGGCAGTGAACTCGTAGAGCATCTCGACCATTTCCTTTGCCCCGGGATTGAAGAGCCCGAAGAAGCCCAGGAGGAAGGCGCCAGCCACCTGCGTCTTGACTGGCTTTCCAAGCTCCTTCTCGACCAAGGAGATGAGCTCTGCCTGGGTGTAGGCGGGTCCTGAGGGAACATGCCAGGCCCTTCCGAGGGCGCGGTCGTCGGTGCCCGCAGTCGCGAGGGCCCTTCCGAAGTCTTTCACGTAGGTGTAGCTGTGTTTTTGGTCCTTACGGCCGATGAGGTTGACGCTTTTCCCATTGAGGGCAGCCTTGAACATCATGCTGCCGTTTATCGGTTCCCATGGACCGAAGAAATCGGAGCCCCTCACCGAGGCGACGCGCAGCCTGCCCTGGGCATGGGCGGCTTCAAGCGCCCGAGCCATCTCGGCCCGGACAGCTCCCTTTCGAGTACAGGGATAGTAGGGGAGGGACTCGACGAGGGCTTTTTCCCCAGGCTTTCCATAAACGTAGAGGTTCTCCGCTGCGACAAGCTTTGCGCCCGCGCGCTCAGTCGCAGCCAGGATGGCAGCCTGGAGCGCGGGAAACTCCTCGGGCCAGCGATGATAGGCTGGCTGGGCACATTGATAGACTGTCTGGGCTCCGCTGAGGAGAGGATCGATCTGTGCGGCGTCGATCGCATTGGCTGCCACAAGCTCCACTCCGGGCGGCGGGGACTCCATGCGTCCTGAACGACTGATCATCCTCACCTTGAAATCCTTCGCACGCAGGGCCTCGGCGGTGTAGCGACCGAGAGGTCCGGTACCGAATATCACGTGAAGGGTGCCCTTCGGCAGAGTGGTCGTATCCATGATGCCCCCTTGATAGTCACCCATTCTGCCCGCCAATGATCGGACTTCACAAGCCTCAATAACAGTAAAATGGTCATAT
>SESF01013154.1_pt1 | contig 10600 bp, 9 predicted proteins | sample 3171521 | NCBI WGS metagenome assembly SESF01 (sample SAMN10866945, study PRJNA518727) | freshwater metagenome | biome: subpolar coniferous forest; feature: holomictic lake; material: water; isolation source: holomictic Lake 227, 6 m and 8 m depth | place: Canada: near Kenora, Ontario | collected...
ACAGCTATACCTACCTAACGCAAACTATTTAAATAACGGTAAATATTAAACGTTTGGGACGTGGTTGCAAACCCCGCCCCGCCTTCAGTGCCGGGTTGTTGTGCCATAAATCAATATGTGTGGACATATACCCATTTTTCACCTATTGTAATTACATTAGTAATAACAATAGGTGAAATCATGCTTACCCTAAAACTTACAGCCGTCGGCAATTCCATAGGTGTTGTGCTCCCTAAAGAGGCATTGGATAAGCTACATCTGATAAAAGGCGATAAGATGTATCTGACAGAATCACCCGATGGTTTTCGGCTTACACCTTATGACCCCTCATTTGAAAAACAAATGACTGAGGCACGGCAAATCATGAAAAAACGTCGTAATGTTTTACATGAATTGGCGAAATAATGCCGATTGTCTGGATTGATGAGTCTGTCGTTTTTGCATTGCATGAGGAACATCTTGCAGAACATGGCGGAGCAATAGTATCCGTGATCGTGGATTGTTGGAATCCGCGCTGCATCGTCCGCGAAATCTAGCCTTATACGAAGAGGTAGACCTTGCTGCACTCGCCGCCTATGGTTTTGGTATTGCCCGCAATCATCCTTTTATCGATGGCAACAAGCGGACGGCATTCACTGTAACTGAACTTTTCCTTGCTTTAAACAGACAGGAATTGATCGCAGATGATCAATCATGCGTCGTTACCCTATTAAAGCTTGCAGATGGCAGTCTTTCCAAAAAAGAGTTTGCCAATTGGATAAGAGATAATACCCAGTCCGATTAACGACAATTTCAGCTTTGCCTGTTAATTGCTTTGTGTGGATGCCATTTTATATTAGATAGAACGTGTCTTTATTAATTATTTCAAGGTAGCAGTATTACGTTCAGACACTAATTATTCAGCGGATTTATTCAGGTATCACCACACTTTCTATCATACTCTCTGCCTCCACCAATTATTAAAGAGTTGCTTTAAATACTCTTATAACTCTTGACCATGAAGTACCAGACCATGAGCCTTTTTCATTATCAATTGACTTTATTTCTTGATAACCATTGTTCTTTGAAAACGATTTCATAAATCTATCTAAACGCCCTGTTCTTAGAACATTAATACAAGGGCTAACGCAGACAAAATAATTTTCACCATCAAATGTTGAATTTATTAGTTTGAGCAATTCTGTTAATGAAAATAAGTCAATATCAATTATATTTGAAAATAAATGTAGTGTTGGAACTTGATTTTTATTTAAAAAATCAGAGCTATTTAAATTGTCAAAATCTTTGTTTATTGTCTTTAAACTAATTGATTCGTTAAATTTTACTATATGAAGTGCAGCACGTTTTAAAGCTATTTCTGAAGGTTCAATTAAAGAAATATGATTGATTTTAACATTATCATTGAAGTAATCTATAAAAGAAATTGTTGCTAATCCTTGCCCACATCCCCAGTCAACAATATTTATTTCGCTATTTAAAATTTCAGGTGGAAGACATTTAAATGCAGATGATAGTTTTTTATAGTGCATATCACCGTAACTATGTAAATAAGCATACAACTGGCTCTCTTCGGTTAAAATATTTACCCCACTTTTTAAAGAATAAAAAATTGAGTCATTTTTAATTAAACTGTATTGATTAACGGAGATTTGTTTTATTGCATTAAAAGTAGATGGTACATTTTCTAAAAATTTAGAATATGCAGTATTCTTCTCAATTAAAAATAACTTTTTATCAAAAGGTATATATTTTTTTGTTCTTTTTAAAAAGACATCTAATAAATTTTTAATTATTTTGTATGAAGAAATATGATCCGTTAAGTCAACGATTAGCACTTCATTTATTAAATTATTTTTTAAAAAGTAAAATCCTGGATCATTGCGTTTATTAAGTATTTTAGATTTAATAGATAACACGCCTTCCAAATTTTGCGACCCAAAATTGTATGCTATTTCTGCATAATAATTAACTATAGTGCTAATAATTTTGTCTTCAGTGTCTTCTTCCAGATAAGCGTGATTCAGTTTATCAAGTAATGGCTCTAAAATATTGTCATAACCTATAATATTTTTTATTCCAATAAGGTATAGAGCTGATGCTTCAAGGCGACTACTAATTTCACAATTGTGTTTAATCAGAAGGTTATAAAGTTGTTGAAATGGCATTAAAAAGCCAAATCTTTCAGATATATCTAAAAGTAATAAAGCAAATACATGAGTAGATTCAATTGTAAAATCTAATTGCTTAATAATTCTTAAATTAGCTGAAATATAACGCTCTATTTTTTCCTTGTGAACTTCTAAATCAGAAAAGCTTTGTGTTAATAAAAAATCATATAGCTCATCAATATTATCTTCTAAGAATAAATGTAAATCTGCATTAACCTTAGATTCTGATAAAAGTTTATCAAATATGTCCATATTAAGGTTTGAGCTTGTCAGATTCCATTTGAAGCATGATAGCAATTAATTTGTCTTTTCCCTCAGGGGTATTCTTGAAAGTATGTAGATTCTTTATTTGCATTTTTTTTGCCTCTTCCTTTAATTTTGTAATATTCATTTTTTCAAGCCCCTGCCGCCCTATTTCTAAAGGGAATAAAATTGCACCTAATTGCTGATCAATTTTTTCGTTAAGCTTAAAAATTTCATTTGTTCGTGATTGAATAGTTTCTTGAGAATTTTTCAATTCTAAATTTAATTTTTCAATATTTTCTTTAAGCTTAAAAATTTCATTTGCTTGTGATTGAATAGTTTTTTCAAACTGTTCTTTTACTTTATCAAAAATTAATCTTGTATATTCCTCAAAGTCTTTTTCAAAATTTTGAAAAAATTGCTGAAATAAATATTGAGATACGACTTTTTCTTTTTTTTTATAAGATATTGTTTTGTCTAAAACTTGGTATGTTTCACAATCATCTCTTAAGATATTCTCTTTTAATTTAACACACCAATTATCTATATAATCAAAGCTGTAATTATCTTTTTTGTTATTAAATACAAACTGGTAAATACTTTCAATTGTATAATAATCTAATTGGCTGTCTAATTTAAATTTAATATCAACTTCAAAATTTTCAGTTTTATACTTATTACGAAATGCTTCGTAGCCTTTATTAATCCCAAATATTAATGCGATACCTTCTTTTTTTTCATCTGGGAATTTGTTTGAAACAAAATCTGAAATAAAATTATCAATTGTTAGTCTTGCTCCATCACCATAGGATGCTAAAATTGCAACCAAGTATGTTTTAGAATCTCTAGGGATTTTATCAAGCATATATTTTCCATTATTTTTTTCTAATGCAATGGAATCTTTTCTTGCAAACTCTTCAATTATATTAGCATCTATTTTTGAATAGATAGTATTATGTAACTTACCATGTTTGCTAGTGTTAATTATAGCCCATTCAAAATCATTATTAACAGGAATCGCTTGATTAATAAATTCTTTTTTTATTAAGCTATTTATAACTGATAATGTATTAAAGTAATTTAGAGGGTAGTTTTGATATTCGTTACCCGCTATACTCATTAACGAAAACCCACCTAGCAGTTTATCGAATAATTCTAATTCTGTATTCCAATCTTTATCAACACCTTCAAGATTTAAGTTACTGATTTGGTTAGAGTTAGTGGCTTCTAAACTTGAATCTATTTCAACTAAATTGTCTGGTAAAAATGCTGCCCCACTTGAAATATTAAAGCTTGTTGTTATTTTTTTCTTTTCATCTTGGAATATTATTTTTTTAATTCTCGAAATAGGAAGAGGCGAGTCAAACAGAAAAAAGTTTTCCGAAATTTTCCTAGGTTCTTCTAAAGGATTATTAAAAATAATTTCTAAAGCACAATTCGTTTGGTCAGTAAATTTCGTGTTTGATAATAGCAGACAATTTTCAAACTTAGTTTGAATATCCTGACTTCTATTTTTCAAATAATTTGCAGGACAAATACAGCCTTTGCTCATGTAATGTGCAAGATTCACTGATTTTATGGGTAGAAAATATTTTTTTTCATTCATAATTATTCAATCTCAAATGTTCTTATATCGCCTTTATGTGGATTATTTCTACAAATCAAAAATAAATTAATTTTAGTGCGTGTAAAAGCAACATAGTAATCTTTTTCAGTAATAATTGTAGTATTTGCAATGAACCAATCAAATCTATCGAAGTTTGGAATAATAACAGTGTCAAATTCTGTTCCTTTTGATGATTTAAAAGTAGTAATATGTATTCCACTTAATCCTTGAAATACACCCATCTCTGCCTCGAATTTTGTACATTGAATAGGCGCAGAGAGTTGGTCTTTTATAAGATCAAAATATTTAGTAACGTCCTTTTTAGAAGGGACTAGAATACCAATATTATGAGTGTCGCCTTGGAAATCATTAATTATGCTCATAATACTTTCTAATTCACTATCGCTATCCCGACCAGTAATTTTCATTATGGGCTTTAATCCAGTTTGTTTGGCTTTATTTATACTTTCCTGTGGAATTAGAATATTTGGAAATACTGAACGTGTAAACTCAAGAATCTCCTTAGAATTTCTGAAGTTTTTATACATTGTATATTCCGCATTTTTAGGAAATAAATTAGCAAGCTGCTCTGGAGTACAACCATCAGCATATAGACTTTGCGCATCATCAGCACCATAAGAGACGTTATTTGAAAATTTTTTTATTGTGCGATAGAGATCAATGCTTACATCTTGACCTTCATCAATGATTATTTCATCATAGGTTTTTTGAATGTTTGAATGCGAAGTCCACAACAAAGTTCTATTTACATTTAAGGAAGATTCTATACTCTGAGAACCAGCAGATTGTTTTAAATAATGTTCTAATGTTTTTGTGTAAGTTAGCAATAAACTCTTTTGGGTATTTGTCGCATAATTACGAATATGCCTCCATAAACAGACTACACTTTTACCAGTGCCAGGACCGCCTGCTAATGCTATTGATTCAGTCTCATCTAATGCGGCTTGTTGATCAACTGTTAAATCGTTAACCACTGGTAGATTAAAATAGTACGCCATAATAATTATTTACCTGTTATAGTTTCTGATTTTGGATTAGAAATATGTGCTTTGTAATTATTAAGTGCTATTTCTTTTGATGTATTGGCGTAGCAATAGACACATTCGTGAGGACAGGTATTATACTCACCAATGTCTTTACTCATAATACAACCACAGCATTCTCTTTGTCCTTTATCTTTAATTTTTCTTGTTGTATGAATTTCATTATCAGTATCAAATAGCGTATGCTGAACAAATTCAACACCTAAGAATTTCATTAGTTTTTCATCCTGATGAAATAGTTTTATCATTAAGTCATCATCAATACACTTGTTGTGATTTATACCATATTTGTTTAAATCAAATTTTTCAGCGCAGGTGGCTATTTCTAAATTCCATTTTTGATTTAGTTTTTGCAATCCTTCAGCAAACTCAATCATGGTATCAGGAGCGAATTCAATATAATTAATATTTTCCTTTTTAAGATTATTCTCTACCTTCTTATATATTCCAATATCTGCAAAGCTGAAAACTAATTTACTTGTGTATTGGTTAATTTCATTGCCGATGCTTTCAAGTCTTCTAAGTAGCTCTTTAACATCAAGCTCTTTTGTAAGCAATAATGGATCAAATCGCCAAACAACTTTTTCTTTACCTATTCTATTTGAAAGTTCTTTGAATGTATTAATTCTATGTTCAACTTTTTGTACATTACCTTCAAACCCTTCTTTATCATAATCATTTAATGTGAATTGAAAATAATAGTTACCAATATTTTCATCAATAAAATCAAGATGTTTTAAAATAGGTTTTGGGTTTTTAGTCCAAAAAATAACAACACGGGTATCCTTAAAAGAAATATAAAGTGGCGTTCCATTAAATGGATTTTTCCATTTTACATAACCAGCTTTCCATCTTTCAACAAACCAGTCAGCGTAGAAAGTTGGGATGTCAGTTGAACGACTTGCAGAAACAATAATAGGTGTTTGGGCTAAAACTGTTTCGCCTTGTTCATTTACTATTTCTGATTTATTCCAATTCATTTTATTACTCTAAATGTTAGATTAATTCTTTCGCCTACAACCTTGCTTGTTTTTGGTACTTGATGTTGCCAATAATGTTGCAATTCACCCTGCATAATTAATAAACTTCCATTAGTTAATTCAATTTCAATTTTTTCTTTAGTATTAATATGGCGTAGTTGAAACTTGCGTGTTGCACCAAAATTTACAGATGCAATAATAGGATTTTTACCAAGTTCAGGTTCTGCATCTGTATGCCATGAAATTGAGTCGTTTCCGTTACGATAACGATTTAAAAGAACGCTATTAAAAATAATATTGGCTTTAGATTCAATTTTGGATTTTATTTCAAGTATTTCTTGAGTCCATAAATTAGGTTTTAGGGTTATGCCAGAAAAAGTGTAAGGTTTATCATTGTCGCCATACCAAGCCGTTAGTCTTGGGAAGTCAACCTTTTTTCCATACATATTCATTGATTCTTGCTTCCAATCAATTGTATTTTGAAGTTTTTTAAAAAACTCATCACTTATTGATTTTGAGAGAAAATCAGGATAAAAAATATATTCACCGTTCTCAACTTTGGTTAAACCTTTGTTTGCCCTATCTACAGAGTTTATTGGAACAGGACTATCGAAAATATCTATTTGGTTCATTTGACAAGGTTATTTAAATTACTAATAAAGGTAATACGGTATGGAATTCAACCGTATCAAACGAGGTATCCTAACCTTAAAACTGCGGGGAGTCTCTATTTTTGAGTAAAGATTTCCCTTGCTCCCAGCGTGTAAATCCTCAAAAATACCGCGACAAATTAGATTGCTACGCAAGCCCCAGCCGTCCTGGTCACTCGCTCACCACCCAACAAGAGGTGGTTCACATGCTCTCCAATGACTCGACGTGATTTCGTAAAGCCCGCATTTTCACGCCGCAAAGAACGCTTTGTGAAAACACATGCACTATCACTTCTGGGGACTACTCGACTCCTTGTCTCGCAGCGATGGCTCTTCCGGGTTTCGTGGAGGATGTCCGGTTGTGTAAATTTCTGAAACGCCAATTATTCGGCTACCAACTAAGACGGGACAGTTTGAGGTTAAGCCGTTCGTGGTGAGCTTGTCGAACCATGAACGACTTAACCGCTAACCCTTCGACAGCCGAGTAGGCACATGCTTTTCGTGCCCGACACATTACGGTATCCGATGATAAAATAACAGCAGCAGCAAAACTACACATCATTATCGCATTTAAGCATTAAAATGTCGGACTGCGATAAAACTGTTGCCCAATATCTACTTAGCGCAAACCATTCAACACCCTCTTTGCTTCTTCGCTCGCTTCATTAGGGTGCTAAATGAGTATAAACCTCGGTGGTTGTTATTGACGCGTGACACCACAGGAGTAAACCTGTTATGACCGTTGCCAAGTTAAGTCTGCTCATCCCCTGCCATCGGTTCTGCATCAGGACTGGCGTTGAGCCAGGTGTCAAAAGCATTGAGTTCGCCGCGAGATTGCCGCTCACGAAAATAGGTCTCGGTCTTCAATGCGGAAACCTTTTCGGCAATGGCCATGACAAAAAATTGGTTCATTGATACATGCTCTTCCTCCGCAACCTTACGGGCATAAGTAAAGAGAGATTCGGGGACGCGCAGCGCATAATTGGTCATCAGGTATTCTCCTCTTGCAGTTGGCGCAAAAAAGCACCTGGGGTCAACACCGGCAGTCGAAAATGGCTGGCGGGAACAAAATCAGCAATATTCAAAGTGACCAGCACTTCAGCTCGGCCATTTAATGCTGTTTCCAATACCATCTCGTCGGCTGGGTCACGTAATTGTGGTCGCCAAAGGTAATGCAGATGTACGGGTTCAATAAATAACGACAGTGCGTCTAAGAAGGCATCGGTCGTGGCCTCAGTACGTCCGCTGACAGCTAGTTGTTCCGGTCGCTTCAGCACAGCTTCGTATTCCAGCATCAGTGGTACCGACGCCAGTGCTGTAAATTGACCGTTTTTTAGTGCCAATAGCAATGCAAACGAAGCACCATTCCGGCTTCGGGATGCGGCGACTAGAATATTGGTATCCAAAACAACACGGGGTATTTTCATATCGTATATGATATTACTATGCTTATAAAAGTCAAGATGTCTTATTATTGGCAGTTGTTATTCTGGTAGCCATGTAGATACCGGGTTAGCGACAGCGTAACCCGACATTTTGATTATTCATAGCCAATATCATCAGTCCTGTAGCGAATGTGTCGGGTTACGGCTATCGTCTAACCCTACATGGCTTATCCGCTTTTATCAACATTATTTTTAATGGCATATTGTTTACACAATGCATAAAGCGCCGGGATGACGATCAAGGTCAACAGTGTTGATGACACCATGCCTCCCACCATGGGCGCTGCGATGCGGCGCATGACTTCGGAACCGGTGCCGGTACTCCACAGAATAGGCAAAAGCCCTGCCATTATGGCGGTGACCGTCATTATTTTGGGACGCAGGCGTTCGGCTGCGCCAGTCATCAGTGCCAGGTAAAGATCGGCTTCAGTGAAAGGACGCTCTTCATCCAGGCATTGCCGTTGTTTTTCCCGATAAGCCTGATCCAGATAAATCAACATCACCACGCCGGTTTCTGCCGCGACGCCAGCCAGAGCGATAAAGCCGACACCAACCGCCACGCTGACATTGTAATCCAAAAACCACAGTAACCAGATACCACCGACCAGTGCAAAAGGTACGGATAACATAACGATAAGCGTCTCGGTCAAACGCCCGAAGTTGAGATAAAGCAAAAGGAAAATAATACCGAGCGTTAGCGGTACAACCAACTGCAAGCGCTGTTTGGCCCGTTCCATGTATTCAAACTGGCCGCTCCAGGTAATGTAATAACCTGCCGGAAATTTGACCGCTTGCTCCACCACTTTTTTGGCATCTTGGACATAACCGTCAATGTCGCGGCCACGCATGTCAACGTAAATATACGCAGACAACAAGGCATTTTCGGTACGGATTGCCGGTGGACCTTTGTTCAGACTTAAATGTGCCAGTTGCCCCAAAGGAATCATGGCACCGCCAGCGACGGGAACCAGCACATGCGTGGCAATGGCTTGCGGACTGTCACGCAGTTCACGCGGATAACGGATGATAACGGCGAACCGTTCGCGCCCTTCCACCATGGTCGTTACGGTTTCGCCGCCTACCGCCGTGGCAATAATGTCTTGCACATCGCCCACCAACAAACCATAACGCGCCAGCGCTTCGTAGTCCGGCGTGATGTTTAAATAAAAACCTCCGGTGATGCGTTCTGCGTAGGCGCTGGTGGTACCGGGAACCGTCTTGACCGCTTGTTCTATCTGTTGCGCCAAACGTTCCATTTCCGCCAAATCCTTGCCGAACAGTTTGATGCCGATGGGGGTACGAATACCGGTTGCCAGCATATCAATGCGATTTTTAATCGGCATAGTCCAGGCGTTGCTGACACCGGGTATTTGCAGCGCCAAATCCATTTCTGCAATCAACTTGTCGACCGTCATACCGGGTCGCCAATCGGCTTCAGGTTTAAGGTTAACCAAAGTTTCCGACATTTCCAACGGCGCTGAATCGGTGGCGGTTAGTGCCCGTCCCGCTTTACCGAATACCGATTCGACTTCGGGGAACTGTTTGATGATGCGATCTTGGGTTTGCAGCAATTCAGCGGCTTTGGTCGGCGACAAACCCGGTAAGGTTTGCGGCATAAACAGCAGCGTGCCTTCATTCAAGGTCGGCATAAATTCACCACCCAATTGCGAAGCAGGATACCAGGAAACAGTCAGCATGAGCAGTGCAAAAACCAGCGTTAGTTTTTTGTAGCGCATGACGGCGGCAATAACCGGGCGATAAATCCAGATCAAAAACCGGTTGATGGGGTTGCGTTGTTCCGGCAGAATTTTTCCGCGTACAAACAATGACATTAACACAGGCACCAGCGTTACCGACAACAGCGCCGCTCCCGCCATCGCAAAGGTTTTGGTGAAAGCCAGCGGATGAAACAACCGGCCTTCCTGGGCTTCCAGTGCGAACACCGGCAGAAAGGAAACGGTAATGATCAACAAGCTAAAAAATAGTGGTGGGCCGACTTCCTGACAGGCATTAAGCAAGATTTCAGCTCGCGGCAGACGATCCGCATCGCGTTCCAGATGCTTGTGAACATTTTCAATCATGACAATCGCGGCGTCCACCATGGCACCAATCGCAATGGCAATACCGCCGAGGCTCATGATGTTGGAATTCATACCCAGCGCCTGCATGACAATAAAAGCAATCAGCAAGCCCACAGGCAGCATTAAAATGGCCACCAACGCACTGCGTAAATGCAGTAAAAATAGAACGCAAACACCGGCCACGATGACATTTTCTTCCAACAAGGTATGACGCAAATTACCAATCGCGCGGTGGCTTAGTTCGCAACGGTCATAAACCGTTTGCACCGTCACGCATTTTGCCAAACCCGCAGCGATTTCGTGCAGCCGGCCTTCTACGCTACTGATGACTTCCAATGCATTCTGACCAAAGCCAAAGGCGTG
>SESF01031169.1_pt1 | contig 10594 bp, 9 predicted proteins | sample 3171521 | NCBI WGS metagenome assembly SESF01 (sample SAMN10866945, study PRJNA518727) | freshwater metagenome | biome: subpolar coniferous forest; feature: holomictic lake; material: water; isolation source: holomictic Lake 227, 6 m and 8 m depth | place: Canada: near Kenora, Ontario | collected...
ACAAATTAACGCACCAGCAGCTTGAACTCGAGCGCATCCACGAGCGCCAGCCAACTGGCTTCGATGATGTTATCCGATACGCCGACCGTGCCCCAATCGCTGATTCCGTCGGTGGACATGATCAGCACGCGGGTCGGCGCGGCGGTGCCTTGTTTTGTGTCGAGAATCCTGACCTTGTAGTCTTCCAGCTTGATCTCATCGATCTGTGGATAGAAAGGCCGCAGCGCTTTGCGCAACGCCGCGTCGAGCGCGTTCACCGGGCCGTCGCCTTCATCGACCGTGTATTGCTTCTCGCCGTTGATCTTCAGCTTGACCGTCGCCTCGCAGGTGTCGCAGGAACCCGACCCTGAACGGCGGAACGTGCAGTGGTATTCGAGCAACTCAAACAATGGCTGATGGTGCTGGAGCGCCTTCCGGATCAGAAGATCGAAGGAGCCGTCTGCCGCCTCGAACTCGTAACCGAGCGCTTCACGGCGTTTGATTTCCTGAAGAATTTGCGCCACTTCCGGCGACCCTTTTTGCAGGTGAAACCCAAGCGCCTCTGCCTTAAGCAACACGTTGCTCTGGCCGGAAAGCTCGGAGACGAGGATGTTTTGCGAGTTGCCGACCTCCTCGGGCCGGATGTGTTCGTAGCTGCGGGCGAGCTTTTGAACCGCGTTGACGTGAATGCCGCCCTTGTGAGCGAACGCGCAGGCACCGACGTAAGGCGCGCGGATGTTATGCTGGCTGTTGGCGAGGTCATCGACAAAAAGCGACAACTCGCGCAACCGGGTCAGGTCCGGCACGACCGGGATTCCCATCTTGATCTGCAAGTTGGGCATCGCGGTGGTAAGATCGCAATTACCGACCCGTTCGCCGTATCCATTGATGGTCCCCTGAATTTGCACCGCTCCTGCCCGCACGGCGGCCAGCGCGTTAGCCACGCCCAGTCCGGAATCGTTGTGCGTATGAATGCCAACGGGCATGCCGATGCGCGCGATCACGTCCCGGGTGATCCGTTCCACCTCGTCCGGCAGGGTGCCGCCGTTGGTGTCGCATAAGACCGGCAGATCGACGCCGCCTTCCACGGCGGCCATCAGGGTGCTCACGGCATAGTCCGGGTCTTCTTTGTACCCGTCGAAAAAGTGCTCCGCATCGTAGCAGACCTCGCGGCCATGGGCTTTGAAAAAAGCCACGGTGTCCCGGATCATCGCCCGGTTTTCTTCCAGCGTGACGTTCAAAACCTCCTTAACGTGAAGAACCCAGCTCTTCCCGACCAGCGTAACCACGGGAGATCCTGCATCCAACAAGGCCCGAACCTGGGGGTCGTCCTCCACGGTGAGATTGCCCCGCCGGGTGCTGCCGAACGCCGCGATCCTGGCGTTTTTCCATGTCCGCTTGCGCGCTTCCTCGAAGAACTCCGCGTCTTTCGGGTTCGATCCCGGCCAGCCGCCCTCTATGTAATGGACGCCAAAGGCATCGAGCCGTTCGGCCACTCGAATTTTGTCCAGGACACTGAACGAAATTCCGGTGCCCTGCGTGCCATCGCGCAAGGTGGTGTCGTAAATGGTGACCTGAGCTGTATTCATATAAAAGGGAACGTGTTTCTAGCCTCCGTCCGCGCCCTTTGCAAGCCGCTTGCGCGCCACGCTTACCCACAAGTTTATGGCCCACGGCACTGTCAGCGGGCTCCAGAGGGCACAGGCGTCTCCCCCAATCCTGTTCGGATTGATTCTACTGAGGACCAAAGGTCCGTCCCATATCAGCCTGGGGCATCGCCCCAGGAAATTGGCGAAATAATATTCAGGGCTGAAGGCCCGCACCATTGTAAGAGATAGGATGGGCCTTCAGCCCTGGATTCTGTTGAATTGAAAACCTGGGGCGTTGCCCCAGGCTGGTATGGGGTCGCGCCTTTGGCGCTGAAAAATCGCTTTCGCGAGAGCGTATCTTGCAATCCGAACAGTATTGGGCGTCTCGCCTGTGAGGCGTGCGCTCACGGACTCAAGCAAGACAGCATCCTTTACTGAGAAGCAAAGGCCTGTCCACTCTGGGGATGGGGGCCTATGCGGGCCAAAGGCTATGGGTCACGGCATTCAACGCCAGAAATGAAAGCGGGACATAAATCAACACCAGCAAAAAGCGAAGGATCGGCCAGACGGGCAGCACCGACACCCCCATAATCCCAAAGGTTACGGCGAAGGAGACGAAAAGAGCATTCAATTCAGGCCAGCTATTTTTGGCCAAAACCGTGCGATCCAGCCAAAAACCGACCGCCATCAGCGCCACGGGAAACACAATCGCCCCCGCCAAACCAAACAGCCACCACTTTCGTTCGCTCATAGCCCTCCTAAAGGGTGAATCGGACGAACGCCCGCATTGACTGCCTGCCGAGGGCTAGTTCTTCAAAAACCGGAGTTCGCGCATGGCTTCCCGGGCAAACGGGCTGTCGGGGAACCTGGCGGTGACGTCCTGATAAAGGCGGCGGGCTTCTTCCTTCTTATTCTGGGCGACCTTGATCCGCGCTTGGGACATCATCGCAAGCGGAGCGGTGTAGTCGTCGGGGTATTTGCTCAAGGCCTGCTGATAGGTGTCCAGCGCCTCGTCCGGTTTCCCCTGCAACTCGTAGGTCGCAGCCAAGCTGGTCCATGCGCCGCTGGCGAGCGGATGCTTCGGATATTTTTCAATGAAGTTGCGCAAAACCACAACGGCCTCATCGTACTTCTTTTCGCTCCGGAGTTTATCCGCCAGTTCCAGCGCTGCATTGCCCGCAATGCGGGTGCCGCTGAATTTCGAAATCACTGCTTGCAAGTCCGCGTCGGAACTCGCCTTGGCAAACAAATCCTGGGCGGCGGCAGTCCGCTGCTGGACAAAAAATGCGTACAGCCCGTAGCAGGCCAGCGCAGCCGCAATCACGGCAACGTAAGTGAGGATCTTCTTTTTGTGTTCGATCCAGAATACAGTCAATTCGATGCTGCTATCGGAAACGGGTTCAGTCGGCATAGGGTGCGTAAGGTTTCAGAGCTTGATGGAAAACTCAAGTGGTTTCGGGCGGAATAAAAATGGGAACTGCGGCCCCTGCCCCCACGGTATGGGGTGCTTTGATCGCGTGTGCCCGCTCCTTTTTCATTGGCGGAAGTCGGCTTGGCTGGTTTGATTGCGTAAATTTATGTCCAGCCAGTTCGGTCATCTTTTCCGCATTTCGACTTGGGGCGAATCACACGGTGGAGGCGTCGGGGTTGTCATCGACGGTTGCCCGCCGTCGATTGAACTCAGCGAAGCCGACGTTCAACGTGACCTCGACCGGCGCAAGCCGGGCCAGAGTGAGATCGTGACGCCGCGCCAGGAGGAGGATCAATGCCGGATTCTCTCCGGGGTGTTCCAGGGCAAGACACTCGGGACTCCAATCTGCATCGCGGTGACGAACAAAGATGCGAGGCCAGAGGCGTACAGTGAAATGGCCACGGCGTTCCGGCCCTCCCACGCGGATTTCACTTACCAGGCGAAATATGGCCTGCGGAACTGGGAAGGCGGTGGACGCGCTTCCGCCCGCGAAACCATTGGGCGGGTCGCGGCGGCGGCGGTGGCGAAAAAAGTGCTCGCGGCCTTTGCCCCGAAGCTGGAGATCGTGGCTTATGTGAAGTCGATCCACGAAATCGAGGCCAAGGTCGATCCTGCGACGGTCACTTTCGAAGAGGTGGAGAACAACATCGTTCGCTGCCCCGACCCGGAAGCGGTTCCGGCTATGATCGAGTTCATCAAGAAGATCCGGAGCGAAGGCGACTCGGTCGGCGGCATCGTGGAGTGCGTGATCCGCGGGGTACCCGCCGGATTGGGCGAACCGGTGTTCGACAAACTCGAGGCCGACCTCGCCAAAGCGATGATGAGCCTGCCTGCCACCAAAGGCTTCGAAGTGGGCTCGGGGTTTGCGAGCGCTAAAATGACCGGCTCGCAACACAACGATCCGTTCAGAATGCAAGGCGGCCAGGTCCGCACGACGACGAATTACTCGGGCGGCATCCAGGGCGGGATCAGCAACGGCGAGCCGATTTTTTTCCGAATCGCCTTTAAGCCCACCGCGACGATCATGCGCCCGCAACAGACGGTGACGGTCAGCGGCGAAGAGACGGAGCTATCCGCCAGAGGCCGGCATGATCCATGTGTGCTGCCCCGCGCCATTCCAATGGTGGAAGCCATGGCGGCGCTGGTGCTCTGCGATCATGCCCTGCGGCAACGCGGTCAATGCGGATAGAGTCGGGGCATTATGGATCAAGGTCAGATGATTTTTTTGGTAGGGTCGGCGGTGATCGTGGCCTACCACATGCTCAAGGGGTGGCAGTTGGGAATTGTCCGGCAGATTCTGCGGCTGCTGGCTCTGGTTGCCGCCTATGTCGTCGGCTATCTCGGAGGCAAGCCCATCGCCCCGCTTCTGAGGCCTCTGGGCTACCCCGATCTCGTCCTCCAATTGATCGCCGGCACAGCCTTGGGATTGATCACGTATCTGGTGATCAGCCTTATCGCAAAGATTCTGTTTAAAAAGACGTCCGACCAGGAGTTTTGGTTCGGCAAGTTGATCTATGGGGTGACGGGGGCACTGATCGGCGCCGGCTTCGGGCTTTTCATTGTGACAGCGGTCGCGCTGGCCATCCGGTTCACGGGGAATCTCGTCGAAGGCGCCATGCCAAAACCTGCGGATCAACGGGCCACCGCCAGCGCCCGGCCCAAAGGAAAAGGCGCCGCTCTCCACCCAACCCCATCCCGCCTCAGTCCCCTGCTCACCGGAGTCGTGCAGATCAAGAAATCCCTCGAAGGAGGGATGGCTGGAAATGCGCTCCAATGGGTCGATCCGATCCCGAAGGGCACTTACGAGGCAGCCAGGGAAGTCGGAACTCTTGTGTCGAAGCCGGATGCACTGGGCCGTTTAATCAACTCCCCGGAAGCTAAAGCGCTGGCCCAACAGCCGGAGATCATCGCACTCCGCGACGATCCGGAAATCGGGAAGGCGATTTCCAGCGGCCGTTATTTGGCGCTTCTTCGGAATGAACGAGTGATCAAAACGATGAACAATCCGAAAATTATCGAGTTGATGAAGCGATTCGATTTCCGTGCAGCGCTCGATCATTCCAACGGCAAAAGTGAGGTTAAGCCGAAGCATTGAACCGGCGGTTAATCGGTGTGCTACATTCAGCCATGGACCTCTTCAAATCGTTTACGATGACTTGGTGGCAGGTTGGGATCTTTAAAACCTTGCTGCTTTGTTTGGGAATCGTCCTCGGGGCCACCTGGCCTGAAATCTTTCTGGCGTGGAGATCGGTGTTGCTGGTGATCTTTGCGGTGGCAACGGTTTACATTTCCTGGGTTTGGTGGAAACAGATCGCTCGGGGTTGAGGCCTGGCCGCCCGATTATCCGCATGCGCGTACCTTCAAAATATGCGCAACCTTTCTCATTCGGAGGGGTTTGGAGTGAAGCACTCCTCATGAAACCAAATTATTTCCTTCCGATCCTCCTTTCTGGTTTTACCATTTCCTACGCGGCTTGGGCCGAAGTAAAACCGAATCCGCTCTTTTCCGATGGTGCGGTGCTGCAACAAGGCATTGAAGTGCCGGTCTGGGGAACAGCCAAAGAGGGCGAGAAAGTCACGGTCGGGTTCGACGGCGAAAACGCAAGTGCCACAGCCAAAGACGGCAAGTGGATGGTGCATCTCAAGCCGCACAAAGCAGGCGGCCCGTTTACCTTGACGATCAAGGGCGAAAACACGGTAACGATCAACAATGTCCTTGTGGGTGAAGTCTGGGTCTGCTCGGGACAGTCCAACATGGCTTTCCGCTTCCAAAGTGCCGCGACGGCGGCCAAAGAGGCGCCCGCCGCCAATTACCCGAAGCTCCGGATGTTCACCGTCCCGAACAAGACGACCGTCGAACCGCTCTCTGAAGCCCTCGGCTCCTGGGTTGAATGTAGTTCCACAACCGTCAATAGCTTTTCCGCAGTGGGCTATTTCTTTGGCCGCGACATCCATAAAGCCACGGGAAATCCCGTTGGCATGATCCATACATCATGGGGCGGGACCCCCGCGCAGTCCTGGACCAGTCTCTCTGGCTTGGAAAAAGACAAGGAACTGGAACACTATGTGGCCAAAATCAAACAGGTGACCGCGACCTTTCCCGAGGCCAGCGCGAGCTATCCACAAAAACTCGCCGAATACCAGGAACTCATCAAAAAATGGAACGAGGAAGTCAGTCCCAGCTACAACGAAACGCTAAAGACCTGGGCCGCGGAGAACGCCAAGGCCAAGGCGGAAGGAAGGCCTGAAGCGCCGAAGCCGCAGCCTTCGAAGCCAAAACCGGCCGCGCCACCAGCCCCGGACGGCGGTCCCGGAACTCCCACCGTGCTCTTTAACGGCATGATTGCGCCGTTGCTTCCATATGCGATCAAAGGCGCGATCTGGTACCAGGGCGAAAGCAACGCCGGCCAATGGCGCGAGTATCGCACGCTGTTCCCACGGATGATCGGGGATTGGCGCGAAAAGTGGGGCCAGGGGGAATTCCCGTTCTTTTTTGTCCAAATCGCCCCCTACAACGGTCAACCGCCGGAGATTCGTGAAGCTCAGCTGCTAAGTTGGAAGAAAACGCCGAATACAGCCATGGCGGTCACAACCGATGTCGGAGAGGCTACGGACATTCACCCGAAACAGAAGGAACCGGTCGGTGCTCGATTGGCGCTGGCTGCCCGGGCGCTGATCTACGGGGAAAAGATCGAATACTCCGGCCCCATTTTCGAAGGGCTCAAGATCGAAAACAACCAGGCTGTGGTCAGCTTCACCCACATCGGCAGCGGTTTAATGGCAAACAATGGCGAACTGAAGGGCTTCACGATCGCAGGGGCGGACAAGAAGTTTGTCCCGGCGAAAGCGGAGATCAAAGGAAACACCGTGGTGGTTTCCTGCGACCAAGTGACTACCCCGGTGGCTGTTCGTTACGGTTGGGCAAATGTGCCCGATGTGAATTTGTTCAACAAAGAAGGGCTCCCTGCATCGCCCTTCCGCAGCGACGTGGAGTGATGCGCTGCGGCGCTCTTACTGTTACCCACAAGTCTCAGACCTCTCCGCGGCTCGAAGGGCCACCCCGCTGCCCGCGCGCAATCCTGGCGGCGACAGAGCGCCGCAGCCATAGGGCGCTCCGAATCGGTTAGGAGATGATTCTCGGTGATGCGCAGGAGCGGGTGGCTCTAGCTACTCTTTTGGATTTTGTGGAGGGCTGGTTCAGGCACGCACAAAACGCGGCAGACGCGGAGAGCACACGGGCAGCGTTGATCGCGGCAGGTCAACTCGAGCAGGGTTTCGCGGACGCCGGAGAAGCTATCGCCGAACCCGTCACCGATGCAGCGGCGGAGGCGCTGATCGCTTGCTGGCGTTGCCGACCGGTCGAAGAAATCCGCGACGCGCTGGACCGAGGACTGGCGGCGCTGGCCCTTATTGTTCCAGCTCGGTTTGAGACAGGCTCGCTTCTCATCAAAGCCCCGGAAGGATTTGCGTTTTATGCGCTCTTTCCCGAGCAGTACGCCGAGGCCGCCTTCTCATGGGCCGCCTCTCGTTCGCACTCGAAAAGCCGCGTGCTCGTCGTCGGAATCCGCAGCATCGGCACCACGCTCTCCGCGGTTGTCAAAGCGGCTCTGACCTCCATTGGCTGGAATGCCCGGCGCTGTACCGTCCGGCCAGAAGGCGGCATTTATGATCGAAAGATTACATTCGCCGCTGAGATCGGAAATAGAGCCGATTGGGCTCTTGTTGCCGACGAGGGGCCAGGGAATACAGGGGTCTCCATGGCGGCAGCGGTGTTCGCATTGGAAAAGGCAGGAATCCCGCGGAGCCGAATTGGCTTGTTCCCATCGCATGCGGGCTCCCCCGGACGCGAGTCGCCCGACTCGGTCAAGGCTTGTTGGAAAAGCGTGCCATCAGTGATTGGCCACCCCCCGGATATCGTGGGCAAACTGACGGCTGCCACCGAACGCATTACCGGAGGAGTGGTCATCGAGACGCAAGACTGGAGTGCGGGGGCGTGGCGAGGGCATGTCTTTGAAAGACGTCAGCAATGGCCCGCCGTTTGCGCGATGCTTGAGCGGATCAAACATCGCTGCTTGTTGAATGACAAATCGGCCCTGGTTTGGAAATTCTCGGGCTTCAGCGGCGTCCATTCTCAAAATGCGAATGCCGAGGCGAAACGCTTGAAAACCACCCACCCATGGACGCCGGAGCCGGTGGCGATCTGCGACGGGTTTATCGCAACGCCGTGGATCAGGGGGACGCGAATGGTGCAGGCAACCCCGGCATTTGCCAGCCATATGGGGCGTTACCTGGCTGCGGCTTGCAGCCAAGAGCTGAATTATGAGGAAGTGGTGGCGGCGCATGAGAGGATCACGCCGCTCATCGAGGCAAACCTAAGCCGATGGCTGGGGCAGCAGGCGGCGCGCCGAGCCACGGAGTTATGGAAACGCACCCGGGCCGTCCCCTCGCCTCTTTGCGTGGATCCCCGGCAGCCACTCCACGACTGGATCGAAACCGGGCCAGACCAATGGATAAAAACCGACAGCACAGGACACCTCTGCGATCATACCCTCGCAGGCCGCCAACCCATCGAGTGGGGTCTGGCAGCGGCTTGCAACGCCTGCGGGCCAAGGGAAACCCCGGCGCTCTTATCGGCTTTTCACGCAAACATCGGATGGACCATCAGCAAAGGACGGCTGGTTGCCTATCAGATTGCCCAAGCCGCCTTCCGACTGGGCGAACTCGAACTCGCCCTAACCACAGGATGGCCGGACAACCTCGAAGAGCAGCAGAGAATCCAGCGCGAGGCTCGGATGATAATAGCGAATATCAAAAGATTGCTGTAGCCCGGAAGCATGGATGGGACGGATGGGACGGATGTATTCCCATCCGTCCCATCCGTCCCATCCGTCCCATCCGTCCCATCCGTCCCATCCGTCCCATCCGTCCCATCCGTCCCATTTCCCCCCAAATTTTGAACGGAATTGCCGATTGCCAGTCGGATGAAATGCCGTAACCTAACCGGCTTAACATCATGCGACGCTTTGTCTGGCTCCTTATCGTCCTGTTTGCTTTCCAACTCCAAGGATTCGCGATTTCCATCGCGGAAATCCGCAAGAGCTTGGTTCGCATCACCACCACCTCGCAGGAACCGAATTATCGGATTCCCTGGACGCCCGGTAATATCTCAGGCGGCACGGGAGCGGGGTTTGTCATCGACGGCCAGCGCATCATGACCAACGCCCATGTCGTCAGCAATGCGCGGTTTTTGTCCGTGGAACGAGAGAACGATCCGAAACACTATCTGGCGAAGGTCCAGCACATCGCCCACGATTGCGATCTGGCGGTCTTGACGGTGTCGGAACCGAACTTTTTCAAGGGAACCGTGGCGCTGCCCTTTACCAACGAGATCCCGCAAATCGAGTCGTCGGTATCGGTTTACGGCTACCCTATCGGGGGCGACCGGCTTTCCGTGACGACAGGCGTGGTCTCCCGAGTCGATTTCCAGCAATACAGCCACTCGTTGGTGGACTCGCATTTGGCGATCCAGACGAACGCCGCGATCAACCCCGGCAACAGCGGCGGCCCTGTTTTGCAAAACGGCAAGGTCGTCGGCGTGGCTTTCCAGGGATATAGCGGCGACGTGGCGCAGAATGTCGGCTACATGATTCCGGTGCCGGTCGTGCAACGGTTTCTCACGGATATTTCAGACGGGCACTACGACCATTACATGGACCTCTCCATCACCACGTTTCCGCTGCTTAATCCCGCCCAGCGCAAAGCCCTCGGCGTGACGGACGAGGACCAGGGAGTGCTGGTCGGGAGCGTGGCTTCGGCAGGAGTCTGCGGAGGGATTTTGCAAAAAGGCGACGTGATCCTGGGCATCGACGGGCACCCGGTGCAGAGCGACGGATTCATGATTCTGGACGGCGAGCGGGTGGAGATGCCCGAAATCGTGGAGCGAAAATTCAAGGGTGACAGCGTCAAATTCGAGGTTCTGCGGGACAAAAAGAAACTGGAGCTTACGGCAAAACTCAACGAGGTCTGGCCCTACCAACTTCAGGCTAACCAATACGATATAAAACCACGTTACGTTCTCTTCGGCGGCCTGCTTTTCGAGCCCCTCTCCCGCAATTTCCTGGAAGCGTTTCAAATCGAGGACCTGCGGGTTCGCTATAACTATAACTCATTCCTCACCAATGAACTTTATAAAGAGCGACCCGAGCTTGTCATACTGAGCACCATCTTGCCGGACCCGATCAACACTTACCTGGGCGATCTTAAAAACGGGATCGTGGACCAGATCAACGGCGCAAAAATCCGCAATCTTAAGGAGATGGCCGCGGCATTCGCAAAACCTGCCCAGTTCTACGTCATCAAACTGGTTGGCGAAGGCCGCCCGATTGTTTTCGAAAGCGCCGCGGTCGAAAGCGCCCGCGAACGAATCAAGGACCGCTACAACGTCCTTGCCGAGCAAAACCTGAGCGACAACCCTCAAGACTAAAAAACGAGAACAGAATGAAAGCTGCCATGAATATTGTTCGATCGTTTTGGACTATCCTCGCCCCCGCTCCGGC
>SESF01007469.1_pt1 | contig 10579 bp, 10 predicted proteins | sample 3171521 | NCBI WGS metagenome assembly SESF01 (sample SAMN10866945, study PRJNA518727) | freshwater metagenome | biome: subpolar coniferous forest; feature: holomictic lake; material: water; isolation source: holomictic Lake 227, 6 m and 8 m depth | place: Canada: near Kenora, Ontario | collected...
AGACAACCAGTTTTGCGATCAATGTATTTGATACCTCACCTTATGCGGGTCTTCAAAGCGCAACCGTTCACATTTGGGACTGCCGCGTCATAAATTGCGCCCAATTTTTACGGGCATCATCTGATGACACTTGGGTAAATAATACCTGGGTGGAAGTGGATAACACTTCAACAATGGCTGCAAATACGGCGTTTATTGAAAACCGTGCGGGTGTTTTGCACTTGGATAAATTGGAAGGCATACCCGCTATCGGAACGTCAGGTGCTGGCAGACCAGTAGGGGTGCGCTGGATTGACAATTACAGCAAAATCGTTGCTGATGGTTGCCGTTTTGGTGGTGAAGATGCTGGCATTCCAATCGTGTATAACTACATTGGGGTTGCACAAACATCGCCATACAACGATGGCGGTTCAATCATTATCCGCAACAGTCAGATTGCATCTGGCCCAGCCGCCCAATCTGATAGCTGTGTAATTTATTGCGCGACCCAAGTTCCACAATACATCACCATTAAAGATTGCTACGGTCAAAGCAGCACACCAATGGTTATTGCAAGTGCTGTATCACCAAATTTGATTGCTTATTTGGCAGCGCAAACATCGGCATATCCATACTCAAGAAGGATTTTCCAGATTGAGCCAAACATGGTTGCGCCCAATGCGTATTTGCCAGTTGAGTTGCAACCGTATACCGTACAAAACACTTTTGCGGCAACGCAATTAAACACATCACAAGTTTTGGGTCAGTCTTTTACTGGCGTTTATTCAAGCGGTGCAAGCACAGTCACATTTGATACCTACATTGCGTATAACACAGGCACATATTATTCCTACATCACTGGTTACACACCAGCGGGATATGGAAATGGGTCGGTTTATGAAATGTATTTGGCAATAGACCCAAATGCACCGTCAACATCGTCATATAGAAACATTTTGGCAGGATTAATTATTGTAGACACTGGTTTTACGGGTGGTGCGATTAAACAAGAAATATCATATGTGCCTTTGGCTAACGTGACGGGAACAAGTCTTACGGCTTGCACGGTTGCAGTTAATTTTAAAACTGTTGGCGGCGGCACGGCTACAACATCACCTGATGGCACAACAACTAATTGGATTCAAATTGTAATTGGTAGCGTTGCAAATGACCCAGGTGTGCAATACACAATGCGTTTGATCAAGAAACTTTAAAGGGGTAAAAAATGGCTTTGTCGATAAACATTACATCTGAAGGCAAATCAAGCGTACAAACGCCATTTGGCGTTGTTCAAACTGGTGTGCAACAAGTGACCTTTACGGCTTATGTAAAAGTTGACTCTATCATTGGTGACAAAAACGAAGTGCAAGCCAAGGTAAGTTTTAGTGGTGAAAACCAACATTTCACCAAAATTTATCAAGTGCCTGTGACGGTTGAGCATGGCGCACCAAATTTCATAAAACAGGTCTATGTGCATTTAAAAACTTTGTCAGAGTTTGAGAATGCCGTTGATTGCTAAATCAGGATAAAGCCATGACCCAGCCGATTGACATCATCACCCGAGCCATGAAGGACATTGGCGCTGTCGCCGCTGGTGAAGTGCCAACGGCAGACGAGGCGCAAGATGGGCTAGATATGCTCAACGACATGATCGCCCAATGGTCTAATGAAAACATGATGGTTTTCTATCGATCAGAGATCATTTTCATGACCACGCAAAATCAGGTCCAATACACCATTGGCCCAAGCGGTCAGATGGGGGCGACATTTACAGGGTCGATTGCTGGCACAACCTTGACCGTCCCTGCAAATGCGGTGACCGCTGGCGGCATCAATATCGGTATGACGCTATCAGGCACAGGCATCACAGCGGGAACAAGGATTGTGGGCTTTACAACGGGCGCTGGAGGCAATGTGAACGAGGGGGGCACATATACCGTCACCCCAAGCCAAACCGCATCTAGCACCACAATTACAGCCTACTATGAGCGCCCCCTAACGATTGAATCTGGCTTTGTGCGGGTTGCAACCATGCAAGGCGGGTCAAACATTGCGGGTGGTTATCTTGACTATCCATTGTCAATTCTGAGCCTTGAAGAATATGAATCTATTGGCATCAAGCAACTAAACGGCCCTTGGGCTAAAGCGATTTATTACCAGCCTTCTGAGTTGCTGGGGACAATTTATGTGTACCCCAACCCGTCCCAAGGTGAATTGCACTTATTCACACAGACGATCTTTAGGCAGTTTGCCACGTTGAACGACACCATTCAACTGCCACAAGGCTACAACATGGCGTTGCGGTGGTGCTTGGCTGAACGTTTGTTGCCTATGTTTGGCAAAGTCAATCAAGTACAGATTGCCATGATTAACGCTTATTCTGGTCAAGCTAAAGCCACGGTCAAGCGCACCAATATGCGCCCACCTCAAATTGCCCGATACCCTGACAGCTTGATGGTTGGCAGGGCTAAAGATGCTGGCTTTATTATGGATGGGGGCTTTAGATAATGCCTGATTTTGGCTTTGTCGGCACAAGCTACGTTGCGCCATCTATCTACCAAGGTGACCAAGAGTGCATCAATTTCTACGCTGAGATTGATACATCTAAACAACCTGGGGACAGGGGCATTGTGGCGCTATACCCCACGCCTGGATTGGTGCAAGAAGTTCAACTTCAAGCGTCAGAGGTGCGGGGCTTGCACACCATGTCAGGTGAAGCCATTTTGATTGCGGTGTCGGGAAATCTGGTGTATCAGGTCAATACGGCATTTGTTGCTACGCAGATCGGGACGCTGACCACCAGCACGGGGCAAGTGAGCATATCTGACAACATTGACAATACAAATGGCTTGACAGCCTACATTGTGGATGGCCCTAACCGTTATACCTGGGTTGCCGCTACCAATACATTCACCCAATTGCCATCATCGGATGGCCCTTGGCAGGGTGCATCTGTCGTTGATGTGGTTGACAACTACAACATCTACAACGAGCCAGGAACGCAAAATTGGGCGTGTACTGACCTAGGGTCTAGCCTATCCACCCAAGCCCTGTATGGCACGGCTGATGGGTCATCTGACTTGCTGGTGACGCTGATTGTCAACCAAAGACAAGTTTATTTGATTGGGGAAATAACCACCGAGGTCTGGACAGATGTGGGCAACGTGATCGCAGGGATTACAAGTTTTCCTTTCCAGCGTGTACCAGGAACCTCAAGCCAATCAGGTATTGATGCCAAGTTTTCATTGGCCCGATTGGGTGAGACATTTGTTTGTGTGGCAAAAGACACCCGAGGTTCGGCAACCATCGAAATGATGCAGGGTTACACATGGGTCAGAATCAGCACCCATGCTGTTGAACAGTCTTTGGTTGATTCGGTTACCTCTGATGCGATTGCATATTCATACCAGATTGAAGGCCATGAAATGTATGTGGTCACCTTCCCCAGCGTTGGGCAATATGGCCTTACATGGGTTTATGACCTGTCAACCAAAAGCTGGCACAAATGGTTATCTTGGGATTCAAATCTAGCGGTCTACAAGCGCCATCGGTCAAACTGTGCCGCATTTTTTGGCAATAAAAACATTGTTGGTGACTTTGAAAACGGCAAGATTTACAGCTTGGATAACGCTGTATATACAGACAATGGCAACACAATTCGCAGACTGCGCCGAGCCGTGCATCTGACCCAAGACTTACAACGCCAGTATTTTGATTCTTTTCAGATTCAGTTTCAACCAGGGGTTGGGATTAATACTGGACAGGGCCAAGACCCACAGGCTATGCTGCGCTGGTCAAACGATGGCGGTTCTACTTTTTCAAATGAGCATTGGGTCAGCATTGGTAAGATGGGTGGATATGTCAATCGTGCTTTGTGGCGGCGTTTGGGCTGGTCACGGGATAGGATTTTTGAAATAGCGATTAGCGACCCTGTAAAAGCGGTCATTGTGTCTGCTGAACTCAAAATGTCTGCTGGGGATAACTAATGGCTACGGCACTTCCCAACACAAACATTAATATCCCGTATTCGTCATTCCTTGACCCAACCACAGGAAGGCCCAGCATTCCCTGGATGCAATGGTTGATGAATCCCAATATCATCACGCTGAATGTGGCAAACACCAATATTACGGGTGGCACAATCAAAAATGTGACCATCACCAACAGCACTATCAACAGTTCCACCATTGGCCTTACAACCCCTGCGGCGGGTAAATTTACCGATTTCACGGCTTTGAATGGTGTTCAAGGGGGTACGTTTTGAACAATGCTGATTTGTTTGCTGCCCACCAAGGCAAGTTTGAGGCGGATTTAGGCGTTGAACATCACTTTTCTGATGGCCTTTATGCCAAACGGATGCGTATCCCAGCGGGGTTTGTGGCTGGCACTCATGCCCACAATTACAGTCATTTGAGCATTCTTGCCAAAGGGCGGGTGATTCTGCGGACAGATGAAGGCCAAAAAGAATACACCGCGCCAGCGTGTTTAGAAATAAAATCAGGTGTCCATCACACAATCGAGGCGCTTGAAGATTGTGAATGGTTTTGCATCCATGCAACAGATGAAACTGATGCAGCCAAGGTTGACGAAGTTTTGATTCGAAAGGAAACATCATGCCATTAGCATGGATAGCAGCTAATCCAGTAGCTTCCGCAATTGGTGGTAGCGCATTACTGAATTTTTTTGGTTCACAAAACCAAGCTGGTGCGGCAACTAATGCCGCTAATCAACAATACGCAGCCACTCAGGATGCCGCTCGTCAACAGCGAGAAATGTTTGACATTCTGAACAAACAGCAAGAGCCTTACCGCCAAGCTGGTTACGGTGCTTTGTCAAAAATTAGCGGAATGTTGCCGCAATTGACAGAATTGCCAGCAGGATACAAACCATTTACCGCTGCCGATTTACAAACAAACCTTGCGCCAAACTATGAGTTTATGAAGGGGCAAGGTTTGGGCGCAACCCGTCAAGCCTTAAACGTTGGCGGGGGTGGGTCTAATGTTGAGCGAGGCGGAATTAAGTTTGCCGAGGATTACGCAAGCAATGCTTATCAGAACGCCCTTGATAATTACATGAAGCAACAAACTCAAAGTTTTAATCAACAACAAACAGGGCTTGGAAACGTTTACAACCGATTGGCTGGGATTGCTGGCATCGGACAAACGGCTGTTGGACAAACCGCAAACCTTGGGCAAAGCACCGCTGGCAACATTGGTCAACTGGGAATTGGGGGCGCATCTGCCCTTGGTGCTGGTCAGATCGGATCTGCAAACGCTATGGCAGGTGGTTATCAAGGCATTGGTAACGCCGCAACTTTGGGGGCTTTATTGCGCCCACAAGGGACAACTGCTGGCATGATGAACTTGCCCACAGGCTATAACGATGCGGGTTTTAGCCAATTCCTTGTTCCATAAGGTTACAAAATGGCAACTTTTAATGTTCCAATGCTTGGCACTGAGGTCAAACCTGTGCCACAAACTTCCCTTGGCGATATGCTAAATATTGCAAGGGGGGCACAACAGTATCAGCAGGCCCAGCAGATAAACCCGTTGGAATTGCAAGCCAAACAGCAAGCCACCCGCACGGGTGAGATTCAATTGGGCGTTACAGAACAAGCGGACAAAGAGCGCCGAAACTTACAAACATTTTTTGCAGACCCCAACAATTTCCAAACTGATGGGCGCATTGACATTGACAAGATTAATGCCCAAGTGCCAAAGATTGCGCCTTTAACTGGCCCTGATTACGTCCAAAAAATCACAACTTTGGGCACGGCGCAGACTGAGGGCTTAAAAGCCAAACAAAATTTAACTGAAGATATGACCTCAATTATTGGTCAAACTTTGGGTTTGGCGGGTCGATTTGGCGTTGATGACCCGCAAATTGCAATTAAAGAATTGCGGATGTTGTCAGATAAACGCCCAAACAATATTGATTTGAAAAACTTGGTGGAAAAATCTTATGTTCCAATTTTTTCCCAAATGCCAAAAGGCCCAGGCGTTACCGATGCGCTGATTAAAGCAAGTCAGGCCATCATGACACCTACACAACAAGAAACGGCATTTGCACCAAAAATGACGGTTTCACCAGAAGGAGGGGCAATTATTAGTGCGCCTGGAGTTGGCATAAGACCACCTACGGCTACGGCAGCAACGGTTCAAAAAACTGACCCATATTTGTATAAAGATACTGGCAAAAAAGACCCAATATCAAACCAACCAATTTATGAAGTGCGAGATAAATTGTCCAATGAATTAATTGGACAAATGATCAAAGCGCCTCAACCAGAAAAACAACCAGTAGGTTTTAGCCAAGCACCAACAATTCCCGCTGGCGAATCCGAGGAAACGGGCAAAAAATATCAAGACGAAATTATTTCTGCTCGCAATTCAGTACAGCCAGCAAAAACTGCAATAAACGGCATAGATACAATTTTGAGATATTTGCCATTGGCGCAAACTGGTCGAGCATCAGAATCAATTGCAGGGCTTGAATCCATTTTAGGAAATTTAACGGGTAACACTGCATCAGAAAAAGCGGCATCTGCTAGAGATATTATTCAGAAAAATATTGCTGATTTAGGTTTACAAAAGAATTTGGCTTTGGGTGGTAAATTTGCGGCAAGCCTTGAAAGTGCTGAACGTTCATTAGCTGATGCTGGAAAAAATCCAACGGCAATTATTAGTTCAATGCAACAATTGCGACCATTGATGCAACACGCATCTAATTACAGCACTGGTTTAGATAAGGCTATTGACCAAAGTCCTGTTAAACAATATGTAAAGCCAAGATTTGATTCAGCAATGAATGATGCTTTTGACCCATTAGCTTTGCAAATGAAAAATGCCGCTGATGCTGGAAAAGATTCTTTCACTAAATTTGTAAAAGATAACAATTTATCAATAGTAAAACAACAAAATTTATTGTCTAAATTAGAGGCTTATGGTGCTTTGGTGCGGGGTGATTTAAATGCATATCAAAAAATCATAAGTGGAGAAAAATAATGGCTGATGAATTTGATCTGTCTGCATTAAAAAATGCAATGGGGGTTTCTAACAAACCAACAACATCAAATGTTTCAACTGTAATTTCACCAGAAATTCAAAGAAAAAGAGATGAAGATGCGTTAAGTATTCAACAAGCTGAATTAAAAAAAGCACAATCAGCATTAACCCAAACAACTGACCCAAAACAAAAATTGCGGTTGGAAGCAGACATTGCTGGATTGACCAGAGAAATAGCCCGAAATTCAGCAAGTAAAAGCGCACCAGCTACTGCGCCAATTGCGCCATCTGTACCAGAACAACAACAAGATTTTGATTTGTCGGGTGTTAAAAGTGCTATGGGTTTGCAAGCGCCCACAACAGGAACACCACCTGATCAACAGCAAATAACAAGTCAAACAACATCTGTTGAAGCACCAGCACAGCCAGCAATGCCTAAACAAATGTTTGAGCCAAAAACAGAATTAGAAAAACAAGTTATGTTAGGCATTCAATCCTTGCCTGGGTCTAAAGAATTAGGTGCTTTTGGTCAAGCTGTAACTGGTACGGTTTCTAAATCAGTTAGTGCTATACAACAATTGGTAGGCAAGTATTTTCCTGGCCTATCAGACGATCAAAGACAAACAATTGTAGACAATTCCATACAATCAACCAAACAAGTAGAATCCGCTTTAAAGCCCGTTGAAGAACATTTTCCAAAATCTGCATTGGCTGGTGAAGTCACAGGATTTGTTTTTAATCCAATCAATAAATTAGTCCCTACCTTTGGCGCTGCACCCACTACTTTATTGGGGGCTGGATTAAAAGCTGGTGGTCAAGGTGCGGTTGCTAACGTTTTAACAACGCCCATAACTGATCAAGAAAAACCGTTTGAAACTCAAAAGATTATGCAAGCCGTAACTGGCGCTATTGGTGGCGCTGGTGCTGGCGTTGCATTTCTAGCACTTGGGCATCAACTAGGAAAAGGCGTTGATGCCATTCGTACAAAATTTAACAATGCCGTACCTGATAATCAAATTAATCAAGCGGCATCACAAATTGTTTCACAAGCGGGAATTGATTCTAGCAAAGTAAGTCCCCAATTCTTTAATAGCTTAGTTGATCAAGCAAAATCTGCTTTAAGAACAGGCGATGTAAAAGGATTCCAACAATTTGCAAAAAATTATGCTGAAGCAAATTCTTTGGCAGTTCCAGTTCCTATGTTGCGAGGTCAACTAACCCGTGACCCAATGCAATACGCTGTTGAGCAAAATTTAAGAGGAATTCAAGGCGTTGGCGAACCAATACAAGCTGTCTTGCAAAAACAAAATAACGCACTGTTGCAAAATTTAGATGAATATGGGGCTAAATTAGCCCAACCTGTTGTTAACAGCGGTTCTTTTTTGCGTAATGTTTTAAAGCAAATTGATGCTGGTGAAGCGCAAAAAGTGCGTGATGCTTACACCGCATTTAAAAACTCAACTGGTAAAGACCTTGACATTCCATTAAGTGGCTTGGCCCAAGACTATGCCAAAGTTGTTAAAGATTTTGGTCGATCAACAATTCCAGAGGGTGTAAGAAACAATCTTGAATCATTGGGATTGATAAAGGGTAAACAACTTAAGGTTACAACCATTGAAGATGCTGAAGCAATAATTAAAAACATCAATGCAAATTATGATAAAACCAAACCCGTCCAAATGAAAGCATTGGATGAGTTACGCCGTGCTGTTGAAGATTCCATTAAAGGCGCTGGTGCTAATTTGCCTGGAGAAGCTGGCGCATTGGCTAAAGCGGCTAGAGATGCAGCATCAAAAAGATTTGACACTATCGCGGACATACCTGCCTTAAAAGATACCATGAAAGGTATTGAACCAGACAAGTTTATACAAAAACATATTTTGCAAGGCAATGTCAACGAGATTGATAAATTAGTTAAATATTTGCAAAACCATAGCCCCGAAACATTGACTCAATTAAGAGCCGATGTTATGGGTGTTATTAAAAATAGAGTGACTAACAATGTAAGTGATGCAAATGCTAAATTTAGTGCAGATGGTTTAAAAGGTTTTGTGGCTAAAGATTCTGCATCTTTGTCTAGATTAGAAAAATTTCTTTCCACCGAACAAATTAATGGATTGCAACAATTAAACCGTGTCGCTGAAAATGTTTTAGTTGAACCTGTGGCTTCTGCCGTTAATCGTTCAAACACGGCATCTGCGGCGGCTAATTTAATTCAAGGAACTGTGAAATCTGGGGCAGTCAATGAGTTGCTTTCTAACATTGCAAGCATTAAATTTCCTGGCGTAGCAACGGGGGCACGGTATTTGGCTGAAATGAACCAAGGTTCTCGAGCGCAAGAATTGATCAATCAAGCTATTACGCCAACAGCAAAAGCGCCATCTGTGCCTATTCGCACAATGGTTAAACCTGGAGTTGCTGGCGCTGGCGCATTAACTGGCGAGGTTCGGCAAAGCAATATTCAATATGAAAAAGAGAATCGGTGATGTCTGACATTGACCTAGTTAAATATGGCGTACTTTGGCAAAAGGTCGAGGACTACGAGCGCCGTTTTGATGACATGGACAAGAAGATGTCCAAAATGGAAGGCCAGCTAGAACAACTGGTTGCGCTTGCCAATCAGGGTCGAGGCGGGTTCTGGGCTGGCATGGCGCTGGTGTCTGCGCTATCAAGTGCCATTGGGTATGTCTCGCATTGGTTCAGTAAGGGTAACTAATGTCTGAAGAAAAAATCCAAGCTATGGAAAGCAAAAGCGCATTGATTGAAAAGATCACGTTTGCATTGTTGCCTTTGTTGTTTTCCTGTGTGGTTTATCTAATGTCGGCGCTGTCTAATCTGGCCCATGAGGTGACCATCCTCAACAGCAAAATCAGTTTGGTGGTGACCAGCGACAACAGGCAAGCGCCAAATTCTGGTGCTGAATTAGCCCGTGAAAAGCTACGCCAAGACCTAGAAAAAGAAATCCAAAAAAACAGGGATGATATTCAAGTCAACAGAATGCACATCGCTATTCTTGAAGAAAAACTTAGTGTCGTCCACCGTATAAAGGAAAAATAATGGAAACCCTACTAAATCTCCTTAAAGGCGCAGCGCCAGGACTAGCGACAATTGTTGCTGGGCCATTGGGCGGCATGGCGGTATCTGCCATAGCCAGCAAGCTGGGCGTTTCTGATACTGTTGCCGCTGTGACAGAGGCCTTGCAAGCTGACCCAGAGGCGGCGCTAAAGCTGGCAGAGATTGACCTAAAACAATTTCAGTTAGAAAACGATGACCGCGCTAGCGCCCGTCATATGCAAGAAGTGGCACTTCAACAAGAATCTTGGTTTGCCAAAAACTTTCTTTATTTGTTTACTGCCACTTGGTCAATCTTTGCAATGGTGTTTTTTGCAATGGCATCCTTTTATTCCATACCAGACGCTAACACCCGCATTGTGGACACCATCATTGGTGTGCTGATTGGCACAGTTTTGACTGGGTTTTTCAACTTCTTTTTTGGTTCATCCAAGGGAAGCAAAGATAAAACCGATGCGCTTGTAAAAGGTCTTAAATGAATCTGTCAACCCATTTCACTTTAGACGAACTGACGATCACAGATC
>SESF01023291.1_pt1 | contig 10578 bp, 23 predicted proteins | sample 3171521 | NCBI WGS metagenome assembly SESF01 (sample SAMN10866945, study PRJNA518727) | freshwater metagenome | biome: subpolar coniferous forest; feature: holomictic lake; material: water; isolation source: holomictic Lake 227, 6 m and 8 m depth | place: Canada: near Kenora, Ontario | collected...
CTCCTATCAATACACTAAGTATTAAGAATTTAACTTCTGAATATTTATGTGGGTCATTTATTTCAGTTAATAGCCTTATTATTAACGGATCCCAATTCCTTCCTATAGACTACGCCAGGATTACAGAATTAACTGATCTAAAATTGCGTATTTCTAAGCTTGAAGGCGATATAAAATTATTAAGATTAAGTAAATGAAATTCACAGTAACTCACGCATACAATATATTTAGCTCTTGCACCCTTACTCCTATAAAAAGGATTATTTTAGAATATTCCGCACTTGACGCAAATATTTCAGGAACAGTAATTAAAAGTCAGGACGAATACGACCTTATGATAGGTAGGGAATTTCGTGAGGCTATGAACAATTTTATAAATGAAGATCAAGAAAACCAATTTGACTTTTAAAATAATGACACAAGAAGAAAAAGACAAAGAAATATTAGAAGTTTTTAACATTGAAGTTGTTAGAGAATTGCTTCAGGAGGAAGACCCTAATATACCAGACGAAGAAGTAAGAAAAATATGGGCGAGATGTAGCGGTAATCCGTGGAACGCCAACTCAATCTATAAAATTATACAATTCACTTGTCCTTAAAGTAAGTGATGTAAATTCTCTCAAAGAGATAAGTGATGCACTGTATCACCTTCAAGAAAATATTGAGGAGATTAGGCAGGAAATAGTTGATAATTATTGAAAAATAATTTGGTTCTTCGTTGAATTTGTCGTATATTATAGTATAAGAAATGAGAACTAAACACTTTATATTATGATCAACTCAAGAAAATTTAGGTACCACCAAGCCACTAACACTTTTTCAATCGAAGATTCTGAATTAGGTTGGATAGGTCTTGTTCATAGGGAAAGCTTTGATATGGTTAGTGAAAGAACTGGAGAAGTTGTAACCTTTGAACTTGCCGATACAAAATTTGATGCTGAGGGAGACCTCGTTTTCTGGAGATATAAGTGTATTAGCGAAATAGGTAAGGGGATTAAAGCAATAATTTTTAATGACTAAGAATTATGGAAGAATTTAAAATACTTGATGTACGCTGGTTTAAAGGAGTAATAGGTATTGTGCGTGTTCAGACAGAAGACGAAGGAATCAAATACTTTATCGGAATTGGGGAAGGACTTACTGTCGAGTATGATGCCGAACAAATTGCTTATTGGGGAACAACTTTTCCGAGTAATGCAGGAGATAGTTTATTTGAAATAACTAAATAGTATAGTAAGAATGGAACATACACGCCCAAATCCTAATGAAGAGCAACTACTTAAAAGTTGCTCGATTCTTTTTCAAATACAAATAGGTGAAACTGTGTACCCTATAATGTGCCCAGTGTTTCAGTTTAAGTTTGTTCCAGGTATTACAAACACCCTAAACTAACTATATGTACGATAACATAGATCTAAACGAAATAGTAGAGATAATGCATGAAGCCTTACTAAACTTGTGTGAGGATTATGAGGAGGCTGAAGACTTTCCAGAAAATGAGTTTCAAACACGATTAACTGAAATTGATAACCTTTCTGAAAAACTTATAGAAGTTTTAGACCTACCTGAAAATAGAGAATCTATGAATAATAATGCTGAATGTCTTAGTTCAGTCTTAATAGGTATTGATAGACTTAAAAAAATTTTCTAAACATAATGTATTGAGGAGTAGCCAAGTGGTAAGGCATCGGACTTTGAATCCGATATTCGCAGGTTCGAGCCCTGCCTCCTCAGCAAATTAATTCTCAGAAACCTGAATAAAATGTTGTATATTATAGTATAAGAAATGAGAAGAAATATTTTATAAATAAAGAAAATAACATTTTAACATTTATTACTATGCAATCATTCATACAGCACATTTCAGAAGGGGACATTAACGCTCCAATTCAAAAACAAACACTAACTCCAGTCGATACCGCAGAGAAAGGTGGCATATACAAACACGCTAATGGTAACTTTGCTATACCGACACTGAAGAGGACTTTTTTGAGGGATAAAGGAACTACAAGCCCATCAGATTGGTGGTTAAAAAAGAACCATCCAGCAACAAAAGATCCGATAGGATGGTTTGCTAACAAACATAACATCGCTCTCGGGTGGGCAATTTATGCGTTGGATAAAGCAGATAAAATTTGGTTGAAGGAGGGAGGAATAACAAACCTAACCGGTATTGTCCGCATCTCTTCATACAAAGGATCGAACGTAGGAAAGTTCAATCTAAAAACTGGAACATGGGCTCCGATTGTGGGAGAAGAAACTTATGACGAGAAAAATATAAAATTCGAGAAAGCGTCGGCATTCGACAGGGTCGTTCTCGACACGCAGGAAGCATTCCAAGTATTCGGATTCACATTTAAAATAGAATAATGAAATCATTTAAAAATTTTCAAATATTAGTAAAATCAATATCCGATCAAAATAGTGTAGTTGGAGAGCAATTTTCTACACCAGAATATCTTCATATTCTTGAGGATAACTTGCAGGAAAAGCTAATTACTTTTGGTGGAAAAGCGTACCCTAAGAACGGTCAGGTTGTTATTCTTGCAGGTGCTCCTGCAAGCGGAAAGGGGTTTACAATAACCAACCTTTTGGGTATTGAGGGTAGGACATTCGATGTAGACCATCTAAAGAAAATGATTATTAGGTCTGATCATATTGCTAAAATTGTTAAGGAAAAAACAGGTATTGACGTTAAAAATCTCAACATGAAGAGGCCTGAGGACGTTACCACCCTCCATAATGCACTTGCCGATCCAATGTTCGCCTACCCTAAACGTGAACAGGATCAAATGTTCAGAGAATTAACTCAAATTGCCTATACAGCAATTGAACATAAGCCGAATATTATTTTTGATGTGACTTTGGAAAAACTGAAGAAACTCAAAGATTTGTCTGAAAGGGTTCAAGACATCGGATACGAAAAAGAAAATATTCATATTGTTTGGGTGTTAACCCATATTGAATTTGCAAGGAAACAGAACCAGGAAAGGGAACGTACTATACACGACGAAATTCTTCTTGATATCGCAAAAGGTGTTTCAATAACAATGAAGCAACTCCTTTCAGATTCTGAGGTTCTTAGAAAATATGCAGATGGTGATTTTTGGATTTCGGCCAATTCAATTGGTGTAGATTCTAAAATTACTAAATCTGGAAGGGGTGGGTCGTTTGTTGAAAAATCAAACTACTTCCTAATTAAGAAAAAAGGACAAGCACCAAAATCTATTGAGGAAATTAGCAAAATTGTTATTGATGATACAAACCTACTACAAAAAATACGAGATTACACACCTAAAATTGATAACTGGTAATGAGATTTTTAGACTTCATAACAGAGGATACAGTATTAGGGACATTGACTATTTTTGACGTGGATGAATGTTTGTTTAAAACAACAGCAAATGTTCACGTTACTAAAAATGGGGAACGCATCAAAAGTCTATCTAATCATGAATTCAATACTCATAACCTTGAAAATGGGCATGAGTTTGATTTTTCTGAATTCAAGGATGCAGAAAAGTTTTACAAAGAATCAAAGCCTATTAACAGAATGTTAAGTAAGGCTAAAATTATTCTTAAGAACTCTGTAATTAATCCACTCAACAAAGTTATAATTATTACAGCAAGGGAAGATTTTGATGATAAAGGAAAATTTCTTGCCAAGTTTATTCAACACGGATTGGACATGAGTAAAATTTATGTTGAACGTGCTGGTAACATAAAGTTGACAGGCGGACCTGCAATGAAGAAAGTTTTAATTATTAAAAGGTACCTGGATACAAAAAATTATACGAAGGTTAGGTTTTTTGATGATTCAATTACTAATTTGAAAGCATTTTTAATGCTGAAACAAAGCTATCCTTCAATTAAATTTGAAGCTTATTTGGCTGATTCTGAAGGTCGAATACAAACTATAAAATAATTTACGATGACAAACGTCTTACTCCTAAACGTTGATTACACTCCGCTAGACACAATAAGCGTTGAGAGGGCGATGGTTCTATACTTTACACAAAAAATTGAAATCGTCCATGCAAAGGTAGGTAAATTTATTCACACTATCACAAATACCTTTCCCTTCCCTGAGGTGGTTAGACTTAAGCATTTCATTTACCTCAGAAAGAAAGAAATGTCTCCTACAAAGAGAAATATCTTTGATAGAGATTTACATACTTGTCAATACTGTGGTTCTACTAAGCGTTTAACAGTCGACCATATCATTCCTGTTTCTAAAGGTGGGCAGAACATATGGAAGAATATGGTAACATGTTGTTTTTCATGTAACAATAAAAAGGGCAACCTTATGCCTGAAGAGGCTGGAATGGTTCTTAAAAGAGATCCATGTAGACCGACACATATTCATATTATTAAGAAATATTCTAAAGAGAACGATCTAACCTCTTGGAGTGATTACATTTTCAATTAATGAAATATAATATTAGAGATATTAGAACTGCGCTGATTAATAAGATTGCTGAAAATAATCCAGACTTTATTTATTTTCCTTTTAGATTTATAGAACCCTTATCTTCTTTTGCTAATCGTGCTGGGGTGCTTTCAGAATCTGCAAGGGCAAGATTTTTTGTTGAAATAGTTTTAGATCGAAGAATACGAATGATGAGATATAAGATAGAATGAAATATAATGTCTGTAAAATGAATAAGAAACTTAATCTACCCTTTCATTTCGTAGGAGGCGGTTATGTTATTACTGATACTATGAAGGGTAGATTCAAAATAAAACTTAAAGGATATATATTCGATTATTTTATTCCATTAAGAAACAGATTCTATAAAATAAATATACACAAAAATGCATTATAATTCAGATGATGTAAGTTACGAAATATATCAAATATATCCGTCTTTATATCCGTCAAGAACACAATCGTTCGGTAAATCCGGGGCTGTTGTAGCTAATGATATTTATATATACACTAATAATATTATTTACACGGCCGCCATAGAAATTTAAGCAATAATAATATGGGAAAGAAAAAATTAGCACACAAATGGGGAGAAATTGACGAAGAAGATAATATTGTTCATAAGAAGAATAAATCTCCACAAATGTTTTCAAAAGAAAATAGTACTGTACAAACCTATCCGATATTTAGCGGTGACACTTTTATTATTAAAGAGCTAAAATCGCTTATTGAAGATGAACTCCTGATACTGGAAGAAACTAATCCAGTCGTAGGATCTTACAGTGACGGGTACAATGAAGGATCAAAAGCAGTTTATCTTTATGTTAAAAACTTCTTAAGTGGAGAATAATTTATAATTTTATAGCATGATTTGGGTGAAAGATTTTTATAATGATTTGGTAATTAAAATAAAAGTCAAATGCGAATTAAAGAAATTATCGAAGAAGTTAGAAACACCCCTACTACTGAAAAAATTGCCGCTATAAAAAAATATCAAAATAATCCGTTGTTTGTGTCGTTGCTTCAGCATACGTACTCACTAAACTTCTGTTATCACGTTACCGAATACGATCATCCGTTATTCGAAAAACCGTGTGGATTTTATTCCTTAGAAGATGCGCTTGCAGACCTCGATAAAATTACGAATAACGATATTTGTAGTTGGTTCGCTAAAGCTTTTATTGAACTCATTGACGGTTCCCTCCTAAACTCTGATAGAATAATTCTTACTGATATAATAGAACACGACTTGAAAATTGGAATCGATAGAAAAACTATTTTAGACTCATTTCCAGAAATGTTTGGAAACTAAGATGATTTGTTGTATATTGCAGTGTAAAGTTTCAGAGAATAAAAATAAATTATGAAAATATCAAGCATATTAGAAAAAATAAAGAATGAATCAAGCAAGAATGGCAAGCTTGAAATTCTTAAAAAGTACAAAGATAATGAAGTGCTTAAAAAAGTGTTGGTCTATACTTATAGCCCGCTTATAAATTATTGGGTAAAAGCGTGGAAAGATACTATTACCGACTCCTATTATAAACCTCCTTATGAGATTGATAATGCTTTAATCGATCTCGATAAATTAATTGATAGAAAGGTTACCGGAAATTCGGCAAAAGCTTTACTCCAAACTATAAACAGCAGTTTGGAGGTTTCTGAAAGAGGTATTTTACGTAAAATTATAGATCGAGATTTGGAATGTGGTATTTCAGCGAAATCTATTAACAAAGTGTTTCCTAATCTAATCCCTACCATCCCTTATATGCGATGTTCTTTGACTGACAAGTTGAAGAAAATTAACTATCCTGCTATTGTTCAGAGAAAAGCAGATGGAATATTTGTTAATGTTGTTTATCAAAACGGTAATATTAAGTTCTATACCAGAAATGGTACAGAATTTGATTTAGTTCGGGTTAAAGAGGAGCTTGAACACATTTTCTATATTAACAGCGTTAGTATTGATGTTGTTCTTCACGGTGAGCTACTTGTTTACAATGATGATAATACTGAAAAATCAAGAAAGGAGGGTAACGGTCTTATAAATTCTCTCATTAAGAAAGAGCAAACTCTGGCTTCTATTAACGAAAAAATGGAAACTCTTGGTAGCACTACTTCAAAGTATTCTAAATTTAGTGGTGAAATTCTTGAAAAAATTAATGAATATGACGTTACTGACAACCACCTGAAACTTATTCTTTGGGATTGTGTTCCTTTTGCAGATTGGAAAGTAGGTGTTTCTAATATTCCTTATAGTGATAGATTTGAAACAGTGAGATACTTCTCGGAGGATCACGTTTCAGTAATTGACTACAAAATTATTAATTCTGAAGAAGAGGCCTACGCATATTATAGTGAACAAATTGAGAGGGGGTATGAAGGGGGAGTTCTTAAGAATCTTAATGGTATTTGGAAGGACCATACCAGCCAAGACCAAATAAAAATTAAGTCAGAGAAGGAATGCGAACTTTTAGTTCAGGGAATTATTCCGGGTACAGGCAAGTATGAAGGAGGAATTGGTTCTCTTATGTGTATTTCTTCTGATGGATTACTTCAAGTGAATGTTGGTTCTGGGCTTTCTGATGAAGATCGAGGATTTCAGAGGGTTGATAAAAACGATTCAGCAAAAGGATTGGAGCTTATTACAGGATTTGATGTTTATAAATACAACGGAACTATTATTACTGTAAAATTCAACGAACTTATAACAGCAGAAGGGCGCGATTCTTTTTCAATGTTTCTTCCGCGTCTTGCTGAATTCCGAGAAGATAAGAACGTTTCTGATAACCTTATTTACATTAAAACTCTATAATTATGTACATTCCAGATAAATGGGTAATATTGAAAATAACAGGACTAGGACAAGTCATTTACAAAGTTTTTGGTGGTTGGGTAGAAGAATACACTACCTCTCCTTCATGGAAATTGAATAGTGGTATAGTCAACGTTACAATGGACGGTGACTATTTTATGTTTGAAGGTGACAGCGGTAGTATTTATCGGTGTCATAAAAACCAATATGGTCAGACTTCATATATGATAGACGTATTCAAATCGTTCGAAAGATTAGTTGAGAACAATCATTATAACATGACAATAGATGTGATGAAAGAGGATGTTGATTTTATAAAACTTTTAGAAAGGAGGTGAATGACTACGTCTGATAAAACGATAGAACAAATATTTGATGTTAAAATAACTTTCCTACGTGAACTTATTAGTATAAGAAACGAGGAATCGAAGACAGCATTAGAGTCGGCAAACATAAATTTGAATGGACGACTTAGTATGCTGGAGAGCCTCACTGATAGCAAAATGAAGGGTACGCAAACCGCTTTGGAAGTTAAAGCAGTTGAAATGGAACGCCGGCTTGAAGCTCTAAATCAGCTTCGAAGTGAGGTGATTAAGGATAGAAGTGTGTACATAAGAAACGATGTATATGACGTAAACCATGCCCAGTTAACTACAACACTAAACACCGTACTGCAAAGGATTGCTGTAAATGAAAGTGACAGGGCAACCATAATATCCCAAATTGCCTACATAGAAGAAATACGAAAAGAGATCAACTTTTTCAGAGAACACTACCTGAAAGTTGAAACGTATGACGTAAAAACCGCATATTATGATACTTTTGTTAACACCGCAGCTAACCGTCTTACTGCAATTGAAACTAAGGCTCTAACCTGGACTGCCGCTATTGCTCTGTTTGTCGTTGTAATGAATTTTGCCATGTTTTTTGTTGAAAGAATGTTAAAATAGTTCTTGGTTTATGGTCAAACTTGTCGTATATTATACTATAAGAGGTTGAGAAAAGAACTAAAACAGGAGATTAAAATGAAGTGTAAGGTTTGTTTAGGTTGCCCTAAGGGGTGTCATTCTATTAAAGAAATTCTATCTTTTACCCCTAAAGTTTTAGAATTGAGTTGCTTATTATCGGAAAGGTCAATATATGAGACGATGATTGAGTACATGACTTTTTCAGTTTGGTTTTAATCTTTAAATTATGAAAAGCCCGGAATGCTTTCGTTCAAACATGGGTTAGTGAAGTATCAAAAAATAAAACCCCATATACCTATACAAAGGTTTAATGTGACTGATTATGTGTATTGAAGTTGAAAGGAATGAGTTGATTATTGCTGTAGTTGAATACGCTCTGGATAATGATTTAATTGATGAAGAAACAGGCCTGCCTATTATGGGTATGAGGGCTATTTCCAATTCATTACTCGTATCAAAAAATAAAGCACTAAATACATTGGGCGAGAAAATGTGTCAGGGAATAGTATTAAATAATTTAACTCCAGGCCAAATTCAATTTTTCAAAGAAATTGTAAAAATGGTGACGGGAGAATTTGATAAACAAGACCAAATAAATAATGGAAAATCTTAAAGAAACTACAATCAAAATCGGTGAAACTATATTCTCTTTGGCCTCTTTATATGATGATGAAAAAAGAGAGCTTTTACTTCAATGTATTGAGGGATGGTCAGAGAAAATTTATGAGATAGAAAATGCTTCAAAGCTTAAACGTTGGGAAGAAAACGTTGCTAATGAAGACCAGAAATATGTTACCATATCTAAAATAGTCGTGCCCACAGAATATGACAAGTCCCAGATATTGGAAGCTTCAGCATATATCCATAATTTGCGGGATATAGATTCCGATTATATGGCAGTTAATACAATAATGCACTTATATGAGTGCCCAGAACTAATAGAGGTGAAGGGTGAATAATCCAATATTTCGTTTATTTTTTCTTTTCTTCAATGCTCTTGTTTTAGCAATTTTATGTATTATCATCGGCACTGCTGTATTTGTTTTCGTGGCTTGGATAGTCCATTTTTTAATACATAGCGGTATACTACCACCAAATTAATGAAATTCAGAATCGCATCAGATTTACATTTAGAGTTTCGGAATAACTATTTGGACCAATATACCCTACCTACGCTTGAGGGGGATAAAGAAACTATCCTTCTCCTTGCTGGTGATATTGGTTTACTTGGCGATCCGAGAACCTATTCTTCATTCATGAAACACTCCTCAGAGCAATTCAAAGGTATTTTTTGGATCGCCGGGAATCATGAATATTATCATACTAACATTGATATGAAGAATATTAGAATGGCTATAGATGATTTAGCACTTCCTAATATTTACACTGACCTTCATATCCTCGAGGAAGAAAAAATTGCTATTATAGGATCAACCCTTTGGACTTCATTTAATAATGGTGACCCTGCTTCGGTATTCATAGCACAAAGGGGAATGTCAGACTTTCATGTTATTGAGTCAGGGATTACTGTTCAAAGACTTCGCCCTACGCTATTACGTGCTGAAAGGACTATAGAGTTTCATAAAGAGGAAAAAAATAGAATTTTCATGGATGTTAACCGATATTCAGCAAAAGGTTATAAGTGTATTGTAGTTACTCATCACCAACCTTCTTGGCAGGGGATAGGTGAAGGATTTGCTGGTAATTCTATGAATAGCGCATTCGTATCTAACATGGATGCGGAAATAGAGGGATATGACATTGCTTATTGGATAGCAGGTCATACACATAACGCAAAAGAGTATATGATTGGTGAAACAAAGGTTATTGTTAACCCTCTCGGATACCCTTCTGAAAGAGATGCTTATTTTAATTCAACCTTAACAATTGAGGTATGAGGAACTATAATAAAAATATTATTCGTTTACAAGAAATGCATCTAACATATAACAAATTAGAACGGTTAATTTCAGAGCATAATACACTTACAATCTGGGGAAGATATGATGTATTATTGTATTTCAAAAACAGGAGTGTCAAAATAACAAAAATTTTAATTACACACGAAGAAGAAATAATTCAGCAAATTTCAATAAAATAATTATGTCACTAATTTACGGTTTTACAGGAATTGTTTTAGGTTTAGGTTTATTGTCAGTTATAGGGTACGCTACATATAAAATATATCGTACAGGATTGAAAGATTATTTCTCTAAACTATGAAGATGTAATGTAGAAAAAAGTGGCTCTTAGTCACTTTTTATTTGGTTATTGTTGAAACTTGTCGTATATTAGTTGTTAAATAACACATTTCTAACCTTCGGGTGTGAATATTATTAGGATAATTAAGTAATGGAAACAGAAGA
>SESF01030457.1_pt1 | contig 10574 bp, 7 predicted proteins | sample 3171521 | NCBI WGS metagenome assembly SESF01 (sample SAMN10866945, study PRJNA518727) | freshwater metagenome | biome: subpolar coniferous forest; feature: holomictic lake; material: water; isolation source: holomictic Lake 227, 6 m and 8 m depth | place: Canada: near Kenora, Ontario | collected...
CGCTGTCCGCGCGCATAGCGGCGCTGGAGGCCGGCGCCGGCGAGAAGGACGCCAGGACCGAGGCGCGCCGCGGCGAGCTGGAGACGCAGTACCTGCTGCAGAAGCGGGAGGCGGAGGATAATTACCGCAAACTGAAGAGCCTGCTCGAGGCGGGCCTGGAGGATAAGCTCCGCGCGATGGATTGCGACCACGCCGCGCAGGTGAGCTCGCTGGAAAAATCCTGGCAGATAGAGCGCGCGCGGCTGCTGGACGAGCAGCGCGTGCGCGACGTCCAGTTCCGGGACGCGCAGGCCCGCATCAAAGAGCTGGAGAACGGCCTGGCCGCCCAGCAGGAAGCCCACCACGGCGAACTGCTGAAGCTGATCACCGAAAAGGAGACCGCGTTCCGCGCCCAGCTGCTGGCGCTGGAGCGGGAAAAGACCGCCAAAGAGCAGAACGTGCGGGAGCTGATGGCCCGGCTGGCGGAGAAGAGCGCGGGCTGGGAGGGGGAGCGCGCGCGGCTGGAGGCCGAGTACGGAGGCCGCCTGGCCGCCGTAGAGGCGGCGGCGCGCGAACGCGCGGCCGAGCTGGAGCGCGGTTACGCCGAGAAAAAAGAGGAGCTGCGCGCCGAGCTGGCAGCGGGGCGCGAAAATTTCGAGCGCGAGCTCCAGTTCCGCCTGGAGACCGAGCGCCGGGCGCTGGCCGGAGAAAAAGCCGCGCTGGCGGCCGCGAAGGCGCTGCGCGAGGCCGCGCTGGCGGAGGCCGGGAAACAGATCTGCGAGCTGGAGGCCGCGCTGGCCGCCGCCAGCGAAGCGCACCGCAAAGAGCTGATGGCGCAGATCAACGCCGGAGAGACCGGTTTCCGCGAAAAGCTGGCCGGCTTCGAATCGGAGAAAGCCGCCTATAATCAGAAAATAAACGATCTTGCCGACGAGCTGCGCGCCAGGGAAGCGGCCCTGCTGGAGGAGAAAGGCCGGCTTGTCTCCGAATTCGAGGCCAAGGCCGCGGCCTGCGAGGACCACGTGCGCCGGTCCGAAGCCGCTTTTGACGCGGAACGCAGAGCCTATAACACTAAAATATCCGAACTGACCGCGCGCGTCAACGAGGCGTCCAAGGCCGCGCTGCTGGACCGGGAGAACCTCAAGAGCGAGATAGCTCGCGTGGCGGCCGAGACGCAGACGCTGGCGGAAAAACGCCTGGCCATACTGCGCGTGGACTTCGATACCCGAAAAGTGGAACTGGAACGGGAGTTCGTGGCGCGCTACGGCGACCGCCTCAGGGCTATGGAGGCGGAAAAGTCCCGGATGAACGAAGCCCTGGCCGAGCGCGAGCTGCTGCTGAAGGAGGCTTACGAGAAAGCGGCCGGCCTGGACGCGGAAATGGCCGGGCTGCGCAAGACCGCCACCGACGAAAAGCACGCGCTGGCCCTGGAGTACGACGGCAAATTGCGCGCCGCGGTGAAAGCGGCGGCGGAAGAGACCGCGAACCGCGAGGCACGGATGAACGCCGAGATCGGCGCGCTGCGCGGGGAGCGGGAAAAGCTTTCCGCCGCGCTGGCTGAGGCCGGCGAGGCCGCGCGCGCCGGAAGCGAGGAACGCGCCGAGGCCGTGCGCCGGGAATATGAGGCGCGGCTGGCCGGTCTTAAAGAAGCTATAGCACGCAAGGAGACGCAGCTGGAGCGCGCCGCCGCCGAGGGCCGCGCGGCCGAGAAAGCGCTGCGCGAAAGTTTCGAGCAGGAAAGGGGCGTCTGGATGCTGGAGCGGGCCAGCGCTGGCGCCGCGGCCGAAAGGCGCGCCGCGGAGCTGGAAGCCGGGCTGGCGGCCAGGGCCGCCGCGCTGGACGCGGATTTCAACGCCAGGAAAGAGCGGCTTGAAGCGGAGATGCGCGCCAGGGCGGACGCGGCCGCCGGCGGGGCCGCGGCGGATGTCGAGTTCGAGCGGAAGAACTGGCACGCCGAGCGCGCCAGGCTGGAAAAAATGCTGGCGGAGGCGTCCGGCAATTTCATCAAAGCCCAGAAAGAGATAGCGGAGCTCGGCGCGGCGCTCGAGAGCGCGGCGGAGGAGAGCTCGACCAACGAGGACCGGTTCATCAACAGGCTCAAAGAGGTCAAGGCCGCGCACGCCAAGGACCTGGACCGGAGCGCGGCCGAAGCCGTGAGCGAGCGGACGGCGCCTTTGATAGCGGCGCTGGAAGCGGCCAGGGCCAAGAACGACGAGCTGGCCGCGGCCGCGGCCGAGCGGGGCGACGCCGTACGCGTTTTAAGGGCCGAAGCCGCGGAGATGCGCCGCGAGTTCGAGGAAAGCCTGCGCCTGGCCGCGGAGAACCTGGCGCTCAAGGAAGACCTGACCAGGCTGCGCGCTGCCGGGGAAGAGGCCGGCCATATCGCCGCCGGGCTGGCGGAGGAACGCTTCGCCGCCGAGAAAGAGCGGCTGCTGGCCGAGCTGGCCCGCCGCGATAAATACGTGGAAACGGCCGACCTGAAGATAAGGCAGATGGAACTGGACATTATAAAGTACCGCCAGAACGCTTCGGGCGAGCTGCTTGCCCAGATAGCCGAGCAGGAGGAGCGCTACCGGGAGGTGGTGCGCGAACAGCGGCAGCTGGAGATGGACGGCCTGCGCGCCGAATTCGACAAGAAGGTCAATAGATTCAACGAGGAACTGCTGGCCCAGAAGCAGGCCCTGGCCGGCCGGGAAAAGGCCGTGAACGATTACCGCCAGGCGCTGGAAAAGGACTACGCCGCGAAGGCCGCCGAAACGGAAAAGCTGAAGGCCGAACTAAGCCGCGCCATCAAAGAGAACAGGGGCGGGAAATAGCCGGGAGAAAAGGAGCTATGAACATGCCGGAACGCACTCTGCTCATCATCGACGACAATTCGGACCTGTGCAGCCTTACGTCCAGGTATTTCGCCAGGAAAAACTATAAAACCCATACCGCTGCTACCTGCGCGGAGGGCATAGCGCTGGCCGAGGAGCTCCGACCCGACTACATCGTTCTGGATTATCACCTGGAGGACGGCGATGCCGTGCAGGTGGCGTCCTATATCCGGAAAAGCGAGAGTCTGAAGGAAACGCCTTTATTGATAGTCAGCGGCGACATAACCATCGAAGGCAGCGTTTACAAGGACTGCCAGACCGAGTATTTTATTCTCAAGGACGGCGCGTGCATGTTCGACAGGATACATAAGGTCCTTTGCAGCCTCGAGCAACCGGCGCCGTGATACTGGTTTTTACCGGACAGGTCCAGGCCGCTCCCGTGCCGCACGGCGTGGGATTTCTCCCCGGCGCTTTAAATTCCTATACTATACAGGATGAACCCTTATATAGCCGCCGCGCTGGCGGAAATGGACAAGGTCAACGTGTCGCGGCTCGAGCATCCGGGCGACGCCGCGCTGGACCCGGCTTCGTGCCGGTTCCTGGCCGCGTTCATCCGCGCCACCGCTTCGGCGAAGGTCCTGGAATTCGGCTCGGGCTTTTCCTCGCTGATGATAGCCCGCGAAATAGCCGCTGCCGAAGGTAGTTCCCTGCTTTCCATAGACAACTCGGTCCGCTATTCCGCGCTGGCCCGCGAAAGTTTCGAGAATTCCGGCGTTCAGGCCAAAGTGGAATTCCGCGTAGCACCGCTCAAACCTAAATTCTACGGCCTGCGGCTGCTGCTTTCCTATTCCCTGCCCGAAGGCCTGCTCGAGGCGCTGGGGCCTTTCGACCTGGCGCTGATAGACGCGCCGCCGCACCACGGCTACGCCAGCGAAGCCGCGTTCTACGACGTCTTTCCGGCGGTGGCGCCGGGCGGTTTCATCGTGCTGGGCGAGGCTAATTCCGAGGGCAGCAGGCGCGCGGAATGGAACGGCTGGCTGGACGCCTATGGCGACGCCGCCAGGCCGGTGCTGCTGGAGGGCATAGGCAACGGACTTTACGTGGTGGAAAAGTTCGAGGACGCGCCCCGCGGTCCGCTGCCGGCGGCGGATTCGCTCGTGACTTCCTGGAAAACGCTGAAGAGCGCCGGGCGCCTGCTGCTGCACGGCGAACCCTGAAGATTTCCTGACAAAAATATGTATGGGAACGGGCGGGCGGCCCGTTATTTTTCCGCGCCCAGGAGCGTTATTACCGGGACCTCCGCAGGCGCCAGCCAGCGCATGGGCGGGCCCCAGGTGCCCGCGCCCGAGGTTACGTAAAAAACGCTGTCCTTGATGCGGTAGAGCCCGTAAAAATAACGGTAAAAAAGTTTTGTGGGTACGTGGAAAGGGAAGATCTGGCCCCGGTGCGTATGGCCGGAAAGCACCAGGTAGTTCCCGGTGCCGGCCATCAGGTCGTAGTAGACCGGCTGGTGCGACATTATGACCGTCAGCTTGTCCGACCGGTACTTTTCAAGGAGGCTCCTGACCTCCGGCCCCGAAAGATTTTCCGTATGGATGTCCCCGAAGCCGATAAGCCGCAGGTCCTTGAGGTCGGCGGCCTCGTTCACCAGCGTGGTTATCCCGAAGGCTTTGTAGCAGCCCATGGCCTTCTCCAGACCGTAATAGTATTCATGGTTGCCGGGCGAGCCGAAAACGCCCTGCCGGCTTTTTAGTCTGGCCGTCAGCGCGGCCAGGTTCTCCTGGCACGTTATGCCGGGATCTATCAGATCGCCGGTTATCAGCACCAGGTCCGGAGAGGCCGCGTTTATCTCGTCCACCAGCGCGGCGAATTCGCGCAGTTTCCAGGCGGAGTCGATGTGCATGTCCGAGATCTGCGCTATCTTGTAGCCTTCCAGGCCGGGCGGCAGGCCTTTGAGCCGGACGGTGATCTCTTTGACCGCCGGCGCCTTGAGCCCGCAGTAAAAAGCCCAGGCCAGCGTCAAAAGCAGCGCCGTTATCACCGCGGCGGGGGGGATGGTCCCTGCGGCCTGCGCGCGCCTGAGCAGCACGGAGGCCAGGTCGGAGCAGGCGAAGAAAAAAGCGGCCAGCAGGATGATCCCCATCCAGGCGTAGCCGGCGGTATAAAGGGGCTCGAGCGCAGGGGCGTCCCATTGCCTTTTCAGGTACATGGTAAAAGGGGAGAAGAAAGCCGCCAGCAGCAGCGCCGTGCGCAGCCAGGCGGCCGCGGAAGGGCTTAATGAAAAGCTTTTTACCAGCCAGCGGGCGGCGTAAAAATGCAGGCCGAGATAGGACGCGATGAGCGCGAGGAAGACCGGCAGGAAGTGATGCTGTTTCATTGCGGGGGCGGCCGGCTGCTTAGAAAGTGCTCCAGGTGGCCGCGCCGGAGTCAGAATGCCCGCAGTTGACGGCCAGTTTCCCCCATTCATGGTCCGCCGGATTGTTCAGGTAAGCCCAGCCGCCGGTATCCGTTATAAGGCCGGCTGCGTTCGCGGCGGCGGCGACGGCGTTAGAGTTCTGATGGCCGGTGCCCGGGAGCTTGGCGAAGGGGACGTCCGTTAAATATTTCCCGCTATTGGTAAGTATGGAGAGGTTGTCGGAAGGGAAGATGCCTTCGTTGTCCGAGTAATAGACCGACAGGGCGGTGCGGATGCTGGCGATCGCGCCTTTGGTGGCGCCCTCTTTGGATTTATCCACGAGCGCGGAGAATTTCGGGATGGCGATGGCGGCCAGTATGCCTATAATGGCCACCACTATCATCAGTTCTATGAGAGTGAACGCGTTATTTCTTTTCATTTTATGCTCCCGAAAAAATCCCCGCCTTTATCGTCTACCAGTATGAAAGCCGGAAAATCCTCCACTTCTATGGCCCACACCGCCTCCATGCCCAGCTCCGGGTAATCCAGCGTTTCCACTTTCTTTATGTGGCGCTCGGCCAGCAGCGCGGCCGGGCCGCCCGGAGAGCCCAGGTAGAAGCCGCCGTATCTCCTGCAGGCTTCCGTCACGGCTTTCGAGCGGTTGCCCTTGGCTATCATGATAAGGGAGGCGCCTTTCGCCTGCAGCAGGTCCACGTAGGAATCCATGCGGCCGGCCGTGGTGGGGCCGAAAGAGCCGGCGGGCTTGCCCGCCGGCTGTTTGGCCGGGCCCGCGTAATAGACCGGGTGTTTCTTCAGGTACTCCGGCAATTGCCCGCCGCCGTCCAGCAGTTCCTTGAAGCGGGCGTGAGCCAGGTCCCTCGCCACCACTATGCGGCCGCTGAGCGCGAGCCTGGTCCCTATCGGATGTTTTGAAAGTTCGGCCCTCACCGCCGGCATGGGGCGGTTCAGGTCTACGCTGACGCAGCCCGCGCAGGAGGAGAAGCGCGCCCTGACCTCGCGCGGGATGAGGCTGCCGGGATCGCGGTCCATTTTCTCCAGCCACGCGCCGTCCTTGTCTACGCGGGCCAGGATATTCCTGTCGGCGGAGCAGGACACGCCCATGCCTACGGGCGCCGAGGCGCCGTGGCGCGGCAGGCGTATCACGCGGACATCGTGGGCGAAGCATTTGCCGCCGAACTGCGCGCCGTAGCCCAGCTCCCGCGCGGCGGCCTGTAATTGGGTCTCCAGCGCGATGTCCCGGAAAGCGCGGCCGGTACTGCCGGGGTCGCAGGGCAGGCCGTCCAGGTAGCCGGTGGAGGCCAGCTTTACGGTCTTCAGGCACATTTCCGCCGAGGTGCCGCCTATCACGAAAACAACGTGGTAGGGCGGACAGGCGGCGGTGCCCAGCGACCTCATTTTTTCTACCAGGAAAGGCTTGAGCTTTTCCGGGGTCAGCGTGGCCTTGGTCTCCTGGAAGAGCATGGTCTTGTTGGCCGAACCGCCGCCCTTGGCCACGAAAAGGAAGTCGTAGGCCAGGCCCGGCCTGGAATAAATATCTATCTGCGCGGGCAGGTTGTCGCCGGAATTCCTTTCTTTGTACATGTCCAGCGCCAGCGTCTGGGAGTAGCGCAGGTTCTCGCCGGTGTAAGCTTCCCGGATGCCGCGGGCGAGGGCTTCCTCGTCGTTGGAGCGGGTCCAGACCTGCTCGCCCTTCTTCGCCACCACGGTGGCGGTGCCGGTGTCCTGGCAGAAAGGCAGTTCGAAGCCCGCGGAAATGGCGGCGTTGTCCAGCAGGCAGAAAGCCATGAACTTATCGTTTTCGGACGCTTCGGGGTCGGAGAAAATAGCGGCCACCTGTTCATTGTGTTTCCGGCGCAGCAGGAACGAAACGTCCCTGAACGCCTCCCGGGCCAGGTTCGCCAAAGCTTCGGGAGCTACCTCGAGGACCTCCCTGCCTCCGGCTTCGATAGTTCTGACCCCGCCGGAGGACAGCAGGCGGAATTCGGGCGCGGGGCGCTCCATTTCAAAAAGTTCGTGGTAAGTGAAGGCCGAACCGGTTTTTTCCATGGCAGCACCTCAGTACAGTCTGACGCCGCAGTCCGCGCAGATAAGCTTGTTGGGGAACACCTCGAACCTTACGTCCGGGCTGTCGGCCAGGTATTTTTCCAGGATCTCCAGCTTGAGCAGGTCGTCGTCGTCCTTTGACGGGAACGCGTTATGCGCCGCTATCCTGTTCTGGGCGGCGTCGTAGACCAGCACCTGCAGCTCGGGGTCGGTGGTGAACTGAAATTTCTTTTCTGACCCGGAGGAGATAAGGTAAGGCTTCAGTTCCTCGCCCTTGAGGGAGTCGGTGAACTGGCGGGAGGAGAACGTGAACCAGTCCCTGCCCTTGTGGTAGGTGAGCTGCGGCAGGTAGAAGGTCGCCCACATCTTCTGGCCGCCCAGGTTCTTGACGCTTCCGTTGACGGTCATCCTGGCGGTTTCAAGGAAGAACGTGAGCTCGGCTTCCACCAGGGCCAGCGGCTTGCCCGCGGCGCTGGTCACCGTTGCGCTCCTTTTAAGCCTGGCGGTCTTGCCGTATTTGCCCAGCAGGTAGGCGCGTATGGCGGCGGCTTTTTCTTTGGCGGTGACCGGGACGGGTTCTGCCGGGGCCGCCGGGGTTCTGGGCGCGGCTTTCGGTCCGCCGGGGGCGGTCTGTTCGTCGAGCGAGAAATGCAGCGTGCCGTCCTCGTCGAGGATATTGGGCGCGGCGGTGAGCACTATGCGCGGTTTTTTCCCGGAGAAGTACTTGGCCGAGATAGTGAGCGCCGCCGGAACGACTTTCGCGGTCTTGCCGTAACGGGCCAGCTCTTCGGCCACGCTTTTCGCGTCGTTGGTAACGATGGTCCTGTCGGCGCCGTAGCTGTTGTACTTGTAAAGCTTCGTCCTGTCCAGGTCGGCCACCTGGGCTTCAAGGTAGGCTCGCCGCTCTTCGGTGGTCTCGGGCAGGAGGATCTTGAACGAAGGGGTGATCACCAGAAATTCGCCCAGCGTTTCGTGGTGGTCCACGTCCACCGCCAGCCAGGGCGGCTTCTGTATCTTTTCGGCCCTGGGCAGGGACGAGCAGGCCGCGAGGAGCAGCGCCGCAGGCAGAAAAAGATGATACCTGTTGTTCATTGAAGCTCGCGGAGAACGCGGCCGCCCGCGCCCGGCCGCGCTCAGCGTTTCGAGGCCAGGTTCGCCAGCAGGAATTCCCGGTTCATGCGGGCGATGTTGGCCACTTTCACTTCTTTGGGGCAGACCGCTTCGCATTCGTATTCGTTGGAACAGTTGCCGAAGCCTTCGCGGTCCATGGCTTCCACCATGCCCAGCGCGCGCCGCGCCCTTTCCGGCCCGCCCTGCGGCAGCAGCGCCAGCTGCGAGATCTTCGCGCCGGTGAACAGCATGGCCGCCCCGTTGGGGCAGGCTATCACGCAGGCGCCGCAGCCTATGCAGGCCGCCGCGTCCATGGCCTCTTCGGCCTTGTCCTTCTCCACGGGGATGGCGTTGGCGTCCTGGGCGGAGCCTACCGGGATGGAAACGAAGCCGCCGGCCTTCATCACCCGGTCCAGCGCGCTGCGGTCCACGGCCAGGTCCTTGAGGATGGGGAAAGTTTTCACGCGCCAGGGCTCCACGGTTATAACGTCGCCACCTTTGAACCTGCGCATGTGCAGCTGGCAGACGGTGGAGTGCTCGTCGGGGCCGTGCACGTCGCCGTTGATCACCAGGCCGCACGAGCCGCAGATGCCCTCGCGGCAGTCGCTTTCGAAAGTCACCGGGTGCTCGCCGGCCTTGAGCAGATTGTCGTTGAGAATGTCCAGCATCTCGAGGAAAGAGGTGTCCGGCGAGACGTCCTTCACCTTGTAGGAGACCATCTTGCCCGGCTCTTTGGGGCCGGACTGCCGCCAGACGCGCACGGTCACAGAAAAGTTCTTTGAATTATTCGTCATAAATTCTCCCTGGGCCGACTGCGCGCCTTATTTATAGCTCCGTTCCGCCATCTTGATGTTCTCGAAGGTGAGCGGCTCCTTGTGCAGGGCGGCGGCCTTGTCCGGGCCCTGGTATTCCCACACCGACACGTGCGAGAAGTTCTCGTCGTCGCGCCGCGCCTCGCCTTCCGGCGTGCAGGATTCCTCGCGGAAATGCCCGCCGCAGGATTCCTTCCTTTCCAGCGCGTCCCGCACGAAAAGCTCGGAGAACTCCATGAAGTCCGCTATCTTCATGGCTTTTTCAAGGGGCTGGTTGAAATCCTTGTCCGCGCCGGAGATCACCACGTCCTTCCAGAACTCCTCGCGGATCTCGGGGATCTTTTTAAGGGCCTTCTTCAGGCTGGCCTCGCTGCGGCCCATGCCCACGTCGTTCCACATCACGTTGCCCAGCTGCCGGTGGAATTCGGAGGGCGTCCGCTTGCCCCTGATCGCCAGCAGGCGGTTGAGGCGGTCGTGCACCTGGCGGGCGGAATCGGTGAATTCCTTGTCGCCGGAGGAGAGCTCCTCGAACTTGCCGGCGGCCAGGTAGCCGCCCACGGTGGCCGGAGCTATGAAGAAGCCGTCGGCCAGCCCCTGCATCAGGGCGCTCGCGCCCAGGCGGTTGGCGCCGTGGTCGGAGAAGTTCGCCTCGCCCAGCGAGAACAGGCCGGGGATGGTGGTCATCAGGTTGTAGTCCACCCACAGGCCGCCCATGGTGTAATGCGGCGCGGGGTAGATGCGCATCGGCGCCTTGTAGCCGTTCTCGTCCGTGATCTGGTAGTACATGTCGAACAGGTTGCCGTACTCTTCCTTGATCTTGTCGGCGCCCTTGCGCTTTATGGAATCGCGGAAGTCCAGGTACACAGATTGGCCGGTGGGGCCCACGCCGAAGCCGGAATCCACCACGGTCTTGGCGGCCCGGGAAGCGATGTCGCGCGGCACCAGGTTGCCGAAGGCGGGGTAGCGCCGCTCGAGGAAATAATCGCGTTCGGCCTCGGGGATCTCGTTGGGGGGGCGTTTGTCTCCCTTGGCCTTGGGCACCCAGATGCGGCCGTCGTTGCGGAGGCTCTCGCTCATCAGCGTGAGCTTGGACTGGTGCTCGCCGGAGCGCGGGATGCAGGTGGGGTGGATCTGCGTGAAGCAGGGGTTGGCGAAGCCGGCCCCGCGCTTATAGGCCGCCCAGGCGGCCGAGACGTTGCAGGAGGCGGCGTTGGTGGACAGGTAGAAAGCGTTGGCGTAGCCGCCGGTGCACAGCAGCACCGCGTGGCCGGTATGCGCTTCCAGTTCGCCGGTGAGGAGGTTCCTCACCGTTATGCCGCGCGCCTGGCCGTTCTTCAGGACCACGTCCGTCATTTCGCGGCGGGGCAGCACGGTGACCGTGCCGGCCGCCACCTGGCG
>SESF01032601.1_pt1 | contig 10574 bp, 39 predicted proteins | sample 3171521 | NCBI WGS metagenome assembly SESF01 (sample SAMN10866945, study PRJNA518727) | freshwater metagenome | biome: subpolar coniferous forest; feature: holomictic lake; material: water; isolation source: holomictic Lake 227, 6 m and 8 m depth | place: Canada: near Kenora, Ontario | collected...
GTATTTGAGTACAAGTTTCATTTCAGTTCATCACCATAATCACAAAAACATTCTTTATACCCAATATCATATCCTTTCTCATACATTGCTCGGGCAAACTTCAAGAGTGGTTCGTTTACAAATTCATCAAGTCCACAGGTTATAGCAAGTTTAAAAATCTGTTCGTCAGTCATTTCATTCTCCTCAATCGTGCTTCTGAATAGTTCCAACAGGCAGGGTCTTCTGGGTCAATTGGATTATCAGTTCTATTGAAATACTTATAAAGTTTTACTCCAATATAAGAACCAGTAAGAGGAAAAAAGAACCAAAGTAAAGCAGTTGTAAAAGTCATTTCAGTTAGGAAGGGTTGCTTTGTGGTTATGTGGATATTATACGACAAAATCATCGGCATCACAAGGGTCAGTGTGCCGGTTCTTCAAGTGTCCTCGTTCGGTATTCGGAAATAGAGAATATTATCAATTGTTTCTATAAGTTTCACCTAGATTTACCCCAACCACCACCAAGACAAGCATAAAACTCATCAAAACAATTTAACCCGTGACATCTTTCATTTAACCTTTCTATATCGTGCGTCATCATAAAAGTCCAAGTCTGAAAAGAATATTTACAGTTCCGATAACCATTATTAATTTGTAGATAAAGAAACAAAAATTCTTGAATAAGTTTGTGTTGTGAATTTATAAAATCTTCATCAATTTTTTCAATCATCCTCATAATCATCAAAATCTCTTGGTTCTACAAAAGGTTCTTTGAATTTCATAATTAAAATAAAACAACAACTTCTAGGTCTTTACTTTCATCTATATCATCTTTTAATTTATCAACAATATGTTTATAACTATCTGGATGAATATAATATTCTTTTGATTTTAACCACTTTAACTTTGTTACCTTTACATCCCATTTTTCCACAAAAGGAAGAAGAATATACAAATCATCTGGTAACTCTTGAAGTTTCTCTATCAGTTCTTTTACTTTCATAATACCTCCAAAATCACAACTTCTTTTCTTTCCGTAGGAATTTCAATAGATGCGTTTTTACCATCAATAAAGTCTAGATACCTAAAGTTATCAACATCTTTATGTCCATAATAAATCGCATTACTGTTCCAGTGTGTTGAATATTTACAGTAACTTCTTTCATCTTTATAGATATTAAAATTATCTATATCAAGATAAGAGTCCACATTTAAAAGTAGTTCCATATCATCTGGATACTCTTTGAGTTTTGCTATAAGGTCTTTGATTTTCATTTTAGTTCCTCAAATAATCATAATGTCTCTTGCAGGAGATAAGTTCTTCTTGTGATATTCCCTGAATGCTTCGTTGAGTTCTAGATTATTGGTACATTTTTCCCAACTCCCACCAATTAAAACTTCCCAAGTCTGATAGGTATCATTTTTTCTATACCATAGAAACTCTGGGTTATCTACATTCTCATCCATTTCCACATAAAATGTGAGTGTTTTAGTTACTTTTTTGATTTTCATTTAATACCTCTCATAACGAATGAATTGATTGGGTTCAGTAGAATAATACCAAGTTTTATGCCTCGGGTGATGATTGCGATAGCACCAAGTTTTTTCAATAATCACATTTGGAATATCAGCACTAACAAATTCGTGAATACTGTTTACATACTTTCGCATTTTCTTTGCGGACTCAAAGTATTTTGTTTCTCTTTTACCATCATACCAGAAATAAACATCATAATATAATTTCCTTTTGATTTTCCTTTTCATAATAAGTATCCTCCTCATATTTCACATAATCACTTTGAAGATAGTTAAAGAACTCTCCATCGTCATTCGTCATAGTATAGCACCATTCATCAAAAATTTGAATAGTCCACCATCCTCCTGCGTAGAGTTTATCAAAGAAGTTCATTATAGGTTATTAGAAAATTTAATAAGTTGCTTTAGATTTAACTTTTCAAATGAAACTAATGATTGCAGATAATCAAGAGTTTTGTAGTTATTAAATGAATCTGGATGTTTGTACCTAATGTTTGGTTCTCCTCTTTTTATGGTGACGATTTCATTTTTAGTTAGGTCAACTTCAAGAACTCGCCTTCCATTAAAGAGTGGTTCAAGTCTCATCATTTTTGCTGAATAAACATAAGAACAAACTTCGCCCCATTGTGTTTTAGTTATCATAGTTTATTTTCCATTATAATAAATCTCCTCTTCATAAGCAACCATATCCATATTCAACATCATCCAGAACTCAAAATACATTTCCTCTGGAGTTTCTGTAAGGTGATACCACCACTCCCACCTGTTGTCCAGCATATGACGCCATCCAACAGCAAGTTTCTCAAAGACATTCATCGGTCTCTTATACATTCCTATTTTATTATAGTTCATTCGTAATCACCCTCACAATTGTTTAGATACTCAAAGAACACACATTTAAGGTCTTCCATTGGAACATCATCCCAAGTTTCTCCTTCATGTGAAATGTGAGGAAACATAAGAACAAACCACTGTTCATAAGTCCAACCGAATTTCATAAAACCATACCGAATGTTGTGAAGTTTACTCATAGTGCCGCACAAATTGCCTCAATAGAAATTTTAGAAATAAATCCAGGTTTTGTGTATTGTCTCTTATAGTTATCAATCCAACTCTTTGCATTTTCTTGAGTTTCAAAGGGTCCGAAATTCCTGTAAAAACATTCACATCTTCCTCCAGTATAGGTTATCACAATCCACTGATGAGAGTGCTCTGGGTAGGTGTCGTCCTCAATCCATTTGTAATATTCATCCTTTTCCATCACACATCAATATCAAAAGGTTCGGGGGTTGAATTAAAAGTTTCTGCGAATTGTTCCCATTTCTCGGTTGTGTCGGAATAAAAGTATACGTCCATTCCATTTCCCCAATCTCCAGTCGCATAGGCAATCTCTGCTTGAATAAGTTGTCTTAACATTTGAATTTGTTCTTTAGTCATTTTCTTTCATTCCCTCCCACAAATAAAGTTGATAATGCATTTCAGTAATCATACCATCCTCTTCGTCTTCATCATAAGTATCCCAGTCAATAGGATTTTCTTTCGTCCATTCTTCGTAGGTGGATTTAGTCATTTTCTTTCATACAAGGATATTCAAAAGTTTCGCCAATTTGTTCTAATAGAGTGCGAGCAAAGAGAATTTCACTATATTCTTCTGCGTGTTCCACAGTTTCACTAATTTCTCTCTCATCATAAACATCATAAAACTTATCTCTATCGTAGCAGTGTTTTGCCTCTGCGTATTTTTTGAGAACCCTAATGAGAAATAAAAGTTTTTCAGTGTCGGTCATTTCAAATAAACAGCAGGGACTTTTTCACAATCTTTTGGAGTAGCATCTTCAACTTCTTCGTGTTTTCCATAATACCAAGAAGTATTGTAGTTGAGATAGATTTCAGTTTCTTTAACTCCCCCCACATCATCCACTCCACCCTCATAACCACGAACAACTACTCGGGTATCTTGTGGATACTTTATCAGTTCGTCAATCAGTTCGGCAATCGTCATAATGTTTTTTGTGCTTGTTCCCATAGTATATCAGAAAACCCACCATCCCTCAAGAGACAGTGTGACGGTTCTTCAAGTGTCCTCAATTATGCGACAATAACGACATTGGAAAGCAAACACATCTTTGTCGTGTGTTTTTTTCTCACCATTTTCATACCAATAATACACAACTTCATACCAAGGGTCTGTGCTTCCATAAGAATTGAGACCTTCAACAGTCACAATACCACCAGAAACACCAATCCAACGAGAACCTACTTGTATTTGGTGTGCCTTGAAGAAATGACCGACTATAAATTTGTGTCCGTTTTGGATTTTAGTTTCGTAGTTCATCGGTTTGGTTGCTTATGAGAGTATCATAGCACCTCATAGGAAGCTCTGGAGTTCCCTTGTGACGGTTCTTCAAGTGTCCTCTTTATCATCCTCAAAAGGAGATTTACGGTTCATCAAATCGGAAAGACCTTGATTGAACTTGGGGGGCTCTGCAAGTCGTCGTTGAAGAGAATCAAAGTCCGTTTGAGATAATACAATTGTTTCAATCTTTGCGTTTTTGCCCCAAACTTTTTCAAACTGATATTTATATTCGGTGTCGTGATACCCTCTGTTTAAAGAACACCAAAACTGTTTCCAGATATGATAGTCGTCAAAATGGAATTTGCTGTGAGATATCAATCTCCACCACCACCAAAATGTCGTTCCTTTGAGAAATTTGTTGGAGATTATAAATTTGTTTATAAAAATTGGGAAATCCATTAAATGTTCTCAACCTGTACCCATTTTCCATCCACAGTTGTAGCATAAAATTTTGGATACTCTCTCAACCTACGAACACACGCTACCGCTTCTTCCCAAGTATCAAACATTGGTCGCTCAAAATAAACATTTGTTTCAATTGGTTGTTTGATTACTTGATATCTAATCCTCCAAGTGTCTCTATCAAGAAACTCGGTGATTGAGTAGTCTTTTAGAATTTCAGGTTGTTCGGTCATTTTGTTTCCTCAAGTTCAGTAGCAATATCTAGGATTTGTCTTAGTGCTTGAGCATGTCCACCATAGGCAGTCATACCAAGTTCGCCTTTGTATCTAACTTGCTCAGCAGCAGCACGGAGAGCGGCAGCAGCGATGTTGTTGGAACTGGGACGCATATCACCCCAATCCCAGAACGCCTCATTTGCAGCGTTAGAAACCGCTTGTGTGGTCGGAGAGTATTTTTCTTTAGACATTTTTAAGTTCCTCACAAAGTTCAAGAATATCAGGACACATAATAATACCAGGAGATACTTGCAACTGATTTATAAGTTCTTTGAAAGCAACAGCAAGGGCACGATGTTCGTGAAAAGGTTTTTGTAGGCAATACTCTTCCTCCCAAGCATCATAGATTTTTTGTGCTCTTTCAGACATTTTCAAGTTCCTCCAGTTCATCAGCAAGTTCATTCAGTTCATCTGCTAGTTGAAATCTTTCTTGTTCTACCTCATTCATAAAACTACCATCACCATAACTACCATCACCATAAAGAGGTTCTGCAATCTCTCTAATAACAGTTGCAAGTGCTTCCCGCATATCATCGGTTGGTTCTTGTGTAAGTTCTACGCAGAATGCTTCCCAGATTTTTTGAGTTCTTTCAGAAATATTCATTCAGTATACTCCTCCCGAAGAGTACTTTTAATAAACCACCCATCTTCTTCATCCCAACAACAACCGACAAGTGCCTCTGCAATATCATCTGCTTCTACATCGGTTTTTACTGAAAGAGTTGTAAGTGCCTCAATAATGCGATTAAGTTTTTCTTTAGTCATTTTAGTTTACCTTACAATTACACCAAATAAAAATCCAGAAATCCATTTAGTAGCACCCTTTTGCAAGATAACCACCAATATCAACCTCACAATCCTCGGAGCAATATGCAGGCAGAGTATCAATCAAATAATCCTCAACAACGCAAAGAATTTGAATTGTTTTGCGTTTGTGTTCTTCAGTAATCTCGGTATCGGGTCGTGCGATAATTTGAGTGATGCTATTAAAGAGTTCGTCCATCGTCATTCAATTTCTCCAGACATATATTCATTAAATTTTTGCGTATCAACATTCTCTTTCATTTCAAAATAGATGGATTCAAGGTCTATATCCCAAAGTTCTCCATCTACATTATTCATAACCAAATGAAAGAGTTTCATCATCTCAATTTCATTTAGAGTGATGGTGTAAGTTGTTTCTTTTTTAATCCTTTTTTTCACCATTCTGTCTCCACCATAGTATGAAATCCCAAATCACCAGGAAGATTGTCTCTCAAATATTCTACCATATATTCCTGCAATTCGTAAGCAGTTGGGGACACTTCTTCAATCAACACACCATACACCAAATCCTCATCGTGAATACTATATTTCACCCATACATCCACAACTCTTAAATCTCCGTAGTTCACTCCACCAAATCGTTCTGTGGAGTTCTTACATTCTTCAAGTCCTTTTTCAGCAACTTTTTGAATTTGAATTAGATTGTCTTTAATGTTGGAGTTCATTCTTCGTCATCCACTGGAAATAGATTAACATACTCTTCATCAGTCAAAATAAGATACTCCACATTTTCAGCATCTTTGTGGTCTTCATAATACACACAACGATAATGGTTGAAGTCGTTGAGGTCTGTGCTGCCGTATTCTACAACACCATCAACTAAACACAAATAATTGAGAGACATCGGTTTGGTTTCTTACGAGGTTATTATACGACAAAGGGCACCTGTTTTCAAGTGCCTCTGTGACGGTTCTTCAAGTGTCCCAATAACACTCAATCAGTTCTGCAGTTTCAGTAATCAGTTCTTGAGTGATGTGAGAGTATATACATTCTTTTGGTGCATAAGTATTGTATTGATGTCCATAAGGCAACCAACCACGATGAAAGATTTGTTCCAGATACTTCACACATCTTTCTCCATCATCTGAAAATGGACTTAAAGAAAGATAATGAAGAGCATCGTGTTCCCACCAGGCATTCATTCCTTCTTTGGTTGTAAATTGATGATTTTCTTCTTCAATCACTTTCACCATTCTTTCTTTGGTGACTTTTTTAGGAATATGATGTTTCACAAAAAACTGCAAGTCATCAAAGGTATAGTTCTCATAAGAGTTATCTCTCAATGTTTGCACTGAAAGATTTAATCCTGGATTTTCAATTGTGTTCAACTTATTCTTCCAGTTTTTATATCTTGCAATTGGTTTCATTTAAAATCCCAGTTCTTACAGTTCCAGTTTTCAGTAGTCGTCACAAACGAGCAAGTAGCAATAATACCTTCAGTAGAAACTATTTTAGCGTTTGGTTTTCCTTTTGGTTGGTTGGGAATAGGAATAAGAATACCCTCTGCAAAAATACCAGTACATCTACCCATACGATATCCTTGATAATCCCAGTGCTTACAGGTTTTACACTTTTTCATTTTTGATTCCTCTGGGTTTCCAAGTATTTCATATAATTGTATTCTGTTTTGCAATCTTTGGGTTTCTCATTACAAAAAACAATTCCTTCATTTCTTCCGATTGCTTTGTGTTCTGCTTTTGAGAAGATATCTCCCATACAATAACCTACTCCCACAAATACAATCAAAATACCTACTCCAACTATAACGGTAAAGCATCCTTCAGCGTCGTTGTTCATTTCAAGGTCTCCTGATAGTGTTCCAAAATCGCCTTCGCCACTGCTATTGCAAGGTCTTTACTACCAATAGAAAGGTCTTCCCGTGCTCCTCCATCTTCACAATGAGTCAGAAATACACCATCATCATCTATGGTCAATTCTACTCGTTCACCATAAGCAGTGAATACATCAATTTTACTGCGGATTACATTACTCATAGTTTCAGGTTCGGTAGGGGTTTCTTTGATTTCTTTGATTTTTATGATGTCGCAGTCTCCATGGGTTTCATTCATACCATCTTGATTGTAGAAGTTGAGGTATGAACCAAGTACATACTTATAGTTATCATACTTATAGTCAAAGGAATCAGTAATTTTAAGTCCTGCTATAACACGACCATTACGCAGTTCAACTTCAACAGTTTTACCGATGTAGTCTTCAAGATTGATAGTCATTTCAGTTCCTCCTGAACTTTATCATAAGCAGTTTCTGCCTGTTCTTTAGTGGTATCAATTCCCTCAATATTTTGAAGAAACTGAATTACTCCAACAAACAATTCCCGTTTCTTTTGTGGGTCTTGGAGAATTTCTTTGATGTTTACTCGTTTAGTCATTTCAGTTCCTCAATTTCAAGTGATTACGGCAATACTGGAACCTTTTCCATTCCTCGTCTGAAAAAGCATCCGAGGCATAAGGAATATTCACAATATAAGCACAAACCTTGTTGAGTTTTTCGGATGGGTCGTTGCTTGATGCGATAAGAGCACTTGCAAGAAATTCAATCATTTTGGATAGGGGGGTTCCTTTGCGGTTATGAAGTCATTATAGCAGAAAGCACACTGGTTCTTATGGGTCAGTGTGCCAGTTGTTAGAGTGTCACTTGTTCATTTGAAGGGTAGGAACAGGCATACCTCCTTCTGTAGGAACATAAATCGTCACATTGCCCTTATTAGAACCCTCCTCAATTCCAGTTATGTAAAGATATTGAAGGTATTCTCGGTTATCTTTAAGACTATCACCAATAATCTGGTTTGCTTTGGCGACCCCGCTAGCACGAATCACTTCGGCATCAGCAAGTTGTTGTGCCGAATCTTTCTTTGCTTGTGCTTCCAGAACTGCTACCTGACGAGTATATTCTGCTTTTTGTAGTTCTGCTTTACCTGCAAGAGATTGCGACCACACATTATACACTGGTCCACCAACAAAGAGAGTGGCGGCAGCAATAATTATAAGGGCAGTGATAACAGCAACAGAGGGGTCAATAAATCCATTTTGAGTTTTCATAAGTTTCAGTTCAAATCAACAAACATAGTATAAGGTGAATTGGTCGGTTATGCAAGGGGTCTTGTGACGGTTTCTCAAGTGTTCTCAATAATCCGTATAAGTTTTCAGTTCTCCACACTTTTTACAGCGTAGAGTGTATTTGAGTCCCATAGGAAGTTTTTCTGGTTTTCCTTCCCAATCAAATCCAAAAAGGTCTGGTGGATATACTTTGCATTTGCTTTCAACTTCCCATTCGTGAAAGCATCCGGTCAGTAGAAACTCAAGTAGTCTTTTCATTGAACCCTCTCAATCGTTGCTAATTTTTCACTGCCCCAGCGCATCGGGGTATCATAATCTACAGTAATAGGCATTTTATTCCTGGAGACATTTTCATTTTCAATAACTCCATTCTCAACTGCCCGTTCAACTGCAAGTTTTCTGCGAATTACACAATGAAGGTCATACAGAATACCATTAGACTCTGGAAGACTTGGATGACCGATACCCAGTGAAGATGCACCACCGTCAATGTTATTAATCATATGATTAGACAAAACAGAACCAATCAGTCTCATATCATTATGAAGTTGAGAATAATCAATTGGTTTCTGAAGAGGAAGATTATCTTGAATTTCTCTAACCTGCCCTAATTGAATTCGTTGAAGCAAATCAGTTGCCTCCATCAGTGCCTTTGCCTGTTTTTCGGTGATTTGAAGATTGTAAAGTTTTTCAGTCATTGGTTGCTGTGTGTATGAAAGTATTATAGGGCATCAAGAGGCATCTGTGGAGTCGTCTTGGGACAGTTCCTCAAGTGTCTATTCAAAGTACAAGTATAAAGTACAAGGTTCAATAAGTCACAGACCTGAAGGCGCGAACTGTGAGCGCGCCCGTCTTACTGCTGCCGATCGCAGTACCACAATTGAAGCCCACGCAGTAAGCACCCGCAGCACTGTACTCCGTAGAAGACCAATAGCAGGTGGAGGAAAATTCTTTAGGGATAGTCTTATAAGCAAGTTGTAGTTGTTCCATAGTTGGAACAAACCATTGAGACGGATTGAATCCTTGTTCCTCAAGTTTAGCAAAAACAGCAGGGAACTCTTTAGACCAAGATGTGGATACTTCAGTATTTTTAGGCGCTACCAGAAGTGCTAGACCATTGGATTTCTGAAGAACGATAGAACCATCCTCTAGAGTATCACCAATAGATGCCTCAGCAAGTGTTGGGACTTTATAAGACTCTAGTTGTTCTTTAAGTTTATTCAGTTGTATTTCAGTCTCTTGAATGGACTGGAGTAGTTGAGTTTTTGTGTTCATAATGTGTTTGTGTGTATGAGTGTATTATAGGGCATCCAGAGCAGTCTCGGAGTCGTCTTGGGACAGTTCCTCAAGTGTCTTTTTGATTTCTTTGAGATTATTCAGATGCTGTTCCTTCTCACACCACTGATCGTTAAGTTGTGAGATTATAGAATCCCTAAACTGATATTCAGATTTATGAATGGGTTCGTAGTTTATTTCTTCTCTAAGTTCAAGTGAGAGTTCTTCCAAGTCTGCTTCAAATTCTTCTATGAGATGATTGAGAGTATTAAGGGGTGTCATAGTGCGGGGTCAATGTCGTTATCAAGGAAAACATAATCATACCTTTCACCGTATTCTTCACAGAGAGATGCAATCGTATTCTTTCTCATAAACCTACGAGACATCGCTTCTTCGGCAAGTTTGTAGATTTCGTTGTAGTCCAGGTCTTTGCAAACTTCTTGTGAGAGAAACTTTGCGAGTTTAACAGGAACAACACTCCTATGAGTTTCTAGACTTTGGACTTTTTTAAGTAGGTCATCACCAGTAAGCATTTCAAATCTCCTTTGATTGCGAAGTCATTATAGCATCAGGCACACCGAGACTCAAGAGACGGTGTGACGGTTCTTCAAGTGTCTTTTACCTATACTCATTCAAAACCTCCTTATACCGTTTAACTTCGTGATTGCATTTGCTACAGTGAAGTATCCCATCCCAGTCATCATGAATACTGGTTTCTTTATAATATCCTTCACCACATTTCTCGCAGTCTTTTTCCATACGGTCAATGTAAGTATAAAGAGAAAGTTGCTGTTCGGGGTTCATTATATCAGCGAGTAGGATAAAGAGCATAGTCTAGAACATCTTGAAT
>SESF01010499.1_pt1 | contig 10571 bp, 6 predicted proteins | sample 3171521 | NCBI WGS metagenome assembly SESF01 (sample SAMN10866945, study PRJNA518727) | freshwater metagenome | biome: subpolar coniferous forest; feature: holomictic lake; material: water; isolation source: holomictic Lake 227, 6 m and 8 m depth | place: Canada: near Kenora, Ontario | collected...
AGTGAACACGTTCGCAATAGTCCTTCAACACGTCGTCGTGTTTTCCTCTTGTGAGGTAAGGCACGTTGGTGGCGACGAGCGTGAACTGACCGGCGAGAATTTCCGCTGCCTTGGCCAGGCCGCGCGCGGTCACGGCCATTTCATGCAAAGTGGCAGAGCCTTCCAGGCTCTTACCTTTTTGATCTGAGGAGAGGCTGGATGCCTCTTCCACTTCCAGCGCCTTTTCCAGCAGCGGCTGGAGTTCATGGAACGCGGCCACCAGCAAATCGCCCTCGTCGGCGCGCGGGTTGATGAGGCTGCCCAGCACCGCCGCCTTTTGGAACAGCCGGTAAAGCCGCTCCATGCCGGCGCGGAGTCTCATAGTGGCAGCGGCTTCCAGCCGCTCCTCCTCTGGCTGACTGCAGATGGAAGCAGCGACAAGAGAAGAACTGCGGCTGGAAGCCGCAACCACACTGGGGGTGGCAGAGCCTTCCAAGCTCTGAACTTTGTTGTGAGACACAATATACTCCCGAAACTTGGCCAGCGACGCCGGACTGCGCACGATATGGTCAAAACTTTCCTTCTGCCAGAACGCGCCCGATTTCTTTCGTGCCTCGTTAATTTTATTGGCCGTAAAAGATTTCCAGGAATGTAAAATCTCGGACAGGAGATGTTCGCCCAGCGGTGTCACGAGCGCGTGGACATGATTGGCAGCGATAACAAACTCGGCGAGGCGGTATCGTTGTCCGTCGAAATGGCGCATGGCGGATTCCACAATGTGCCGCATGGCTGGTTCACGCAGAACACATTCACCGTAACCGGAGTCGAGCCACGTTTGGATTCGCTTCGGGAAGCGTTCGTAAAACTCCTGTCGTGTGGATTCATCATGCGGTTCAGGATGTGCGGCCTGCCATTGATCGAGTTCCTGTTGCCATTGCAGGAGTTTTTCCTGCGGCAACGCATCGGCACAACGGAACGTGACGAAGTAGGTTGTTCCTTGCTGACGCCAGTGGGGCAGATTGCCCGTGAGGTAGGCGACGGGTTCATCCGGGCGGAAATAGTTTATTGGAGCAAAAGTGGCAGAGGCTTCCAGCCTCTCCCCGGTGCGGCTGGAAGCCGCATCCACGGTGGGAGCGGCATCTTGCCGCTTTTGTTCGTTAGTCGGGGTGCGGCTGGAAGCCGCATCCACTATGGCCAGCCAGTCCTCCAGCTTGGCATTCGGCGCGAGGCCGGAGCAGGCCAGGTTCATCGCCGGCAGCCGGCAGTGGCCCACGCGCCGCCACGCGGCCAGCGCGAGGTTGAAGGCGGCAATCTGCGTGCAGCGCGGGTCAATCTCCAAACCGAACAGGTTGTCGCGGATGACCGCCGCCACCGCGGCCGCTTCGTCCAGCTTTTCCTCGGCCAGGCGCAAGGCCACCAGCCGCTCGAACATGGCCACCACGAAATGCCCGCTGCCCATGCACGGGTCGAGCACCCTGAGGGCGGCCGCAGACTTGGGCCAGCCGTCGAATGTGCCGGCGGCGGGCGTCCACTTGCCATCCTTGCCTTTGATGAAGCGGAGATATTTCCACGGGCAGCCCGGCAGCGCGACGGCCTGGCGGAGTTCGTCTTCGCTCCGGGCGGTTTCGGCCAACTTGGGATTCGCGGCGAGGACTTTGCCGGCGTGCCACGCGCCGAGCGTGTTATCCAGGAGGAAGTCCACCATGTAATCCTCGGTGAACAGTTGGGTGACGGACGGCAGTTCGTCCGCGCCGATTTTCACTCCCGACGCATTCACAGCCTCCTTCTTTTTCGCCTGCCAGAACTGGTACACCCAGCCAAGGCTATCGCTGGCGGTGAACACTTCCACGGGCAGGCTGGCGAGCAGGGCGGTGAGCCGGTTGCGAAACTCAGTTGGCAACCGCACTTGCAGCACCGGATCATCCGCCCGGAAAACGCCCGTCAACATCCGTTGCGCGAACCCGGCCGCGACTTCCCACTTGTCGCTATTGCTTTCGCGGGCCTGTTCCTCGCAGAAATCCAAATCCACATCCAAGCCAGACTCCGGTTCGATCAGGAATCCGTTCTCCGCCAGAAACCGGGCGAACAGCATCCGATGCCAATGCACATAGGCGCATTCGTGGATCAGGTGTTCCACTCCCTGCGATTCATCGGGCCGGCGCACGTCGCCCACCTGCCGGCCATGCGCCCGCAATTTACGCCGCAGATCCTTGCCCGCGTCGTCCAAGTGGCCCGGTGGCTTCGTGTCCGCCACCCCAAAAGCCTCCAGCGTTGCCGCCGCGCCTCGCTCCGCCTCTTCCCGTGCCTTTAACACGGCATTCTCCAGTTGCCGCCGAAATTCCTTGGACAATGTGCTCATTGGTCATTCAGGTCCGCCTTGTTGGCGAGAGCCACCCCTTGGCACAATTGTGCAGACGGTGTCTGCACAATGGCAGCCGTTCGCTCCATCAACTCGACCAGCTCGTTGAAGTTCATGTTGGTTTTGCCTCAGGACGCAGATTCGGCCAGCAGTTTTCCATAGAGTTTCAGCCGCTCCTCCAGCACTTTCCTGTCCGGCAGTTTGGTCAGGTATTCCGACACCTGCAACTTGTGCGGGCCGTGGGCGAGCAGCAGTTCGACGTGCTGCCGCTTCTTCGAGGTGCATAAAATCAGCCCGACCGGCTCATTTTCATGCTGGCGCCATTCGTGCCGCTTCAGCCAGGAAAGGTAGAGGTCCATTTGGCCCTTGTCGGCAGCAACGAAGGGGCCGATTTTCAAATCCACGGCGACGAGGCATCGCAAAGTCCGGTGGTAAAAAAGCAGGTCCAGGTAATAGTCCTCGTCATCAATCCGCATCGGGTATTGGCGCCGGATGAAACAGAAATCACTGCCGAGTTCGGTAAGAAACTGCTGGAGGTTGGCAATAATAGCCGCTTCCAGATCCTTTTCCGAGTACGCCCCGGTTAGCCCCAGGAAGTCCAGCAAGTAAGGATCCTTGAAAGCGTCCCGATAATCGGCGAGCTCCGGCGGTCCTTTTTTCTTTTCCAGGTTCACCAGCGCCCGAGTGTCGCTCGACAGCGCCACTCGCTCGAACAGCGCCCCAGCTATCTGGCGCAGTAATTCTCGTTTCGACCATCGCTCCGCGCAGGCGCGTTCAAAATAAAAGCGGCGCTGCCGCAGGTCACCAACGCCCATTAGAATTCGGTAATGGCTCCAACCGAGGTGGAAATGCCGGGCAAAATCAACCTCAAGCAGCCCGCCCGATTCGGCAGCCAGTGGCTGCCGAATCAGGCGGAGATCATCTCTTGCCTTCCCCGGCGAACCCAGCCGGTCCGAAGATTCGGCAGCCACTGGCTGCCGAATGCGGAAAATCTCAAAAAATCGTCGCATGTCCCGCAAGTTGCGTTCAGAGAATCCGCGCCCGTATTCAAGATTGAGTCGGTCGCCCAGACGCGCCAACAAGGCCTCGCCGTATTCCGCCCGGCCAGGTTCGTTCTGGATTTCCAGGCTGATGCTACGCCCGATACTCCAGTAGAGCGAAACCATCGCAAGATTTGCGGCAGCGACCGCGCGATGGCGCGCGTCTTCTATGAGTCTGCGTATCTGCGGCAGCAAGTTCTTGACCGCCTCGGTCACGCTCCCTGCGGCCGGCTTGGCTGGCTTTATTGGTGGTTGCATCCGGGTAGCCTGTGCGTATATTTTGGTCATCTGACCCCTCCGGGGATAGCATCCCCGGACCGACGTCCTGCGCAAGCGGGACGTTTCTTTTTCGGGTTGAAACGATTTGCGCCGAGGGTTGGGTTTCCTTGTCCCGGCCGCGGGCCGAAAGGCCACTCGACGCTTCCTTTATTTAGAAATGCAGAAGCCGACCCCGAAGAGCCGGCCTCGCGTCCTGCCGTCGAAACAAACAGGAGGGATGAAGCAGGATTTTGCCACATCGTGTGCGTCGCGTCAACGCCGCAGAACTGTGAATTAAGCGAAACAACTTTCATCCGATGACCACTGGCCCTTCTTTCAGCTTGGCGATCAGCGTCGTTTCCTGCGCCCCCAGCCACGCCTTGACGTCCCCCTCAGTACGCAGTGTGCCGCTCTTGAGCGTCACATATTGAGTCTTGGGTTCCAGCAGCTTTGCCGCCTTGCGCGCCGCGTTCTGGAATCGCGCCGTCAACGCCGCCGTCTTGTCGTTCCAACTCGACACCGGCGTCTGCTGGAGCGCGGACAGCAGTTGCTCATCGGAGCCGACTTCCAGATCAGGCACGGCCGAAATGCCTTCCGCGCTCATGATGACGACGCGTTGCGTGCCGGAGATTTTTTGCCAGGCATCGCTCGCCTCCAGTTCCGTGAGCAGTTCGGCATGGCGCTTGGCGAGCGCGCCATGCGCGCCCGTCACCGCCGCCCGCAAAGTCTGCGCGGCCTGCTTGAGCAAAGGCGGCACATGATCGGAGTTGTCCAGCAACAGCCGGCCATCGAGGATGCCCTTTGCCGCCGTCTCCGCTTCCGTCAACGCACCCACACCCGCCCCGGTGCCCAGGAACTTCTGTAGCCGCTCCCATTCGGGCAGGCGCTTCGCCGCCAGTTCCGCCTGCTTCTTCCACTTGGCCACCTCGGGCTTCAGCGCGTCCGCTTCGTCCAGTAATCCCTTGAGCCGGTCATTGCCCACGCGAGCGCGCAGGTCGGCCAGCTTCGTCGTCTTCGGCGCTTCCGGCATCGGAGCATCGCCGCCGGCCTTGCCCGCCATCGCCTCCACCACGTTCAGATATTCCGTGGACTTCAATTCCAGATCGTCACTGGCTTTCGCCGCGATGCCGGCGTCCTGGAATAACCCGCGCAACTTGAGCTTGTCCGGCCCGGTCAGGATGATGGACTCGGTGCGGAACTCGGTCTTGGAAATCTTGTTCTGATCGAGCTGCCCGACTGCCAGCGCCTGCCCGTTGTAACGCGCCAGCAAGTGTGCGCCGGCGTGCAGGGCGATGGTGCCGCCGTCCACCGCGTCCTGCGGCCAGCCGTAGGGGCTCTTTTTGAACAGCTCTCGCAACTTGCGACCTTCAATCCCGCTGCCGATCCGGCTCAGGATTTCGCGGCACACCGGGTGTTGCTCCGTCGCCCCCTCGTAATCCACGGCGCGCAGCGGCGAGTCGTCACCATTGCGGGCGCGGTTGATGACGCTCGTCCAGGCCTTGTGGTCCGCCTCGTTGAACCGGGGGAACAGTCGGGCCAGCGCATCGGTTGCGCCCTCGCGCACCTTCTCGGCCAACGTGAGGTTGAACAGTTCCGTCCCCCCCCCCTTGTAAACCTTCGCGCCGCTGGCGATCTGCGTGATGAGTTGGTCGCGGGCGCGCTCGGCATCGCTCAACCGCGTGCCCATGCTGCTGCGGGCCTCGTCGCCCTCACGGGTGCTGGGCGGGCCTTTGGCGTCAATCGTGCCGCGGGCGGCCTCGGCGCGGATGATCTGCTGGCGCAATTCATCCGCCGACGCTTTCGGGATGAACATAAACAAAATCGGGCTGTCCGTGCCCGCTGCCCGCGCCGCGTCCACCACATTCTTTTGCGAGGCGTTCCATTCGTTGCGCACCCAGACCGGAATGCTCTGCCCCGTCGCATCCGGCGGCTCCGGGGCAAAGTGCAGCACCAGGTCGCGAGGCTCGTTACTCGCGCCCTGCTTCAGCCGCACCGTATTGATTTCCTTTTGCAGCGCCGCCTGCAACAGCGCGTCGCGCTTCTGATGCACCACGGATTCATTGCCGCCAATTTGCGTCTGCCGGTTGCGGAACTCCTTGTCCCACTCCTGCGATTCCTTGGTCTGGAGATTATACTCGTCGCCATCCTTCAGCAGGATGCCTTCGTCCACGAGCTTCTGCAGCGCCACCGGCACATCCTTGCGCAGCTTCGTGCCGTCGTTCGCCAGGTCGCTCACCAGCAGATCGCCCAGCATCTCGGGCGTCGCCCGGACCCCGCAGTCCGCGCCTGCCGTGCGGGGCAGTTTGCGGATGAGGAAAATCAGACCGCACAGCCGGGCCGACAGCCGGTCCTGCTTGCGGATGGTTTCCTCCAGTTCCCGCAACAACACGCCCTGCTGCACCATGCCGGCCTGTAACTGCTCGAACATGAAATCCGCCGGCACCACCGTGCCCAGCGGCGCATCCGCCAGGCCGCGCAGCGCCTCGTGGATGATTTGCAGTTGGGCGCGCAGCATCGCGCTCGTGCCCGCCGGGTCAACCGCCCGCAGCACCTGCTCCCAGAACCGACGGCGCACCGGCAGGATGGGATAGTCGTCCGCCAGGATGTCCTGGTCCTCGGTGCGCGTCGCAATCGCGGTCGAGGAAAGCTGCCGCGCAATTTCTCCCGCGTGCGACGCCAGTACCTGGCGCACGGCTTCAATCTTTTCCGGTCGCTTCGCCAGCAACACGCGCCGGGTCACGTTCTCTACGTCGGCGTCCGATAGCTCCACCGAAATCGTGAACCGCGCCCGCATCCAGCCAAACTCCGGCACATCGGAGCTCAGCGCACTCTGGCCCGCCGCCACCACCAGCACCCGCGAGTCGAGCTGCTTCCCCAACGCTTCCGCGACTTCCACGATTTCCCGGGTGCGCTCCAGGTTGTTGCGCACGTAAATCTGCACTTCGTCCAGCACCAGAATGATGAGCGGCAGCCCATCTTTGCCGCCCAGCACTTCCCGCGTCATGCGCAGGAACTCGGCCGTCGAGATGTCCGTCGGTTGCGCGAACTCGCTCGACAGCAGTGCATAAAGCGCCTCCTCGTCGCGGAATCTTGGATCGGCCTTCAGCAACGCTTCACCCAGCACCGGGCTCACCGTCAGATCGTTCAGTTCTCGGTTGAACTCCTTGCCCGCCGCCTCGACGTCGGCCTTAACCTGGTCGTAGAAGCCGTTGTTTTTCAGGTAGAGACAGAATTTGGCTAGCCGGTACTGGTCTGGCAGCCCGCAGGAGCGCAGAATGATGCCCAGGATGGTCAGTCGTGTGCTTTCCGCGCTCCCCGAGGGCATCGCACCAAATGCGGCATGCAGTCCGCCGGATTGACGCCCACGAGTGTCCAACTCCTTGAGCGCTGCCTCGATTTCTGTCGGCAGCCGCGGCACGAGACTCCGCGCCGTCGTCCCGTCCGGGAATACGGTATTCACCCACAGGTGGCCGATCATCTTTAGCAGGTGCGACTTGCCGCTGCCGTAGAAGCCGCTCACCCACGCGCCGCTTTGGTCCGTGCCGCCCACGCGGCCCAGGAACGCTTCAAGAATGCGCAACATGCCGTCCGCGTATTGGCCTTCGCACACGAAGTGGGAAACCTCCTCGCGCAGCGTGACCCATTCCTGGGCCGTCATGCCGTCACTGATACGCGCCTGCCCATTGTTCATGAGCTTGGCCGTCGCCGGGTCACGCAGGAATATGTCTCGATTCTTCATAGTTTGTTCTACTTGGTCACCATGCCCGTAATCGGAATTGCCATGTAGTTCCACCCGTCGCGAGCATCCAGCAGCCGGTAAGTGTTCTGGTCATACGAGCCAGGAAAGAACACCACCACACGCCCCCGGATCAGGGTCTCAACGGCCTTCAGTACTTCATGCAAGAAGGTAAACCCGTAGAGACCTGCTACCCCATGCACCGCCAGCACGCTATTTTCGCTCTCCTCATCCGACCTCAACGCCTCGGTCAAACGTGCCACACACGCTGGCTTAAACTCCCGCTCGTATTTCAAAGCAAGGTCTTTGGGTCGCTTGAAGTACTGCTCGCGATACTTCTCCGCTGCCATCCAATCAGCGAACGTGTTCGTTAAGTCCACCTCCCGCCAGGTGTGCCCGGCGGCCTTGGTGCGGTGCTCAAACTCCTTCAGCTTCACCACCAACCGGCGCTCGTCCTCTTTCGGATACACCACAAAGATGGTGCGCTGCGCTCCGGCCAGATTGCGCTGCCACGGGGTTTTAATGTGCTCGCCGTATTGCTCGGCCAGATCGTCAATGCGCGACACGGGAATCCTTTATCTCTTGAGGGGTTAACACCGTGGTGAAGCCGACCTCGATCACGTCGCCCGCCGACTTCAAATCCAAACCGTTGAGCCGCTTCGCTTCGGCCGCCACGTTCCGCAGCTCTGCCGGCGAGGCATCCAGCACCCGCGTCCAGTTCGTTTCAAACAACCGCCCACCGCGCAGCCCCTCCAGATAACCGAGCATTAGCGCATACGCCGTCGCCAGCGGCGTGGGGCGGATAATCTGGCGGAACTTCCGCACACGGCCTTCCAGATGGCCGCTCTGCGTCCACGAGGACGAAATATTGCGCACCACCTTGTCGAGCGTCGCATCATTCAGCCGATCACCGACTGCCGAGTGGATGGCGTCGGTGATTCTTTGGCGGGAGAGTTCCTCGCCGGAAGCCATGACGAGAACGGGTTCGGCGGTGGCCCGCAGGAGCGGGTCACGGGCAAGGGAGCAAAGCAAAGCCAGCAAGGGAAGCCCCGCCACGTCATCCTGCCAGAAACGGCGAAGCACCCGGAACAAGGCGACGTTCGGGTCGAGGACATAAAGCTCGCTCAGCCGTTGCGCCGTCAGCTTTCGGGTTGCCGCCGTCTGCTTGCCGAGGGCGTTGTGCTCGATGATGGCCGTCAGGTAATCGGCGCGCCCAGCCCCCGGCGGAACGCTGTCCAGCAGCGTTGAAAGCTCATCCAGCATGATGGTTCGGCTGGTATGAGTTCCCTTGGCACCAGATCGAAACCCGAACTGCTGGGGCACTCTATTATTTAGCACGCCACCACTCTTACACCATTTCCATGAACCGGTCAAGTCCGCCGGCAAGTTTGCCGGCTAATATTCCATGTTTTACTAAGAAGCCTGTTTTCCGCCCTTTGAACCCATTTCCAAAGCCAAGCTACCCACTTGCGCCAACACGGCTGCCCAGGTTACGCCACAGTGTAGGTGTGGGGAGAATGCAGAAGCCGGAATGCAGAGCGCAGAAAGAGCGGGCGAGGCCGCCCAATGCGACCCCAAGGCCACCTCAATGCGACATCAGAGCCACCTCAATGCGTGTTCATAGCCAGGCGGTAGGCACCCCAAAGCTACCTCAATGCGACCCCAAAGCCACCTCCATGCGACATCAGAGCCACCCTAAGGCTCCCACAAGGCTCCCACAAAGCCACCTCGGGGGGAAGGTGGAATGCAGAATGCAGAATGCACAATGGAATGACGTGAGCTTCGGCCCTGGTCTTACCCCACATTGTTGAGCCGCCGGGCAATCTTGCGGACGGCGGCGCGGGGAAGGAGGCGGACCAGAAATGCCGGGAACGCGTTGCGAAAACCGTTGATGACCACCGCCTTGCCGCTACGAAAAGCGCGATGGCCCTGGCAGGCGACGGCTTCCGCGGACATCGAGACTTTCTTAACCAGCCCGAGCGTGTGCATGTTGGCGGCAGTGCCGAAGTTCGTCGTTGTAGGGCCGGGGCAGACTGCGGTGACGGTCACACCCGTTCCGGTCAGTTCCTCGGCCAGGGCTTCGCTGAACGACAGCACGTAGGCCTTCGTCGCGTAATAGACCGCCATGCCGGGGCCGGGCTGGAAGGCAGCCGTCGAGGCGACGTTGAGAATGCCCCCGCGGCGGCGCTCGATCATGCCGGGGAGCAATAGCCCGGTCAGGTGCGTGAGGCTGGTGATGTTTATCTGGAGCATCTCAAGCTGCCGTCCGAGAGGCAGCTCGGCGAACTTGCCCTGCGCGCCGAATCCGGCGTTGTTAACCAGCACATCCACCTTGAGGCCGGCGCTTTGCAGGTGGGCCAGAAGCCGGGCCGGGCTTTCCGGATGCGCCAGGTCGGCCGTAAAGACTTGGGTCTGGATCTTGTGGGTCTTGCGCAACTCTGCCGCCAGCGCTTCGAGGACATTGCCCTTGCGGGCGACGAGCACGAGCCGGGAGCCGTCCGCGGCGAAACACCGCGCCAGCTCCAGGCCGATGCCCGATGATGCTCCGGTAATCATGACTGTTTCGACGCTCATGGTCCTCAGGTAACCCTAAGGGGCCGGGTTTTGCAACCGCGCAGTAGAACTCAATCAGCTTACAGCTCTTTTTTCAAGCCGCATTGGAGTCTTGACCATCGGACCTGGAGCGTTCATATACTGGCACGTGGTCGGTTGAATAATCAACGAATGCAAACGCGGTATGGATAGCAAAGAACGTCCAAAGCGCGCCCGAGAGCGCGAAATCAGATGGGCGGTGGGTGGGGTCATTGGCGGGAGCATTGCCGGGTTCGTTGCCGGATTCCTGGTGTGTTTCCTGGTCACCGCTACCTTGCCGCCCCGTGCTGCTGAGCCGCCAGCCTCCGTCCAGGCGACCACGGCTCCGGCTGGGCCATCAGTCGCGCCTATCCAGATCACGAATGTGCCGTTGCAGGACCTCGTCAACCCGGGCAGTTCTCCGTCTGACGCCTCGACTCAACGAGTGGACGGAGCCGGTAAGAAACTGTAGCGCCTCTGTGCCAGTGCCACTGGGGTTTGATCGATGACCGCCAATCGGTAAGCCGCGGTCCTGTCTCCGTCCCGGAGGGGTAAAGAAAAACCCGCCTTGCCCCTGGCGGGTCAAGGCGGGTTGAGAGAAAACTAATCCGGGCGGGTTACTTCGTTG
>SESF01019201.1_pt1 | contig 10567 bp, 10 predicted proteins | sample 3171521 | NCBI WGS metagenome assembly SESF01 (sample SAMN10866945, study PRJNA518727) | freshwater metagenome | biome: subpolar coniferous forest; feature: holomictic lake; material: water; isolation source: holomictic Lake 227, 6 m and 8 m depth | place: Canada: near Kenora, Ontario | collected...
GCCAGGGTGGTGAGGGTGAGGCCCCCGAGGAGCTTGCGGCCGGGATCGGGCCGCACGCTGCGGGCCTGGCCGATGCGCAGCGGCATCTGGTAGTCGATCAGCGTCTGGGTGATGGGGTGCGGCTGGAAGAGCTTCAGGATCAGGTCGCCCTCCTCCGTCATGGTGCCGGCGCCGGGGTCGTGGACGAGGTCGTCGTCCACCAGCACGCCCCAGTCGAGGAGCAGCTGGCCGAGGCCGTGCGGCTGGCCCGGGGCGAGCAGGCCGATCAGGCGCCCGGCGCCGGCGGCGAGGTACTGGCGGAGCAGTTCCTGCTCGGCGGGGGTGTAGGCGGCCTGGGGGGAGACGGCGACGATCAGGGCGGCGTCGGCCGGAATCCGGGCGGTCGCCGCGAGGTCGAGGCGGTCGACGTCGAAGTTCCGCACCCGCAGCTGGTCCTTCAGCGCGGAGAGCCCGCGGACCGGGTCGACGTCCTCGGGGTTGAGTTCGCCGTGCCCGGTGAGGAAATAGATCTTCTTCCGGCTCTGGCTGGAGACCTCCAGCAGGGCGGCGGTCAGCGCCTGCTCGCCGAGGAAGGCCTCGCGCTGCTTGTCCTTCACCCGGTAGAGGTCGTCGACGCCCAGCGCGCGGCGCTTGTCCCCGGAGATGACCACGATGATGTCGGGCGAATCGATCCCGTATTCCTCGGCCTTGCGGCGGTTCTTGTAGACGTCGAGGTACTCGACGGTGATCCGGCCGGCCGGGTTGCCCTCGCTGGCGTAGGTGTACTCGCGCAGCAGCCCGCTGGCGTCGCGGTAGGCCTGCGCGTTGGCGGGGTTCTCGGAGTCCGGGGTGATCGTGACGACCACGCGCGAGGGCTGCGGGAGGCTGCGCAGGTAGGCCCCGGTCTCGGCGGAGAGGGAGTAGCGGTGCTGGTGGGTGAGGTCGAACCGCCAGGAATGGTTGCGCGCCAGGTAGTTGAGCCCGCCGAAGAGGGTGAGGAAGAGTCCGGCCTGCAGCACGAGGTTGAGCGTGCGGATCCAGCGGGCGGTGCGAAAGCTGTCGAGGGTGGCCATGGTGGGATCAGCCGCCGGCCGGGGCCGGCCCCGCGGTCGGGGACGCCGGGTCGGCGGGGGAGCGGAAAGCGGGGAGGGGCGGCCGCATGTCAGGAGTGGAGCAGCTTGGCCTCGACGCCGAGGATGCTGAAGATGAGCGCGAGCACGGTGCCGCTCAGGTAGAAGAGCAGCTGGCGGGTGTCCACGATGCCGCGGGCAAAGTCGTCGCGGTGGGTGAACACCTGGGCGTAGTCGACGGCGACGCGGACGGGCTGGAGGACCTCGCGGTTGAGCGCGCTGGAGCCGCCGAGCCAGCTGAGGCCGAACATGAGCGCGAAGATCATCGAGGCGCAGAGGATGGCGGCGACGGCCTGGTTGCGGGAGAGGGAGCTGGCGAAGACGCCCAGCGCGATGAAGAGCAGGCCGGAGACGGCGATGAACAGGTAGCCGCCGATCAGCGGGCCGGGGTCGAGGAAGCGGACGTCGCCGGAGAACCGCTTCAGGATGAAGAAGAAGGCGGCGGTCGCGCCCCAGAGGGTGAGGTAGAGCAGGTACGCGGCGGTGTATTTGCCGAGCACGACCTCGGTGGTGGTCACGGGGGTGGTGAGGAGGGTCTCGATCGTGCCGAGGCGGCGCTCCTCGGCGAGGCACTTCATGGTGAGCATCGGCACCATGAAAAGCACGGGAAACCAGAAGAACTGGAAGAAGAACTGCGCCGGCGACACCTCCTGCGGCGCCTTGCTGTAGCTCTCAAGGATGCTGGTGAAGATGAAGCCCATGAACGCGAAGAAGAACATCGCCGCGAGGTAGGTCCCCGCGCTGACCAGCAGCATCCGGATCTCGTGGCTGAGGAGGGTGAAGAAATGCTTCATCGGCGGGCGCGGGGCGTTTATTTTTTGCGGAGCTCGGCGGTGGTGACGTCCCAGCTGCGGCGGGTGGCGGCGAGGAAGACGTCCTCGAGGGTCGGATGGGCGCGGCTGAGGGCGCGGAGCCGGAAGGCCGGCGGGGCCAGGGCGCGCAGCAGCGGCTCGCCGAGCTCGGCGTCGCGCTCGGTGGTGAGCGTGATCCGGCGGAAACCGTCGGCGTCGGGCTCGCCCTGGGTGCGGATCTGGAGCGTGGGCTCGAGGGCGGCGAGCACGGGCGGCAGCGTGCTCAGGTCGCCCGCCAGCTCGAGCTGGTAGGTGGAGTGGCCGAGCACCTCGCGCCGCAGGTCGGCGGGCGTGCCCTGCGCGACCACCCGCCCCTGGTTGATGATCAGCACGCGGTCGCACGTCATCTCGATCTCGGGCAGGATGTGCGAGGAGATGATGACGGTCATGCGGCCGCGCAGGCTGGCGATGAGGTCGCGGACGATCAGGATCTGGTGGGGGTCGAGGCCGATCGTCGGCTCGTCCATGATGATGACCGGGGGCTCCGCCAGGATGGCCTCGGCGATGCCGACGCGCTGGCGAAACCCCTTGGACAGCTGGCCGATGATCTTGTGGCGGACGCGCTTGAGGTCGCAGAGCTCGAGCACCTCGTCGATCCGCGGGCCGAGCTGGCGGCGGGCGATCTCCTTGAGCCGGCCGCGGAAATAGAGGTACTCCGAGACGCGCATGTCCTCGGGCAGCGGGTTGTTCTCGGGCATGTACCCGATGTGGCGCTTGGCCTCGTTGGGCTGCGAGGCGACGGGCACGCCGCAGATGTGGACGCAGCCGGAGGTCGCGGGCAGGTAGCCCGTGAGGATGCGCATGGTGGTGGACTTCCCGGCGCCGTTGGGGCCGAGGAACCCGAGGATCTCGCCCCGGCCCACCCGGAAGGTGATGTCGTTGACCGCCGTGACGCCCGCGTAGGACTTGACCAGGTGGGCGACTTCGATGGCGGGCGTCTCAGGCATCAGGGGCAAGGGTGAACCAGCGATGGACACGAATAAACACGAATGTTGCGCGCCGGGGCGGGGCTCAGGCGCTTTTTTCCAGGGTGACCTCGCCGGCCGGGAAGCGCTGGGGGCGGCCGCCGCCGGTCGGGCGCACGAGGAGGCAGCCGGCGTCGTCCACGCCGGCGGCGAGGCCGGCGAAGCGGCGGCCGCCCTGCAGCACGGCGACGGGCTGGCCGCGCAGGACATCGTGGCGGTTCCACAGGTCGGCGAAGGTCGCGAGGTGTTCCCCCTCGAGGAACTGGGTGTAGGCGAGCTGGACGCGGCCGATGAGCGCGGCGGTGAAGCGGTTGGCGTCGAGCGGTCCGGCGGTCTGCTCGGCGAGCGAGACGGCGTGGCGGGCGAGGGCGGCCGGCCAGGCGCCGGCGGGGCTGTTGAGGTTGAGGCCGAGCCCGAAGACGAGGTCGCGGATCTGGTCGGCGTCGATGCGGGCCTCGGTGAGCATGCCGCCGGCCTTGCGGCCGTCGAACAGGAGGTCGTTCGGCCACTTGATGCCGGGGGTGGCGTGGCAGAAATTGGCGATGAGCTCGCAGACATTGACGCCCATCCAGAGCGTGAAGGTCGCCATGCGGGTGGGCGGGAGCTGGGGCCGGAAGGCGAAGCTGGCGTAGAGGTTGCCGTTGGCCTCGCTGTGCCACACGCGGCCGAGCCGGCCCCGGCCGCGGGTCTGCCGGCGGGCGAGAATGACAAACGGCGCCGGCCGGCCGGCGGCCAGCTGGCGGGCGGCCTCGTCGTTGGTGCTGTCGACCTCGTCGAGCAGGGTGAGGGGGAAGTCGCGCGGCCGGCCCTTGAGGTGCGCCGCGATGAAGGTGGCGTGCAGCGCCGCCGGCCGCCGGGCCAGCCGGTAGCCGCGGGCATGGGCGGCCTCGAACTCAAACCCCTGCGTCCGGAGCTTCTCCATGTGCTGCCAGACCGCCACCCGGCTGATCCCGAGCTTGGTCCCGAGCGCCGCCCCGGACAGGTAGCCCGGTTCGCGGGCGAGCAGTTCGCGGAGGATGACGAGTTCGGTGCTGGGCATGGGGGCGGCGCGGCCGCGACTGAAACTAGAGAGCGTCCCCGCAGGCTGGGCAAATGTCATTTGCGCAATTTCTACCCGCCGCGCCCTCCGGGGCAGCGGCGGCGCCCCGCCCGGGCGCGGCCGGGGCGCCGGACTTATTTCGGGCCCAGGCCGTAGCTCTGGTTGAAGTCGCCCCGCCGCAGATAGGTTTCCTGGCTCTGCTTCGAGATAAAGTCGGCGGTGGCCTTGTCGCCCGCGCGACGGGCGGTCCGGGCGTCGTCGGCGAGCTCGGACATGCTGTCGAGCCGCTCCTGCTCCTGATACATGGCGAGGGCGATCGGGCGGTTCCAGCTTGAGAAGGGGCCGAATTTCAGCCCCGCGTAGCGCTGCATGCCGAGGTCGGCCTTGCCGCTGGGCGTCGCGAGCTCCCTTTCCTTGAACACCGTGGGGAGTTGCTCGCGCACGACATAGTCGGGCAGCCGGATGATGCCGTTCTTCGGCTTTTCCGCCTCGCGGGCGTCGGCCGGCTCCTCCGCCAGTTTTTTCTCCACCGGCTTGGGCGGGCTGTAGCGGGGCATGCCGACAGCAAGGGTGGCGGCGAGGTCGTCCGACATGACCCGTTCCCGCCGGGGCTTGGCCGGCCGGGCCGGCTCGGGGAGCGCGCCGGGCTCCGCCGCGGGCGGCCGCACCGATTCAAGCTCGGCGGCGCTGGCGCGGCTGGCCAAGCCCGCTCCGAGCAGGATCAAGGCCGTCAACAGGGGCAGGCGGAGGGGGCGGGGCATGACGATGAGTGCATGTTGGCCGCGCCGGAGTTCCCTGCAATCCCGGGAATTCAGGGAATCCCGCCGGCCGGGCGGGCTACTGCTTCGCCAGCAATGCGGCGAGGGCGGCGGGGTCGACCTCGCCCTGCACGGCATGCAGGTGGTGCAGGACCGCCATCCGGTCCTCCGCCCCCGCCGTGGAGATGTCGAGCATCCAGTCCTCGGTCTTGGGGGCGGCGACGATGATCTCGTCGGCCCAGCAGATGACCTCGGCGGCGGTGATAAATCCCTCCGTCAGGCCGCGGATGTAATACTCGGCCATGGTCTTGGGATTGGGGGTGGATTCCATAATAGCAGCGTCGGGTGGGGTGGGCCGGGCGGCGCCCCCGCAAGGTTACAGGCCGAGCATGAAGTTGAAGGTCCGGTCGCTTTCGCCCGGGAGCCCCTCGTGACCGTAGTCGGGATAGAGCACCATGTCCTTCTTGGCGGTGATCTTGTTGTAGGCGGCGAACTGGGAGCTGGGCGGGCAGATGGTGTCCATCAGGCCGGTGTACATCAGGACCTCGGCCTTGATGCGCGGGGCGAGGTACTGGCAGTCAATGTAGCCGAGCCGGGTGAAGACCTCGCGCTCGCGGGCGTGCAGCGGGTCGAACTGGCGGAACCAGGTGCGCAGTTCCTCGTAGGCGTCCTTGGCGAGGTCCATTTCCCAGACCCGCTGGTAGTCGCAGAGGAAGGGGAAGATCGGCGCGGCGCGCTTGATGCGCGGCTCCAGTGCGGCGCAGGCGAGGGTGAGGGCGCCGCCTTGCGAGCCGCCCATCGCGCCGACGCGGGCGGCGTCCACCTCGGGAAAACTCATCACGACGCGCGCGAGCTGCGCGGTGTCGAGGAAGATCTGGCGGAACAGCAGCTTGCGCGGATCGGGGTCGGAGAGGCCGCGGATGATCTGGCCGCGGTAGGTCGTGCCCTTGACGCCGCCGGTGTCCTCGGAGCGACCGCCCTGGCCGCGGCAGTCGAGCGCGGCGGCGCAGAACCCCTCGCCCGACCAGGCGAGCCGGCCGGAGAAATCACCGCTGTGGCCGGTGTAGCCGTGAAACTGGAGCACGGCGGGGCTTTTGCCGGCGGGCCGCTTCGGGCGGACATACTTGGCGTAGATGCGGGCGCCGCCCACGCCGGTGAACCACAGGTCAAAGGCCTCGCTGTGCCGCGGGGTGATCTCCTGGGTGGGCACGAGCTCCGGCTTGGGATCGGTCGCGTCCAGTTCCTGGAGCGCCGCCGCCCAGTAGGCGTCGAAATCGGCCGGCCGGGGATTCAGGCCCTGGTATTGCTTGAGTTCGGAGAGCGGTTTGTCGACGAGGGGCATGGGCGGGAAGGATGGGGTGGGCGAAGGGTCGTGGGTGCGGGGCGTGCGGGGAATTCGGAGGGAAAACCGGCCGGACGCAAGGTTGCGGATGGGCCGGGGCGCGAGAATTTCAGATTGCGGAATCGGGCGGACCACTCGCAATGCTCCGAGTTCCACCCCGCCCGGGCGAAAGCCGGCGGGCGGCCCTTCCCCAACCCTCCCTCCCCCCGTGAAAATCGCCTTCCTCAGCGGCACCAGCATCGTCAATTCCACGCTGTTCGCGTCCTGGGCGGTCCGGACGATCGAGACCGCGTACGGGCCGGTGACGTACAAGGCCCAGGGCGACTTCGCGCTGATCAACCGGCACGGTTATGCCTTCCCCCTGCCGCCGCACGCGATCAACTACCGCGCCAACATCCGCGCCCTCGCCGACCTGGGGTTCCAGGACGTGCTCTCGCTCAACTCGGTGGGCTCGCTCCAGCCGGACCTGCCGCCCGGGACGCTGGTCTCGTGCAGCGACTACGTGGGCCTGCAGCAGGGGCCGGCGACCTTTTACGACACGGAGCTGAAGGGCGGGGCGCCCGGCATCGCCAACAACCTCATCCCGCGCCTGGTCGCGCAGCTGGCGCCGGAGTTCGTCCTCCACCCGGGCAAGACCTACGTGCAGATGCGGGGGCCGCGGTTTGAGACGAAGGCCGAGATCCGGATCGTGCGGCACTGGGGCGACGTGATCGGCATGACGGCGGCGCATGAGGCCGACCTCTGCACCGAGGCCGGGCTGCGCTACAACAGCCTCGCGCTGATCGACAACTACGCCAACGGGCTCGAAGGCACCGAGATCGACTTCGCGAAGTTCCAGGCGCTCGTGCGGGACAACCAGGCCAAGGTCAACCGGCTGTTCACCCGGCTGCTGGCAATCCTCGCCTGAGCCGGGTGCGGACGCCCGGACCCGCGCGGGAAAATTTCCTTCGCGTCCGGCGGGCGCTTCGTGGTGACTGGGGCACCATGAAAATCGGCGTGCTAGGACTGGGGATCATCGGCTCGGTGTGGGCGCGGCATTACCACGCGGCGGGGGTGCTGGCCGGCGCGTGGAATCGCACGGCGCAGCCGGACTTCCCGCAGTGGCGGCCGACCCCCGAGGCGGTCGCGGACGCCACGGACGTCCTCCAGCTGGTCGTCGCCGACCCGGCCGCGGTGGCCGACGTGCTGGCGCGCCTCCTGCCCCGGCTGCGCCCGGGCCAGGTCGTGGTGCAGTCGAGCACGATTGACGCCGAGAGCAGCGCGCGATTTGCCGCCCAGGTGGCCGCGCGCGGGGCGCGCTACCTGGCGGCGCCGTTCACCGGCAGCCGGCCGGCAGCCGAGCAGCGGCAGACGATCTTCTATCTCGGCGGCGACGCCGGGCTCGTGGCGGAGCTGGAGCCGCTGCTGGCGCTGGTCTCGGCCCACCGCTTCCAGATCGGCACGAACGAGCAGGCCTGCACCCTGAAGCTGGCGATGAACCTCAACCTGGCCGCGCAGATGGAGGCGCTGAGCGAGGCGCTGGTGCTGTGCCGCCGCGCGGGCGTGACGGACGAGGTGTTCTTTGCGGCGCTGGGCAAGAACGCGGGCTACTCCGGGCTCACCAAGCTGAAGGAGCCCAAGCTCAAGGCCGGGGACTTTGCGCCGCAGTTTTCGGTCAAGCACATGCACAAGGACCTGCGCCTGGCGGAGCACACCGCGGCGGGGGGCGTCTTCCCCGTGCTGGGCGCGGTGCGCGAGGCGCTCCGGGTCGCCGAGGCCCGGGGCCTGGGCGACGAGGACTTCTCGGCGCTCATCAAGGTGCGGGAGCAGCCGTAGGACCCGGTCGCGGCGGCTTCCGGGGGCGTTCCGGACGGCCGCCCCGCCGGCAGTGGTCCGCACGGCCTAGATTGACGCCGCGGGCGGTCTGAGCATCTTCGCGGTTCATGAGCAATTTCCTGCTAATGAACCAGGTGTCCGAGGCCAAAGACGCGCTGGACCGGCTCCGGGTCAGCATGAAGACCTCGATCAAGGGCAAGGACGACGTCATCGAGCACGTGCTGGTCTGCCTGATTGCCGGGGGCCACCTGCTGATCGAGGACCTGCCGGGCGTGGGCAAGACGACGCTGGCCTACGCGCTCGCCCGCTCGATGGACTGCGCGTTTTCGCGCATCCAATTCACCAGCGACCTCCTGCCGGGCGACGTCACGGGCGTGGCGATCTACGACGAGACCGCGCGGGAGTTTGTGTTCAAGCCGGGCCCGGTGTTCGCGAGCGTCGTGCTGGCGGACGAGATCAACCGCGCCACGCCGAAGACGCAGTCCGCGCTGCTCGAGGTCATGGACCGGGCGCGGGTGACGGTGGACGGCGTGGCGCATGCGGTGGGCGCGCCGTTCATGGTGTTCGCGACCCAGAACCCGGTGGACTACGAGGGGACGTTCCCGCTGCCGGAGAGCCAGATAGACCGCTTCCTCATGCGGCTGCAGATGGGCTATCCGCAGCCGGCGGACGAGCTCGACATCCTGCGGATCGCGCGCACGAGCTACGATGCCATCGCGCTCACGCCGGTGGTCACGCGGGCCCAGGTGCTGCAGTTTCAGGGGCTGACGGCGCAGGTCTACGTCGAGGACAGCGTGCTCGACTACATCCTGCGGCTGGTGACGGCGACCCGGACGGAGGCGGAGTTCAAGGCGGGCGCGAGCGTGCGGGGCGGCCTGGCGCTGCGCACGGCGGCGCAGGCGCGGGCGCTCCTGCAGGGTCGGGATTTTGTGCTGCCGGACGACGTGGTGGAACTGGTGACGCCGATCCTGGCGCACCGGCTGGTGCTGGCCCGCCAGACCAGCGACGCGCTCGAGGAGCGCCGTGTGGTGGCCGGGGTGCTCAAGCGGATCCTGGCGGCGCTGCCGCTGCCCCGGTGAGGGCCCGGCCGGAGCCCCTCCGGCGGGCCCCGGTGCCAGCATGAGCGCGATCGGAACCAGCCTGCCCTGGACGGGAGCCGCGGCGCCCCGCGCGCGCCGCCGGTTCACCTGGAACGCGCTGCTCTGGGCACTGGTGTTCCCGCGGCGCGGGCAACGGATCGTGCCCACCGTGTCCGGCGTGCTGCTGATGCTGCTCGCCCTCGGCATCGGCACGGCGGCGTACAATTCCGCCAACAACATCCTCTTCATCACGCTCTCCCTCCTGCTGGCCTGCCTGATCCTGAGCGGCACGCTGTCGTGGCTCAATTTCCACGGGGTCACCTGGCGCCTGGAACTGGCGCCGCCGCTGCGCGCCGGACAGGCGGCCGCGATCGGGCTGGCGCTCCACAACCGCAAGACCTTCCTGCCGACCTACGGCCTGTGGTTCGACCTGGGGGCGCGCTTCACCGGCCAGACACCGCCGGCGGTGGCGGAGTCGACGCTCACCGGTCGGGGCCTGGATGTCCGGGCGGTGCTGGCCCAGGCGGCGGCGGCCGAGGTGCGCGGCCAGCTGTTCCTGCGCGAGCGGCTCGATCCGCTCGGCACCGCGCGGCTGGACTGGACCTTCCGGCCGGCCCACCGCGGCCGGCTGACCGTGGCGCTGACGGGCATCGGCTCGCTCTTCCCCTTCGGGTTCCTGCGGAAGACCCTGAGCATCGACGTGCAGGAGGAACTCGTGGTCTGGCCGGCCGCGGTGGCGTACCACCGGCATCCGGTCGCGGCCGAGCGGCGCCGGGCCGGCGGGGAGCAGACCTCCGTCGCCGGCAGCGGCGGGGACCTGCAGGCGCTCCGGCGCTATGCCAGCGGGGACTCCCACCGGCTGATCCACTGGAAGGCCAGCGCGCGGTCGCGGACGCTCCTCGTCCGGCAGTTTGCCGCCGAAAACGCGGAGAGTTTTTCGCTGTGGCTGTGCACGGATGCGGCGCTCTGGCCGCGGCCGGAGCAGTTCGAGCTGCTGGTGAGCTTGGGGGCGACCCTGGCCGAGGACTTGTTTCGCGCCGGGCAACTGGGTTCCGCCGGGCTGGACGAGGAACCCCCGGTGCCGATCCGGCACGTGCGGGACCTGGAGCAGTTCCTCGACCGGCTGGCGGTCGTGCAGCCCAGAGCGGGCGCCGGCGGGGGCGGGGAGCCGTCCCACCCGCTGGGCGCCACGGTCCGCCGCGCCAGCCACCGCAACCTGCTGACCTTAGCGCCGGATGGTGCGCGGGGCGTGGCAGCCTACCTCAATGGCGAAAAAACGGCCACAGCTTAGCCTCGACGAGCTGCACCAGCTCAAGTGGCTGCTCGGCGGCGTGCTCGTGCTGCTGTCGGTGTGGACCGTGTTTTACCTGGAGTTCGACGCGTGGGTGCTGATGGGGCTCGCGACGGCGGGCGTGCTGGCGGCGCTGGCGCGGCCGGAGTGGCCGGCGCGGGTGCCGGCGGGGCTGCACCGGCTGGTGTTTCCCGCGGTCGTGCTGTTTTTCCTCGGCGACCTGTGGGTGACCGGCGAGGTGCTGCCGGCGATCGTGCGGCTGGACATCCTGCTGCTCCTCTACCGCGGCACGAGCTACCGGAAGAAGCGCGACGACCT